>Ga0257106_1000314_pt1 | contig 30047 bp, 13 predicted proteins | sample LP_taG_3_FD_190177 | JGI IMG/M metagenome (GOLD analysis project Ga0257106, IMG submission 190177) | Marine microbial communities from Northeast Subartic Pacific Ocean, Canada - LP_J_2011_P26_10m | ecosystem: Environmental > Aquatic > Marine > Oceanic | place: Canada: Northeast Subartic Pacific...
ATGAAGGTAAAGACGTGCAGATGCTTCAGTTGCAGCAAGAGTTGGCGGATTCGATGTCCGCGAAGAACGCGGAGCTTTCGAAACTCGCGAAGGAGTACAAAGAGCAAGATGAGAAAGTTTCCGAACTTTCGCACGCGTGCGCTGCCCTCGCAGATGCTTTGGAGTCTGCAGAAGACGAGGTTGAGATGTTGAAAGAAAGAGTAAAAGGTGGAGGCGAAATAGAGATGAAGATGGAATCTTTGAAGGAGGCGTTGACTGAACGCAATCACGAGCTCAACATCGCGCAGTCTGAAAAGACCGAGTGGGAACAAAAATGCGAAGATTTACAGTCTGAAATGCTTTTCAAAGTTGCCGCGTTGGAGACTTTGAAGCAATCTTTTGCAGAATTAGAAGCGAACGAAAAGGAAGTCGAAAATATGGAAAGTCGTAACGGTCTGTTGGCGGATGAGGTGGAAATTTTTGAACATCTGTTTGAAGAAGAGAAGCAAAAGAAAATAGATTTAATCTCGAAATACAACGAAGAGAAGGAAGACATGCTTGAAATGATAAATCATCTCGGGAACGATATGAAGAAGTACGAATGCGAAGCGTTTACTTGGAGGACGAAAGCAGAGCTCGAAAATACGCGCGCAGCTGATTTAGAAGACGAAATAGAGCGCTTACAAGACGAGCTCGAACGCGTCAACGAAGAACAGGACGAGCGCACGGAATTACTCTTGGACGTTGCGAAACTCAAGGAAGAAAAGCGAGCAGTCGACGAAGCCTTGGAAAAAGTCGACACGACGAATAAAACGTTGAACGTTCGCTTGAAGAAATCGTACGAGCGAATACAGGAGTTGGATAAAGAAATTGAATCCGCCAATAGCGATCGCGATTTCTTGCGAAAAGAAGTCGACGAAGCAAACTCGAGAGTGAAAGTTCTCGAAGCGTGGTGTAAAGAGACAAAAGTTCACGGTGAAATTGATGATGGTGACGACGATGATACTAATATCTCTGATTCGTACGATTACGCTAAGATTCCCGCGAGATATGAAGAATTGAAGCTCGAGAATATCGAATTGATGGAGAAATTGACCGCCTCGAAAGCGGTGGAAGAGAGTTTATCGCAGCGACTCGAAAGTACTATGTACGAAACCGACGGGTTGAAAGATGAAGCGAAGACTGCGCTTATGAAATCATCTGAAATGCAGAAAATGACTGAAAATGCGGTGGAGAAAACGGCGCAAATGACCAGCGAGTTGGAAGAAGCGACGAATGAAATACAAAAGCTTGAAAATTTATTGGCGGTTTCGAGACGCCAAGTACAGACGCTTGAAAAGCAACTCGCCGCGCCACGAGGAGAGATTCATCAAGAAGCAGAAATGCATCCAATCTATGAGAATGAAGAGGATACGAGCGCCATCAAAGAGTATTTCGAGGCGCAAAACGAAGAGTTAACGGCACTTTTAGCGTCGAAGGCGAGCGAATTGACGCAGATGCAAGCTGAAATTGAAATTTTGAAGAACAAATCGAGTTTGGAAGAGGATGCGAAAACGCTTCGAGGTGAAAATTACGAGCTCGCTGTTCGACATAAAGCGACGTTAGAAAGATTGACTGCAACTATGGAAGAGAAGGAAGCTTTAGAAAAGTCCTGCGAACACTACGAGACGACGATAGAAAACATGCAAATGGTTGTGAAAGAATTGAAGACGGAAGTTGAAAAGTTCAAGGCGATGAAGTCTCCGGCGCCGGAGAAGGCTTCGCAGTCGACGAAAACCATCGAAGATGGACGTCCATCGTCATCTGAAGCCAACACCACTGCGGTTCGCGAAAAGATCATTTACGTGCATAATCCACCGCAGCATCTTCCACCGCACGCGAGACACGCGACGACAACTGAAGAGGATGAAATGTTTTACGACGTCGACGACGATTTCCATCGGCACCGCCGCCAAAGTCGTAACGCTCAAAGAGTTTCCGTGTATCCACTCGCACCGAAAGGACAGTTACCGCCGTTACACAGAAATGCCATTGAATCTTATCACTTAGACGCGCAAAGAATGCGTTTACGAAAAGAGTGCGAATTGGAAGAGCGAGAGTTGTTGCGGATGAAACAAGAGAAGAGAATATTATCGGCGAGAATGAAGGAGGAGAAACGCTCTTCTTCCTTGAACAAAGAATCAGAAAAGAAGTCGACAAAAATGAAAAAGAGCAACAGCAAGAAGAACAGCAGCAGCTCTGCCACGACGACTGCGACGTCGGTGGACTTTCCGGCGCAATCGCTCTCGTTCAAGACGCCGTCGCAAACTGGCGCGGCGAAGAACGACGAATCTTCTCCACCACCTTCCTCCTCCGAAATCCTCGACGGTTACAAAGCTCCTAAAAACACACCCACGGAAACGACGGAAATTCCAATGAATACCAACGACGACGAAAACTCCTCCGTCCTATTAGAAACCGCCTTGACGGCAAAACTCGTTCTCGAAAACTCGCGCAAAGCGGACGAAAAAGCCAAACACTACAAAAAACAGGCGAGAGCGGCGTTCAAATCTCTCGAAAATATTAGCGAGGAAATGCGAAAGATGAAACAAGCGTTCGTCAAAGACCAAGAGGAGACGACGATGTGTATTACTCCTTTGACGGAATCTAAATTTTTGATGACGAAAAGAAGATAGATTTAGAGAGATGATGGTGATTGATGAGAGCGTTTACTTTTATCATCGTTTTTAATGTGATTTTTAATGTGTGCATGCAAAATTCAACCTTCAATTTTTTTCGTCACAACAAAAGAGCAGAAGAAGAAAAAAGAAGTTTACGGACAGAAACAAGAATACACGATCTACTCTATCACAAAACGCTGAATAAAAGGATACAAATAGACACGAATAATGTCGTTAGATACTACTGCTACTACTGCTACCACTCTCGCGGCGAATAAAAACGATCTTCGGCTCCGAGAGTTTATTCTCTGGTGCGAACAAAAAGGGTGCGAGTTGAGCAAAGTTCACATCAAATCCATCGACGCGTATAAAGTGGAAACCCGTAAAGGACACCTCGCACTCCTCGATGATGATGGTGATGGTGAGACTGGTGGTGAGAAAGAGTTCGATCGAAGAGTGTATTGCAGAACTGCGGATGATGATGATGATAACAACAGTAATACTAATGTTGACGCCCCGACAAAAACGACGATGATTAAAAAAGGAGAGCGAATTTTGTTCGTCCCTTTTGCGTGTTGCGTCGGGACGCAAGGATTACGCGTTGGCACCGGCGGTGATTCTTTACCTCCGTTCGAGCAAGCGACGTCGTCGGAACGGCTAGCGGCGGAGTTATTGAGACAGAGAGATTTGAAAGAGAAATCGGAGTTTTACCCGTACATTAACGCGTTGCCGAAAGTTATCGATTCGCCGACGTGCGGGACGTGGACGACGGAGGAGATCAAGGAGATGCAATTCGCGGACGCCATCGGGACGTGTGCGAAGACGTTGGCGAGGGATTCGGTGAACGTGGAGATGCACTTTAAAAAAGAAGAGACGACCGCGACGAGGAGTTGTAGGAATTGGACGAAAAAAGAGTGGGCGTGGGCGATGGCGAACGCGCGATCGAGAGCGGTTGAGATTGACGCGGACATTGGAGACGTGGGGAATAACGAGGGACGAATGCCTCCGTCAGGAGCGTTCGTGGCGCCGTTTATCGACATGTGTAATCACACGCACGTCGACCCGGCGGCGTTTTGGCGGCCGGCTTATAGCGAAAAGAAGAAAAAGGAAATAGAAGGAATGAACTTGAAAACAACGTCACAACACGAAGAAGCTCCGTCCGAACAAGAACAGGAAAAGAACAAACCAGACGGCGTGGAACTCGTCGCCAGAAGAGATTTAGAACCCGGAGATGAAATTACCGTCTCGTACGCTGTGGCGGATTCAGACACCTTTCTCCTATTCGGTGGTTTCGTCACGGAATCTAGAAACCCTCGCGATACGGTCGAGTTATGGAGAACGTTACCGGAATCTGCCACTTGGCTTTCGGAAAAACTCGTCGACGCCGGAAGTTCCGAGCAAAACGCCATGGCTATTCCTCTCGAATACTCCAAAGGCGTTGCGTATGCCATCGTCGAACAACGTCGTCAGCACATTTTAGAAGCCATGGGTCAGAATAAAGCCGACGTGAACAAGTTTGATTGGGATAAGTCCGGTTTAGACGAAAGCATACGCGCCGGATGGAATTTCGCGAGGGACGAGGCGCACCACGCGATGTTTTCCTTCATCGTGCAAAACGTCATGCAACCGGACAACGACAACGACCAGCTCTACCGACAAGTATTAATCGGAAGAATCACAGAATTACTACAAAGCTTACCGACGTCCATGGAAGAGGACGTCCAAATCATGGAGCAGTGCGTTTCTCTTCTCGACGACGAGAACGACAACAACGACAACAACGATAACGAAACGAGACTCAAAGCTTTGCGATTGAAAACCGTCTGCCGATACCGCGGGCAAAAGAAGGCTATTTTACATCAATGGTTAAACTTCCTTGCGAAAGATGAAATGCCCAGGGATTTAACCGCGATTAAAAATCAAGTCAAAGCGAAGGAGGAAACAAGTTCTGCCGCGGATGAACTCGCCGCCATGTTGTAATATTTAGTAGAAACGAGTCCACATAATTAGTATCTCTCTTTTATCTATCATCATCATCACCGAGACAAAGAATGGCATCATCGCACAACAATAATACGATAAGTAAGTGAAGTAATCATCCAAACAAAAAAATGGGCGGTCCGAGGAAAGAGCTGATGAAGAAGAAAAAAGGCATCGTCGCCACCGGAGGGATGAGCAACAAAGCGGACGCGAATTGGTCGGAGCTGAAGAAAATTGATTTACAGTGTCCGTATTGCGATCGAGATCCGTTTAAACAGAGAGACCGATTGAAAATGCACATCGAGCGACATCACAAAGAAGAGTTAGAGAAGGAATTTAATGCGGAAAGTGGTGGGAAAGAAGTAAAAATAGATGCGAAAGATGCGGTGAAGATGTTGGCGCAAAAACAGAAAGATTTGCTGGAGGTGAAGTTGGCGGAAAAGAGCAAACAGCAAAGCGATAAAGCGAAAGGCATCGATCCGTCCGCGTTAAATATAATAAATACGAGTGCAACAAATCCGAAAGGTAGAAGCGCGAAGAAAATTATCGTGGATTCGGCGCCGGTGGTGAGAGCGTCGGTGAAACAACCGAGAACGATCTTGGAGGAGTTTGCGAATAAGAAGAAGGACATCCGGAAGCCGCGATACGTGCCGCAAGAGAAGAAAGAGAGTAGTACTACCGGTGATAATAAATGGATTTGTAAGGTTGTTTTGCCGGATAAATATAAACCAGATTCAGATATTGTGTTGTGGATGAACGACGCGGCGCTGTCAAAAGAAGAGGCGATTCAGAGAGGGGCGACGTTGGCGTTGGCGAGATACGCGACGAATCTCCCTTTGCAAAGGTTGCTTCCGCACGACTATAAACAGAGGTTTGAAAATTACGAGAAGGAAGAAAAAACGAGATTAGAGAAGAAGGAAAAAAGAGAAAAGAGAGAGTTAGAGAGGAAAAATAGGAAACCGAAACCGAAACGGGTCATTCCGACGTTACACATGTCCGAAGAGAAAAGGTTGATGGTTGAAGAACTACTCCGAACGTTTGAAAGCGAAGAGTCTTTGACGATTACGCAACATCACCAATCGTACGACGATTTTTCCGTGTTGCACGAAACGGGCGAAGAAATTGCAAACCCGGAAGTCGAAGCGCTGACGAAGAGATTGGAAGAGTGTGGCTTTGAGAAATCAGACGCGACCATCGCCGTGAAACAATCGAAAGATTTTGCCTACGAGAGCGCCTTGGACTGGTTAGTCATTAACATTCCAGAATCGCGATTACCGGCAAGGTTTGCACCAAAAGCTATGAACGATCCCATTGTTTTGCTGAACAACGCTAATAAACCGATGGAGGCGTCTAGGAAAGAGAGTAATAGCGTTCCCGCGAAAGATAGCGGAGATATTAGAATTCTTTGGGAACGCGGATTTTCCGTCAAAGAAGCAGAGAATGCAGTCAAAACTGCCTCTTCTCTTCCTGCTTCTTCTTCTTCAGTATCGCCGATGATTGTTGCGTATCGAAATAGAGTTGGTCCAAAGTTTACGATTAGACCAGAGAAACAAAAGAACGAAGATTGGGAAGACGAAATTGTCGCGATTGAATCTATGTACGGAGATGAGAACGTGAAGAAAGACGATAAGGAATGCGCTATTTCTGTATCGGTGGAGAATAAAGTGCTCGTAACATTTACGAATGTGATTGGTTATCCCCAAACCGCACCTCCACTGATATATTTATCTTATACAGATAGCAGTAGTAGTAGTGGTAGTAGCAGTAATAGTAGTGATAGGGAAATGATTGCGACGTGTTTGGAAGTAGCGGTCGCAGCGGCGTTGGAATGCGTGGTAAGTGGGTCGGGGCCGTGCATGTATTCAGTCATCGATGCAATCAGCAAGGAGTTAAGCAAAAAGAGATCTACCAACAGCAACACTGAATCATCTTCAGCGATAAAAGCAACGCAAAAGCTATCGTCGTCGTCTTCAGCGGTACCAAAACCAAGAGGTGTAAACGCGGCAGCATTTACACCGCCGCCGCGACTTTTGGCAAACCAGCAAGGAGACACGAACAGAAACAAGACTAACGAAAAACGCAACAACGCGCGAAATCAACTTTCGCGAGCTCAAATCGAACAAGAAAGCGCGCGTTTGAAAGATGCCTATGATTTATGGCAACGCGATTTCAAATCCAACAAGCACTCGGCGGCTTTTAAAATGCAAACCGTTCGAAACAACTTACCCGCGTCGGAATCCAGAGATAAAATTACAAAACTCGTCGAAAGTAACGCCGTGGTTGTACTTTCCGGGGAAACTGGATGCGGGAAGTCGACGCAAGTACCGCAGTTTATTCTCGAGCACGCGATTTTCAATCAAAAAGGTGGCGAAACGAATATTATTTGTACGCAGCCTCGAAGGATTAGCGCTATTGGTTTAGCCGAGCGCGTGGCAAACGAAAGAGACGAAAAAGTTGGAGGCGTCGTCGGTTACTCCGTGCGTTTGGAATCGAAAACGAGTAAAGAGACTCGCTTGTTATTTTGCACGACTGGTATTTTACTGAGAAGATTGCTGAGCGATCCAGCTTTAGAAAGCGTCACGCACGTCATTTTAGATGAAGTTCACGAACGCTCCGTCGATTCGGACGTTTTACTTCTACTTCTCAGACGCGTCGTTCAAAAGCGGCCAAATCTGAAACTCGTTCTCATGTCCGCGACTGCCGATGCGGATTTGTTTGCTGACTACTTTCAAAAACCGTCAAAACGAGCAAACGAAAATGCAATCAAAGCCGTGGAAACGTCCAAAATCACCATTCCCGGGTTCACGCACCCCGTGAAAGAATACTACCTAGAAGACGTGTTCCAAGAGACGAGATTTTTAGTTGGTCAAAAATCAAAGTACGCCAAGAACGCGGTGGAAAAGAAAAGGCAACTAGCGTTGCTTGAAAACGAGGAAGACATCGTTGATCCGAATGCACTCCTGTCTTCCGATGACGACGAGGATGACGATGACATCCGACAAGCCGATCGTGAAGTCCCAGAAAGCTGGGACGTAGCCGAGCTGGACGAAATTGTCGCTTCTTCCAAGAAACAAAAGAAGAAGAACAAAAATGACAAAGATAATGAAGACGACGAGGATGACACATCGGATAGTGACGACGACGACGACGTCGACGACGATACAGAGGATTGGGCTTTGAATAAAAACCAGGCCGCAAATAAACGTGCGTCTATTCCGAAGCTTTCTCCTGCGACGAACAATAACAACATCGACAACAACGAAACTACCGCGGACGAAAACATGAAACGAAGGAAAGAAGAGGAAGAACGAGAGCGTCAAACCGAACTCGCTTTAGCGAGAAAGCATTTGGAAGATAACTACAGCGACGATGTAAAGCGCTCCATTCAAAACGTGGACGAATCCGTTTTGAACTATGAACTGATTGAAAATACACTCTCTGCGATTATTCGTAAAGAATTCAAAGAAGGCATGGAAAGCATCGTCCCGAAAGGAGGCAAACCGATGGAGAAAGATACGTACGGTGCATTTTTAATCTTCATGCCTGGCCAAGCTGAAATTTTGAAGCTCATTCGCGTCCTCGAGCAATCGCGCTTGCTAGAAGTTTCCGAAGTCGGTGAGTTAGACTTTCTTCCTTTGTACGGTCAGCTTTCTGCGGCGGAACAGCGAAGAATTTTTCAAAAGCCAAGGCTCGGTGTGCGTAAGATTGTCGTGGCGACAAATATCGCGGAAACTTCAGTTACAATCGACGATATTCGATATGTCATCGATACGGGACGGCAAAAAGAAATGCGATACGATTCAGAGAGAGGTCTGTCTTGCTTGGAAGACTGCTGGGTCTCCAAAGCTCAAGCGAAGCAGAGACGCGGGAGAGCCGGGAGAACGACGCCGGGCGCGTGTTTTCGACTGTTCTCGCGAACGCAATTTGCAAACTTCGAGAAGACGCAAGCACCGGAAATGTTAAGAACGCCACTTCAGTCGTTAGTTTTGAATATTAAAAGTATGGCGCCAGAATCTGGAACGGCGAAAGAAACGCTTTCGCTCGCGTTGACGCCTCCGGATGAAAATGCGCTGGACCTCGCCGTTCAAGAATTGAAGGATTTGAAAGCGATGGCGCTCGTAAATAACACCGAAGAAATTGTCACGCCGTTGGGTAAGCATTTAACGCACATGCCGTGCGACCCGCGACTGGGTAAAATGCTCGTCTACGCTTCTTTGTTGGGATGTTTAGACCCGATGTTAACCATCGCGAGCGCAATGTCCGGACGTCCTTTGTTTTACTCTCCGAAAGATAATCGAGAAGACGCCGAGAAGAAAAAACGGGCGTTCGCGGTTGGTAAATCCGACCACTTGGCCGTCGTCAATGCCTTTGATGGGTGGTTAAACGCCAAGAAACGCGGTGGAAGAGGCGCAGAGAGACGCTTTTGCGACGAAAATTATCTCTCGAGTCAAGCCTTAGATGCTGTGTTGCAATCGCGAGTGGACTTTGCGCAGATTTTGTCCGACTTGGGATTTGTTTCACGAAACTATGCCCTTCGCGTCAAACGATTTGGGCGCGCGAAAGACGACACGACGAATAGTAGTTATGGCAACAAAAACGTCGGAGGTGGTTTAAAAGACGAAGTGGACGTGAACTCGAACGTTTCTCGAATCATCAAAGCCGCGCTCGTTGCTGGACTGTACCCAAAACTCGTACGAGCGCAACATCCCGTTGCAAAATACGCCAAGACGATCGGCGGCGCCGTCGAGAAAATGGCCTCGGGGAGAGAGATGAAATACTACTCTCGAGACGTCGGCAGAGTATTTTTACACCCAACGAGTGTAAATTTCAACGTCGGCAAGTATGAATCGACGTGGTTAGTTTACGGTGATCGCGTTCAAACCTCGAAGGTTTTTGTTCGCGATTGTACCATGGTCGGAAGCTACCCGCTGCTCTTGTTCGGAGGCGAATTAGACGTGAAACACGAACAAGGCAAATTAGTTCTCGACGATTGGTGCGAATTTAATGCCCCGGCAAAGATTGGCGTGTTAGCGCGTGAGTTGCGCAAGAAAATCGATCAACTTTTGACGAATAAAGTAAACTCACCCGGCCCCATATCCATGGACAACTCAATCGTTAAAGCCATGTTAACTCTTATCGAATCCGAGGGAATGTAGACGACGAGTAATCTAAATGTGTCGTAGTACTTGTTGTTGTTGTCAAGTGTCTATTCACTGCTGTACTTATTTGCTGCTGCTTCTACTAAAAATCCCGCTACTTTCTAAAATCTCTAAATACCGTTGCACTTTTCCTCTCGCGTCTTCCGCGGTCAACAACAACCCCTCCGAGGTGATGCGTTTATCTTTCCTCTTCCCCATCGCTACGCCTTTTCTCAACATATCAATCGTCAACGCCGCTTCCGTCGACGGCGGTGCGTCTGGACTATTCACGCACGAATAAAGCGCGCACACGAACTCGTTCGGCGTCACTATAAAAGGCGTGTGCACGCCCCCTCCGTTCTTTTGCGGGATAGAGTCCCACACGGCGGCTTCAATCGGCGTTAACTCTTCCGCGTCGACGAACGCGTCCAGCTTCAACGCGTTATTTTGGAAATTGTAAATCGCCGAGTCTCTGTTTTCAAACACATACAACATGAGCTCTAAAGGCGCGTCCGTGCCAACATCGCTCGCTCTTTGTAGCTGCCCAATCATTTGCGAGAGTTCCGCGTCCGCTCGCTTTATTTCCGAGAGGAGTATTTTCAGATTGCTGAAATCAGAAATTTTTCCTCCTTCATCAGCCGCTCGAGCTTCTCCTTCTTGTTCTTCTCGCGTAATAAAGAGCATCATCTCTGTCAATGCACACGACGCGAGTGTCGTGGTCATAATCTCTCGTCGTTTACGTCGTTTACGTCGTTTATGTCGTCTTTCTCGTTGAACTCCAACTTCATCCTCGTCATCTTCCTCGTCCTCATCCGGCGACTGTTGACGCCGGGCTTTTGCCAGAAACTCAAAGCCTCTTCCCGTCTGTTTCTTCGGTCTTCGCCTCGATTTCAGAGACGACGACGACGAGAACACACACAGCGTTCCACCACCACCAAAAGCGTTCGCGTCAGTCGTAATAACACTCGTCTTGGTCGTCGCAAACATTATTTATTTATTTATTTATGAGTAGGTGTGGTGAACGTGTGTGGAAATGGGTGAAATAATCGGTTTCTTTTTTCTCCAATTAATTCCTTTCTTTTCATCCAAATTTCTCAACTTCTAATTTTTCTTCATTCTTTCTCTTTCTACGCAGCCTTTAAAAAGCAGCAGTCATCAAAAACGACCTTACCCCCTGAAGAACAACAACAGAAACAGAAACAGTAGCAGAGCAGTCGTCGGCGTCGTCGTCGTCGTCAGAGAGAGAGAGAGAAGAGGAGTCATCGAGAATTAATAAAAAGAAACATCATCAAAAATCAGAATCGGAAAACAACATAAAAAATGACGAGTAGAGAACAAATCGAACACGCCGCTCAAAACCTCTCCTCTCGGACGCAATCGATTCGAGAACAATCGGAACAAACGTTACTCTCTTTTCGTAAATCACCGGAGGCGTTGTATTTGTGTCAAGATATACTCATCAATTCGCAATCGATCGATGCAAAGTTTCAAGCGTCGAACGCGTTACGGTTTGCGATTTTACAAAAATGGGACGTGATGACGAACGATATGCGCGCGGAGATTCGACAGTTTTGCTTGAAGTATTTATTACATTCACAGACGACGGAAACGTCTTCATCTTCGTCTCGGATGAGCAACGTCATCAGCTCGCAGATTGTTTCCGTGTTGGCGGTTGTGTTGAAGCGACAGTGGCTGGACGACGACGGGAAGCAACGACAGATGGCGTTGGAAGAGTGCGAACGCGCGGTGTCGTCTTCAGCGACCGCTGGAGCGAGGAAACTCGGTTTAGACGTGTTCACGCAAGTCGTTTTGGAGTGCGCACCGAGCACGAGCTCGCCTATGCATTTAAATTGGGAGTTTCACGAGCGAGTTCGAGATGCGCTCGAAAAGGAAGTTTTAGTCCATTTTTTCTCGCACGCCGGAAACATCGCCAGAGAAGTGCTGATGGTTGAGCAAGGGAAAATGGTGAAATTAGGGAAAGACGAGGAGTGTTTCTTTGCGAGTTTACGGCTGTTGAACGCGTGCTTATCGTGGGATTTCTCTCGGTTCGGCGGGTTCGGTAAAAACGGCGCGAGAGGCGTAGAGAATGAGAACGGAACAACAAGCAACGATAATCATAATAATAGCAATAGCAAAGGAGGTCGAAACGTTTTAGAAAACGCGTCCATATCGGATGGTTTCATTCCAGTGACGCCTGGGGAAACGTGGCGAGACGTTTTGTTGCAATCTGGAGAGAACGACACGTTCGCGTGGCTTTTTTCTTTACACGAAGCCATGCACTCGCCGAGCAGCGTGGCGCAGAACAGCGCGGACGGATCTAGCGCGATATTTCCGGGTACTAAAGTCGCCAAGGAGACGAGAAGTTTGTTTTCGAGCTTTTGCGCTTTGAGCGGATCGATATTTCCCGAAACCGACGTCCACAAGCAATTGAAGTCCATGCACTTCCAACGGTGCGCCCAATCGCTCTTGAAAACGCGAACGGTGATGGACCCGAAAGATGCCATGAACAACGTCGACGAAAGAGAAGGAGAAGTTTTAGATTGCGTCAAGCAGTTGGGCACGTTGTGTTCTGCGCACCATTGGACGTTCTTAGTGGCGCCGTGTGCGGCGACAGGTAGTAGCGTATTAGAAGCGCTGACGAATATTTGCTCAGCGGCGATTGAATCTGGCAGTTTGCGAGCGATAAACGACGGATCGTGTTTAGATCTCGTCATGAAAAATTGCTTTGATGCGTTTGCAGTGTTATCATCAAAAGTTGAGCGAAATCAAGCCGAGTCGCCGGAAATGGCGATGAAAATAAACCAAGAGATTGCAAAGATATGCCAAAGGTACGTCGAGTTTGGTTTACAATCGGCGAGAGAGTCTGCTTACGACGAAGACGACGGCCACGAAGAAGACGGTGCGGCGGGTATCGAAGCTTTAGATGTCGCATTAGATGTCGTCGCAGAGTTGTTTCGCGCGACGGTGTCGTCGTCCGTGCCAATGCTCGCCGCAGCGTTGCACGAAAAAATCAATTTCTTGTTACAATTAGCCGCGTTATCGACCGATAACGCCGCGCATGCGGATTTACAACGCGCTCCAGAGTTGTTTGAAGAGTTGTGGTGGTTGTTAAGGCTCGTAGGCCACGTCGTCGCGGACGATGGTCGAGGCGAAACGCCCATGCGGCCGTTACAGTTTGACGAAAACGAACAAACCAGAATAGCTTTGCGTCAAATTGGTGAACTGTTCATCGGTACTCTGTGCGTCCAAATGTGCGAGAATCAAAGCGTCAAACAGTTTTTATCGCCTCGCGTTGTCGAACAGGTTGTGTGGTGCGCGGCGAGGTGGGCGGATACGCACCTGTTCCCGGAAGATTCCGGCGGGCGCGTGCGCAACGTGTTACTCAACGATAATAATTTGTCCATCAACGGTAGCGTCCAATCTCCGGACCCGTTTGAAGGCGAGGGAGGTGCATACGCTGCCAAAATTTTGGTCGGTTTAGCAACTGTCGCGATATCCTTTTACGACGGCGAAACGTCTTTGAGGAAATCTGCGAGCTTTCGATTACTTCCTTCCCTGACGCGACGCAATGCGCCGTGTAAAGCGGTCGCGAACGATCCTGCGTGGACGACGTTGTTATTCTCAACCGGTCAAGCGCACGAAAACGTAAACGGTGGTTTTCCGAGCGAAATATTCTGCGGATTGACTGAATCGCTCGCGAGAGCTGCGATTGGCATCGCGGAAGAAAACGATCAAAGAAACACGTATTCGCGGTACGTTTTAGAACCACCTTCGAAGGTTTTGCTTTTAGCCATAGAGAACAAGAAATTCATCGAACATCCAACCGGTGAAAGCCGAACGATGGGTGCTTTAGAAGCGCTCAGAGGTGTGGCGAGAGCGTCTTTGAGTAAAAGGCACGAGTTCTCGACGAACCATTTCTTTGAAATGCTTTCGCCTCTGACCAGAGTGATTGAAAATGCAATTTCAGCAAACTCTTCTCTCGTCATCTCTCGAGCGATGAAGTTATCGGAAACCTTGTGCGAAATATTTGCAATGGATGAGGAGAACACGGATCGACAGCAAAGAATACGCGAGTTTACGCTCTCGATTGTCTCGATTTTCGCGAAATCCGAACCCACAAAGATGACCGCGGCGACGCTGACGCGATTGCGAGACGAAGAAATTAAGGCGAATTACAAGTGTGTAAAATCGCTTTTGAGAGCGTTAACGCACTTAGCTTCCGCGTGGAACGATGAAGATAAAGAAAAATTAGCCTCGGTTGTCTTTTCAGGACTGGCAGTTGTCATCCCTCTCTTGACTCCGGACGCGTTGTTGCTCCCAAAGTTGAGAAACTGCTACTTTTCTTTGCTCTCGTATTCGATGGAATCGTTCGCGGATATCATCGTTAAAAACGCAAACAGAATGTCAGAGCTCGTCGTCAACATCAATGGATCCGTTGCTGGTGCTTCAGATCCAAACGCGTTATTTTTCATGATACTGTCGACGTTAGAGTTTGGTTTAGACAACGACGACGAAAACGTCTGTCGAGAATCTCTCGTCGCCCTCGGCGCGTTGGCTGCGGCGGAATTGCGAAAGCAGAAGAATGGTGGTGGTGGTGGTGGTGGTGCCGCTACCGATAGCCCTCTGTTGATGCAAACGACGCAAACGGTCGCGAGCTTCATCGTTGAGGGTGGATCGGCGACGGCAGACAACAACAAACCAAACGCTTTGATGGTCCAGCTTCCGTTGTCGCCTTTGGGTAAATGCCTTCGAATCGTCTGGAAACGACTCCTGTTCGTGGACGCGTCTGGCGGTGAGAAGAACTCAGCCATCGTAGACGAAGCCGCCGACGCCTTGTTGCCTTTGTTACAAATAGAAAATGCCTGTTTCATGAGTCTCGGCGAGGAGACGTTTGAAGCTGCCGAGAAGAAAGGCGGTCGAGGCGTCGTCGTTCGCGAAGCGCTCGGCCAGTTGACCACGGCGAGAGGCTTAAACGCCGAGGTCGATCGAATGAACAAGAGAAGGTTTCGCAGAAACTTAGGCGAGTTCGTCGAGCGCGTGAGAGGAGTCGTTCGGAGCAACTAACTTCTAGATTTTTTAGCGCGACGCGTTTTGTGTAATACATATTTTATTAGAAGTGTGGTAGGAAGTAGAGAAGTCTTCGTCGAGTTCGAGAATGGATAAAATAAAATGTCTATGTAAAGGTCAAATTACAACGCTCTCGAACCTACTATTTTAAACGCTTTCCTTTGAGTTGTATACAACGAACGGGATGGAAGGTCGTTCTTCTCTCTCTTTTCTCTCGAAGTGTGCGTGTGTTCAATCCTCTTATTAAGCTTTCTTCGTGATGGCTTTCAACTCGAACTTCTTGGTCTTTGACTTTGGCGTACACATCTGAATCTCCACGACGTCTCCGACACTACTCTCGTTCTCTTCGTCGTGCACGGCGAATCTTTTGCTCTTATTGATGCGCTTGATAAAGCGCGGGTGCGGTACTTTTCTCTCGATCAGAACGATCGCCGTTTTCTCGTTTGCTCTGGAGACCACTTTGCCTTCCAAAACCTTAGAGATGGTGGTCGTGGAGATTTTCGTCGGAGACGCCATTTTGGAGGAAGAGGAGGCGGAAATTTTGGACGTCGACGCGAAAGTCACGTTCGCTCTCGCGGATAACTGAGTAGATGCTAAGGTAAACATATCGTGAGTATTCTTTTATGCGTAAATGAGCGGTTAAATGTGATATCTAGTGTTCGCGTCGTGTGTTTACGAGCGTGTGCTATTATTAATTTATGCGGCAAAATGCAAGATAAAACACAGGCAAAAACCTCAAAACAACACACACGACACGAGAGAAAGAAAGAAAGGTCTCGCACAAAAAAAAAGAGTCATCAGTCAGTTTCCTGCACTTTTTTTTCCTTCTTTTTTGACGACGAGATGGTAACTACTCCTGCTCTTTCAACTGTAAAGCTTCCTACTCCTTTTGTTCTTCGCACTGCTGCACCCAGAAGAAACATCCTCTCTTCTTGGTCTTCTTCTTTTCCTCCTCCTCCTCCTCCTCGACGGAACGAGAAAATCTTATTAGCGGTGCGTAGCAGCAGTAGCAAAGCGCCGAAAAGTAGTACCAGTAAAAAAATCATCCGCGTGGAGAAAAACAGAAGGAAAGAAGAATTCCAAAACTGGCCGGTTTGGGGGTGCGAGCAGTCGACGTTTCCGTGGACGTACGGGCAGACTGAACAGTGTTACATCTTAAAAGGTAAAGTGACGGTCATTCCAGACGAGAATCCAGAGGAAGCGGTGACGTTAGAGGCGGGAGACTTCGCGGAAATGCAGAAAGGCTTGAGTTGCACTTGGGACGTGTTAGAGGATGTCAGTAAAAACTTCAAGTTTGTCTGATTGATGACGACGATGTTTTCTTTGAAATTGTATTCTCTATGTTTATTATTATGTGTATCAATAATACTACTTTTCTCTCGAATTTGCGAGCAAACCAAACACGGTTGCCGCGCCTACGAAAGTTGCTAATCCTAAACTAATCGCCGAATGCCTCGCCGCGAGTTTCCTTTCGTTTTCTTCTATTCTCGCCAACTTTGATTCGAGCGTTCGCAAAGCGTCTCCCACGGAGGAGGAGGAGGAAGTCGAAGGAAGTGGAGGCGTTTGTTGCGAAAAACCTTCCCGCGGCGTCGTCCAAGCTAACGGGGACGAATGTTGTTGTTGCTGCTGCTGCTGTTGATAGTTATACAGCTGTTGGATTTGTTGTTGCTGCTGGATTTGGGAAACGGCGGTGACGACGTCCTCGAGTTTCCTCGACAACCAATCGAACTTTTGCTCTAGATTACTCGACGAGCTACCTTCTATGTAATAGTGTGGCGTGGGAGTGTTGCGTACGCCGTTCCCTCCGTAATCTTCGGAAAGCCCGGAAATGTCGCGCTGATGGAGGCCGGGAATCTGATCCGGTTTCGGTTGTCGAAACGGCGTTTGCGGACGTCTTCTATCTGGAGTGCGCTGCTCTTTCTCGCTTGAATATCCTCCTCCGTTATTATTATTGTTGTTGTTGTTACTCGTATTATTATTGCTGAGACCAAAAGGCGTGCTCTCTCCGTTAACTCCGTAGCTATGGCGCGGACTGCTCGCCTCGTTATAATGACGGCCCTCTCCGTCGCTTCCGCTGCGATTCAACGCGTTCATTTCATTCATTCTCTCCGCACTCACCTCGAGTTCAGCCTGTAAAGGATGCCTACCGCTCCCATCTTCGTGCGTTTTTAAACTTCCAGAGTGCACTGAATTCGCTCTGGAAGAAACGTTGCTTCCCATGGCTGGCGGTACGATGTGATTCGTTTCGATGTCGTACCCGCCGCCGGTACCGTTCGGACGATTTATCGACAACAACCCGCTGAACTTGTGCTTAATCTCTTCAGTCATCTGTTCGCGCAGCTCTAACGTTAATTTCTCCATTTGCACTTGCTCGATAAAACTCGTTGGAATGTACGTGCCTTCCAATCCTAATTTTTCACCCGCTTCCTCCGCGGCGACGCGAGATTTCGATTGAATCTGCACGTACGCTCGATCTAAACTTTCGATCCAATCGACTTTGATCGTGAGCAAATCATCCGACCACTCGCGACCACGACGTTTCAAAATCGCCCCAACTTCATACCCTAACGCCATCAACCCGCCTAATATGCGCACACCGACGCCAAATTTAATGCGAGGCGAAATCATGATAGGACCGTCCGTAACCGTTTCTTCAAACATGAGCGAATAGTGTCCGTCTCGATTTCTTAAACGCAACCAACTCGTGCACTGCTCGGGGTCTTCGTTCGGAGGTAACAAATAAATATCCGCGGTTTCAACTTCGTCCGTTCTCGTCACCGGAGATTCCGGATTGGAGTGGTCCAAGACGCTTTCGATTTCCTCGTCCGTGGGGACTTTATCGGATTTCAAAATATACGTCGGATCTTGGAAACCAGCGAACGGATTAAAGCTATTTACGATGCGCAAGTGCGCCGTTCTTAAATCTGGTTCGATGTACGCTTTATACATCGGGTACACGGTTTCCGAAATCTGATGGATGATACTTTCCGGCGCTTGTCCAGATCGATGAATATCTCGCATCACGCGTTTCAACAAGTCAAAGTGCACGCCTCCAGTCACGGAAACTCTTAAATCCAGCAACGGTCTCAAACGTTCGCTCAAGGCGTAAATACCCTCGATGATAACCACTCTCGCTTTCGGCACCTCGACGTGTCGATACCCGACCCGTTTACTGGACTTGAAATCGTAAATTGGAACTTCCGCCGAGTTCCCGTCTTTTAGACTTTGAATGTTCTCCAACAACGTCGCGTAATCCGTCAATCTCGGGTCGTCAAAGTTATCTTCCAACAACACGCTCGCATCGTTATACATATCCATCGATATGTGTTCAATACCTGGCATAAACTCTAATATTTTCTTGCTAAACACCGTCTTCCCGGCGCCGCTCGGCCCCGCGATGCCGACCACAATCAACCCTCCTTTAATCTCCTGTTTCAACAACTGTATCGCCCGAATGGTCAAATAAAACCCTTTATCGAACGAGACTTGCGTTTCAAATCGTTTGATTTCCTGTTTAGGTACAGAGAGAGAGATGTTGTTGTTGTTGTTAATGCGATTTTTTTTGTTGTTTTTAAAAGAGAGATTTTGAGAGTTGAGCTCAAAAGAAGAAGAAAAAGCAAACAAAAAACAAACCTTTCTCGTCTTCCCGTTCCTGGTCACTTCGACCACTTGCAACTGATCTTTAATCAGCGGCAACGGCTGCAAAGGGCTACTCTCGGAAGAATTTCCGATTTGATTGTTGTTATTTTGTTTACTTTGGATTTGAAAGTTGAAACTCGCGTGTCTCGGTGGTTTCGAATCCGAATTTGGTGCGCCTCCTCGGCTCACAACCCCGTTGTTTGGGTTGTGGTTGTTATTCATCATCGCATGATGATGAGTCGCATCATCATCGTTACTATTATTACTAGTAGTAGTAGTATTCTTGTTGTTCTTGGACGACGATGACGACTTATTAAACATATCTAACAAGGCCGGAGTGTACGATCGACTCCCGGGTCCTCCCGAATCCACCGGCAGAGGAGGAGAGGTCGATGAATAACTTTCGTTGTTGTTGGTGGTTTTCGGAGAAGGAGCAGGAGAGGAAGCCATCTTTTTGTCAGGTGTTTAAAAACTGCTCTTTTTGAAGGAAGTTGTTCAATTTTTAGAACCACGCTCTTTGCCAGAAAAACCAGAAAACCCGGTTTTTCTGGGGGGGTTTCTACTGCGACATTGACATTATTGTTAAGAGCATATCATCAACACAAAATTAAAGTGCCACAACCTATCATATAATAAAGAGAGAGAGATCTTTTATTATACTGATTTTCATCGATTTCTTCTCTCTCAGGGAGCACTGTGTGTGATATAAGGCGTGGTTTTTGTGGTTTCTTTCGGTGAAGATGGGAGCGTGCTTCTCTCAACCATCATCATCAAAGTCATCATCGGATGAGGAGGAGGACGACAAAGACGAGAAGAAGAGAAAGAGTAGGAAGAAGAAAACAAAAAAGACGAACAAGAATAGAGGAAAGAACGAAGAAGAAGAACAAGAAAAGGACGATGAAAATGCGTTTGAACGAGCGATGATGTCCTCGGAATACTCGCGATTACAAACGATTAAGAGAGAAAGAGCGAGACAGAGAACTTTATCGGAGTGCGAAAAATTAGACGTGATTGCAGACGCGTTGGCGAATATCGAGCGAGAGAAGAAAGAACTCGCCAACGCGCGGAGACATTTACGAGACATGAACAGAGCGGCGAAAGCAGCAGCGCAGAAAGTAGAAAGTGATGGATTAGGAGGTGGGACAGTAGGAATAGTAGGGTCGAGCGCGAGCTCGAGAAGAGGAGACGAAGGAGGAGCGGGGATTGTGATGAGCAGCGCGAGCGCGGAAGCGCCCACGCGCGAAAAGAAGAGCACGCTCTCCAAAAACGAAACAACCTCATCCTAGCAGCAGGATGATGTATTTTTTGTGTACTCTCCAAAATATAATAAGTGTAGTATGTATTCTATCTAATTAATTCGCGTATTAAATGCGTTGCTACTTTTACGCGCGCGTATTCTATGAAACGAGTTTTATTTTGAGCTTCTTTTTAGACGAGGCGACCTCCTAATAAGCGACGGCGGCGGCGGCGGATTTGGACTCGCCGCCGCGCTCTTCTTATTCTTATTCTTCTTTTCCTTCTTCTTCTCCTTCTTCGTCTTCTTCCCTATCGTTGTCGTCGCCATCGCCGTCTTCTCCTCTCTTTCTTTCAACACAGAGCGTGGTGCAACGTTCCACGTGTTTTTAATGTGATTCGCAAACTTATTGTCCTCTAACAGCAGTAGCATTTCCATAATCATGACGCAGTGGTGCGCGGTTTTGAAGTTTGCGCCGCACACTTCCGATGCCCAATTTAATACGGCAATGTACTCCGGTGCGTTCAAATCGATTCGTGAGTAAGTGTGCACGAACGATCCAGCATGTTTGAAGCCGATGTTCCCGTCTGCATGAGCTGCCGCAGCTGCTGAAGCTCTGTCGCTCTTGCCTTTGGTGAAAGGTACGTCCACGTAGACTTCGTATAATTTTGCACCCGCATCGGCTTTCAGTGGTGATGTTATTGCACCATCGTTGTTGTCGTCGTCTCTGGAATCTTTTCCTATCTTTGCCGCTGATTTTCCCGCCGCCATCTTGCACAATTTATCGCGCACGATATTGAACCGGCCAGAAAGCTTCTTCGTCGCATCGTCGAATACGTTCGCCTCGCACCAATCGATGTACGCGTTAACGTCCTTCGCATCATCTTTCCGTTTATCTTTCGCCAAAATTGGTGGAATAGCGCGACGTTTTCGAAGGAGCTCTTCCTGGAACGCTTTTCGAGCGTTCGTTGCCCATACGAGCCACCCATCTGCGGGTGCTTTGAGCGCGCTATTTTCTCTTTCGTCGACTGGGAAGCAATCGGGAACGTGATTTGACGCCGTCCGTTTACGTTGAAGAGACTTGACTCTTCCGTCAAGACCAAATAAAAGTTTGAGCGTTACCACGATAATTGCAGACGCGTGCACTTCAGCTGGATATGTGCTCAACATCTTACGCGCGTCTGCTTCTTTCATTCTGCTAATCTGAGGCATTTGACCAGCCTCGAATTTGTATTTCTCCTTGTCGAGGAGGAAATCGTAACCCAAGAATTGCATCAAGTTTTCGGCGCTCTCGCAATAAGCATCCGCAACGCGAGACAAAAGCGGCGATTGTATCTTCTTTTTTCCAGCCTTGCTTTCGCTGTTGTCGTCGTCAGCGTTGGTATTTACGTTCTCGTCGTTTCTAGCGACAATGACAGCCTCGGCGGGTTTGTGGGGTTGTTGATGCAGAAAAGCCGGAAACGAAGACTGGAACGCTCTGCGTACTAATTCCCTGGTAGGATTGAAAACATTTCGTTCAAATACTATGTCCTCACGCAGACCGGTTTTCGCGACAATATATTCAGCCACTTGGATCACGTCCGTGCTCGTTGGCATAGTTCTCGGTCTCAACAAGTCTTTTCCCCACGCGCGCATGTTATAGATATTCGTCGTCGGCCGCAAGTACGGCAACTTTCCGGTCGATGCAAGCGTTGAAATGTCTCTCGCAAAGGTGAATCCGAACGATTCTTCGTCCGCAAAACACATCCGCGTGGCAACGAACAATACTCCAAGCGTCAATTTCTGTGGTAAATGCGCCATGATGAGAGAGTTTACGGCGTTGAGATGTTGCCTCTCTTCTTCAGCCTGCATTTTTAAAGTTTTTCCATTTTTTTCTTTTCTGCCGTCGATATCTTCGGCGTCATCATCCTCGTCTTCTTCATAATCTTCACCATCGTTATCATCTTCGATGTTCTCTTCTTCTTCTAATTCTAATTCTCCTCCCCCTTCGTCTCCGTCGTCGTCGTCGTCGTCGTCGTCCGAATACGCCAACATTTCCTTTTGTCGTTTTGCGTCGGCGATGGCTTTTCTCCTTTCCTTCCGTAGCTTTCTCGTGTTCATAACAAACGTCGAAGTTCTGAGTGCATCGTTCACGCTGCCAATATCGTCCATATCGATCGAGAAAAGTTCATCTTTTGCGGCTAACAGTGCAAACCAAATCGAGCGACACGCCTTTCGAAACTCGTTCGCGCGTTTCTCTCTTCGTCTCTTCTCTCTTTCTTCTTCGTCCTTGTCGCCGTAAGAAGAAGATTCCACGTACCTTTCCACGCAGAATTCGCATTGCGCTCTGAGTAATTTCGTCATCGTTTCGCAGTGCAAATCCACCATTTTCGTAAATTTCCTCTCTTCGATTCTCAGCGCTCTCTTCTCTTCCATCATCCTTTCCTCTTTGGTAAACTGTTGCGAATAATCGTGCACTCGATGACCAAAACCGACCCGTCTTCTTCTCGCGCCGTGAAAAGACATCGGTCCTTGTTCTCCGCCAAAGCCAGGCAAAGCTCTCGCCAAAGCTTCCGCGTCTGGTGCGACGACCAAAGCATCCGTCTTCGCGTTGCACTTTTTACAGAAATAACTGCCGGTTTTCTGGTCTTCCTCGAAATTCTCGAGGCCTGAGTTTCCGCACACCTCGCAAACGACTTCCACTTTTTTCTGCTGGTTTTGCGAGGCAAACTGAGACATGGAGTATTTGAAACGCATACTCTCGTCTTCTTCGTCGTTCATTTCGTCCTCTGCTTCTTCTCGTTTTGATCTTCTTCTTCTTTTAAACTCGTTTGTTGTTTCTGAATGAAATTCTTTTTCTCGTTGGCGTTTGGTTTTTAGCTTCTTCTTCGTTGTTTCTCCCTCTTCTATGAGTCTTCTTTGATTGCTCTCGCCACCATCGACGCCGAAGCGTTTCATGTGGTGTGGTTGCGACATTGCTTTTGTTCCTACTGTTTCATTGTGTGTGTAAGTGTGTGTGTGTTTGTGTACTTTTTTATTCTTGAAATTATTTATGTGATGACGCTTCGTTGCTCTCAAAAATTAAATCTCTCTTCTTTCTCGTACGTGTCTATGATATGTGTGTATACTTACTCGCGCACGCGCTGGACTTAAAACTATTATATATATTAAGAGTCTAACTTCTTTTTAACTAAAACCGTCGTAATCGTCGGGCATCTCCCACTGCGTTTCACCCGTCGTCGTGTTGTAATAATACGTGAATCCTTCCGGGCTTTGATGCGTCTCCCACAACGGCTTCTCTTCCTCTTCTTCTTTTTTCAACGAGGCTTCGTGCGCGGCGGCGGCGTTTTGTTGCTCTAAAGTTTGCCCAAAGATTGCAGTGGTAGCGGCCGCCGAAGCGGCAACATCGGTGGTCTTTTGGTATTGTTGTTGATCTCTGGGGACGTAATCCGCCATGAACGCTTCTAACATGTGTTTGGCGGTTTCGACTTTATCTTTAAAACCGCTTATTTTAATCATTTTCGTTTCTTTGTCGATTTGGATCTTCGCTCCGGACGTCATCGCCATGCTTCGGATATTTTCACCGCCTCTTCCAATGATGCGACCCTCCTGTCCTTGCGAATCAATCTCTATGACGACGTATTCTGGCTTCCCTTCTCCGGAAGTACCCGCCCCTGCGCCCGGCGCCGGCGCTTGTCGAACCGGCGCGGTGACGATGTCGTGGATGAGCATTCGAGCAATTTCTAGTTGCGAAGCGTCGCCTTTCGCGGAGACTTCGTTCGATTCGCGCTCAATTTGTAATCTGGCCCCGGATTCGTCCGAGATGCGTTTGATTGTTTCCCCTCCGCGTCCAATGACTCTTCCAATCATGTTATCCGGGACGGCGATTCTAATTTCAAGCACTTGTTGTTGCGGCGCTCCCATGTTCGCTTGGAACACCGGAATGTTATTCGCCGGTGGCGCTTTAGACGCGTTCACTACGGGCAACAACTGTTCGATGGCGTGTCGCACGCACTCTGGAGCGCCAGCTATGGTGATTAATCTCGGCGCGCCTTTCGGGACATCCGCGGAGGATTGTATTTTCACGATCGCTTTCGTCGCTTGTTGCAACTGATTAATTTTCTCGCCGCCGTGCCCGATAACTTTCCCCGCGTTCTCTTGCGGGCACGGAATTTGCTCGATGATGTGTCCAACTGGTAACTCTTTCGGCATATTCGACGGTAAAATCATCCCCGGCCGTAAAATCGAAACCGGAACTGTCGCCGCCGTCCCCGCCGCGACGCCTTGTCCCGGCGGCGGCGGCGGCACCGAAAGCACCGTCGTCGTCGTCGTCGTTTGCCCCGGAGGCGGAGGCGGATACGCGTATTGAACCGTACCACCGCCATGTAATACTGCTGTTGTTGTGGTTGTTTGTGGTTGTTGCAAGTATACCGTCTGCTGTTGCGTGTGTACGACTTGTTGTTGTTGTTGTTGCGCCGGCGGAGGCGGAGGCACTCTTTGATGAAGATGATGTGGAAGCGTCGTCGTCGCACCTCCGTACACGTTCGGAGGAGGCCCACCGGTTGCTACTGCTCCGTATTGCGGCACAACCCCCACCCCCACGTGCTGATGTTGTTGAGCTTGTTGTTGTTGTTGCGCTTGCGCTGCTTGTGCCGCTCGCGTGCTGCTTCGACTCCTCGGGTCTCGCGGTGCCGTCGTCTGAATCGTCGTCGTTCCGTTTTGGTGATGAATTGACGGCGTTGATGATGTTGGTTGCGCGGCAGCAGCAGCAGCGGCGGCGTTATTCACGGATTGCAGCAGAGACTGCAACGCTTCCGTCGACGGAATAGTCACTCCTCCTTGTGGTGGTGGCGGTGCGTGCAAAGCGTCGTCTTTGTTTACGTCGGAGTTTACAACAGCGCGAGATCGTTTTCGCGGGTCGGACGGGACATCTTGTAAGTCGTCGTTCTCCCTCGCTCTTCTCGTGGACATTATGTGAGATGATTTGAAAGTAAAAGTGATCAAAAAACAATGATGATGATGATAAACTTCTACTATTACTATTCTACTAAAATCGATCGATCGATCGATCGAGAGAAGTGATGATGATGAATGAGTCTACGAATAAAATGAGGAAAACGTTTTCGAATTTCGAAGAAGAAGAAGTCTTTTCGAAGGATCCAAAAATACTTTAGTCCCATACTAATAATAATACAGAAGAAGGTACGCAAACAAGCGCAGGTAAATACTTGACGATGATTCAGACGACGATATAATTTATCACGAGTTTTACGAACTGCTGGCATTATTGCGTTTGTTTTTGTTTTGTTGTTATACTACACTCTCGCTTGTTGCTCTCTATTATTAAAAGGTATACAAACGCGCTCCGCAGGAGAGTTTTTTCCCTCCGAGGCGTTCTTCCTCCGCTTTTACGCGCGCCGCTTCCGCTTCGGCTTCGGCTTTAGCTTTGGCTTCAGCTTCGGCTTTAGCTTTGGCTTCAGCTTCGGCCTTAGCTTTGGCTTCAGCTTCGGCTTTAGCTTTCAATTCAGCTTCGGCTTTAGCTTTCAATTCGGCTTCGGCTTTAGCTTTCAATTCAGCTTCGGCTTTAGCTTTCAATTCAGCTTCGGCTTTAGCTTTCAATTCAGCCTCGATGATTCTCGCTTTTTCCTCTTCTTCTTCCTTCTCTCGCTGCATTCGCGCCGCTTTCTCTACGGTTTCGTCGTCTTCGTCGAACGAATCGTGTTCGGTATTCGAGGCGTCGTGTAGAACCATCTCCTTGAGCGGCTCTTCGTGGTGCCCGTGAATGTGACTACTACCACCTTCCAAAACTGGTTTCCAATCGGTTGTATCTTGCCACGGCCCAAACTCGATGGCATCGTTCGCGTTCCCGGCTTTATCGCCTCGAGAAAACTGTTGCACGTCCCCGGGCTTGCCGTAATCGCTACAAAACTCCCCGTGCGGCATTCGTCTTTTCAATTTTCCATCCCACCCTCTGTTGTATAAATTAAATCCACCTTTCAACAAGACCAGCTTCTCGTATCCAGCTTCGTCTAACATGTCCAGCGCGTGCACCGCTCTTTGCCTTCCATCCGAACACACCACAACAATCTTGGCTGCTTTTTTATCCGGGAACCTCTTCTCCACCTCTGCGATAAAGTTCTCGTTTTTATGTTGGTTCTGAAACACCTTCCCGCCCGCGGTTGAGTCAAACCTGTACCCCGTGGACGTGACCAACGGAATATTTGCCACGCACTCTGGCCCAGAAACGACGACGACTTCAGACACGCCTCCAATAGTTCCTTTCGGTGGATTCGGAAGTTTCCCGAAAAACTCCCTCTCCTGGTCGTTGCGGATGTCAAGGAAAACCCATCCGTCGTCCCAGAGCACTCTCCCTTGTTCAAAGTTTGCCACGTACAACTCTCCGGAGTTGAAACCTTTCTTCGTCTCTTCGTCGAAAACTTTGTCCCCGTATTGCTGAATGACGACTCCTTCTTGAACCGCGGCGGCGGACGCGACGACGTTTAAACGACGATGAAACGACGATGAAAATGCAATCGACCGATGATTTTTGTTTTTGCTGACTCGGCAACAACTGGACGATGGTGATGATGATGATGAAATCCCTCTCGACGCTTTGATGAAAACCGCAGCAGCAGCAGCAGCAGTTCCACGAGGAGGAGGAGGAGGAAAAGTACTACGAGTCGCGCAGGTTGATGATACTGATGTCGACGTGAGCATGTTCATAGTAGTGTGTGTGATATGTGTGTAGATAGGTGATAAAAAATTTCGGATTAGATGCGGACAAAAACGGAAAAGAAGAGAGTGTTTGACTAATCGCAGTGCGACACGTTTTCGATACAAATCTCTCTTAAGTGCCCTTGTGTGTTCCTTTTTGTCCTCGGGTTGTGTAAAACTCTCTTCTCTCTCTCTCCTCTTTGTGAAAAACGAGACACCACACAAGAAAAACAACCACAAATTAAAAAAAAGAATGTTGATGATGCGCTTTTGCTTCGCAAGGTCTTCCTCTGCTGCTAACACTTCGTCGTCGTTGTCGTCGTTGAGGGGTGGTCTGAGGAGGAGGTTGATGAAATCCTCGACATCAACAACTTTTTCCTCCCGAGGAGGAGGACGACACAAATCATCGATTTTGATTACGAGAATGATGAATTGGCGAATGGACGACGGCGGCGACGTGAACAATAACGAGATGGGAGATTCGCAACAAAAGCAACGACAACAACAGCAAAAACGGACGAGTTCGGGTGGAGCCGCTTCAACATCATCATCATCTAGAAGAAGAGAGTATTACGACGATTCAGACGACGAGAACAACTCGTACGACAACAGGAGAGGCAGAGGAGGAGGACGAGGGGGGAGGAAAAATTTTAACAACAACAACAACGGCGGCGGTCGAGGAGGAGAAAGAGGACGAGGACGAGCGCAAACACAAACATCGACGAGGAATAATAACAACAACAGTTATTACGGAAACGACGAGTACGAGAATAGCTCTCCCTATTATTATAACAATCGCGACCGGCAAGGAGGAGGAGGAGGAAACTACAACGATAACAAGCCGGCGTATTTACAAAGAAAAGAGGAGCGGAAAGCGACGAGAGAACAACCAACCTTACGAGAGATGGCTCTCGGTGAAGTCATTTTTGGACAGAATCCCGTGAAAGAGGCGTTGTTGCAAAATAAGAGGGACGAGTTTTACAGACTGTGGATCCAAGAAGGCGACGGGGGAAGCTATTCGTCGGACGAGAAGATGATTGCCAGAGCGAAAGAGTTGGGATGTACGATTTCGTACGCCACGAAACACGATTTGAACATGCTGACGGAATCGAGACCGCACCAAGGCGTCGCTTTAGATTGCACGCCTTTGGAAATGGAAAACATCGAGAGTTTGTTGGAGGAAAATAGAGGCGGAAAGAACGCCGCGGAGACCGAAAGGAACCGCGAACATTCTCTCTGGCTCGCGCTCGACGAAATCATCGACCCGCAAAATTTCGGCGCCATTCTCCGAACGGCGCACTTTTTAAACATCGACGGCGTCGTCGTGTGCGCGAAGAATTCCGCGCCTCTCTCACCAGTCGTCTCCAAAGCCTCTTCTGGGGCAATGGAAACGATTAAAGTGTACCAAACGAACGCCATGCACAAGTTTCTCGCCAAGTGCGTCGACGACGGTTTCAACGTCATCGGTTTAGCCAACCAAAGCGGCGCGGAAAACGTCTCCAACTTATCTTTGAATCAACCAACGGTTTTAGTCGTAGGAAACGAAGGCTCTGGTTTACGAACGAACGTTCGCAGAGCGTGTTCGAGGATTGCTAAAATCGAAGGCGGCGGCGATGATGAAAACAACGCGACGACGAATACCAACAACAAAACCACCAGCGTCGAGTCGTTAAACGTCAGCGTGGCGACTGCAATCGCGCTCTTCCAGCTCACGTCGAGTACTACTAAATAAAGAAACGATTATCATCATCATCATCATCATCATCATCATCGGAGTAGAAGTGGTATAAGTAGTATAGGGCAACAAGAGTCATACATAATAATACTAAAGCGACCAACACTCATATCTCTTCTCTCTTTTTTTGCGGCCAATCGATTTTCTGAAGACTAAAAAAAAGGAAAAAAACCACCACGTCGACTTTGAGTTTTGGTCTTCTTTTCACAAAAAAAACAACTCGCAGCACCCGCTGCTGCTTACTTCGAATACTACTACTAATACTAATACTAATACTAATAAACGAATAATACTAATAATAATGTTCAACTTGTTGTCGAAATCGTCGTTCATCGACCGCGCGTTCGCGACGAACATCAATCCACCCGCGACGACTTCTTATAAGCATCGATGTTGTTGTGGGGTCACCTCCTCGAAATCGTTTACGTCGTCGTTTTTTGTTGGTGGTGGTGGGTCAGAACGAGGAAGGACGACGACGACGATAACGAAGAGCAGCAAAAGGAATAGCCGAAGCGAAATGAATTCGTTCGTTTCTGGGAGGAAAAGAACAACGAGGACGGAAACGAAAAGAGCGTCCTCGTCCTCGTCGTTCGACGAAGGAGAGATCCCGACGACGGAATCGTCCTCGTCGTCCTCGTCGTCCCCATTATCATCCTCGACTGAGACAACAACAGAGACAACAGTAAAAAATGATGATGAAAAAGCGAACATGAATGAAGTCGCTCTGTGGGCCGGCGCCGCCTGCCTCTTTGGCGCTGGAATCGGCTTCGTCCAAGGCGTGGATAAAGCCTCGGAGTATTTCGCCGGGTATTTGTTAGAGCAAAGTTTATCGGTGGATAATCTTTTCGTTTTTATTTTGGTGTTTGATTACTTTAAAGTGCCGGAATCGACGCAACCGAAGGTTCTGAGCTACGGGATTGTCGGAGCGATGATCATGAGAGCGGCGATGATTCTCGCCGGCGCGACGGCTATCGAGGACTTTGAGCCGGTGTTGTTAGTCTTCGCCGGCATTTTGATTTTCTCGAGTTACAAGTTACTCGCAAACAACGAAGAGGAGGAAGAAGAGGACTTGAAAGATTCCGCCATTGTGAAGTTTTGCTCGAGCATGATTCAGGTATCGGACGAGTACGATGGGGATAATTTTTGGACGACTGCAAAAGACGGAGTGACGAAAATGGCGACGCCTTTGTTGTTAGTGGTGGCGGTCATTGAGCTTTCGGACGTGGTCTTTGCCGTGGACTCAATCCCGGCGGTATTTGGAGTCACGAAAGATCCGTTTATCGTGTACACGTCGAACATATTCGCAATTTGCGGCTTGCGATCGTTGTTTGGATTCGTTTCCGCGGTCGTATCGGAGTTGGAGTATTTAGAAACCTCCGTGGCTGTGGTTTTGGGATTTATTGGCGTGAAGATGGTTGCGGATTACGCCGGGTACCCCATGTCCACCGAAGCGAGTTTAGCGGTGGTCGCGACGTTGTTATCTGGAGGCGTTGCGGCGAGTTATCTGTTCCCGTCGGCGCCTGCTGAAGTGACTTCTTCCGTGGATGAATAATACGAGAGAGAGAGAGAGAGAGAGAGATTAAATATATTGTTATTGATTTTTAGAAAGAAAAAGTGTAATGCGACAACGAGCTTTTTGCGGCAATATATTATTATTTGCGCTGACGATTGTTTTTGTTTAAGAACTAAGTTATATAATAGTTATTATATATATATTCTACTTGTATAACCACACGTTCCGTGAACCGACCGACGAGATAAAGTCTAGACTAGGAAACCTTTTCGTTCGCACACCGGTTTTCAGGGCGGTGTCTCCGGTTCTCTTTTTAATCGAAGAGATCAAAGCCCATGTCTTCCTCTTCCTCTTCGACGACTTCTTCCTTCTTCGCCTCGCCACCGCCGCCGCCACCGCCGCCGCCACC
>Ga0257106_1000315_pt1 | contig 30010 bp, 34 predicted proteins | sample LP_taG_3_FD_190177 | JGI IMG/M metagenome (GOLD analysis project Ga0257106, IMG submission 190177) | Marine microbial communities from Northeast Subartic Pacific Ocean, Canada - LP_J_2011_P26_10m | ecosystem: Environmental > Aquatic > Marine > Oceanic | place: Canada: Northeast Subartic Pacific...
CTGCGTCCATTTTCGATTCCTTTGAGCCAACGCATGGCTTGATTCCCTTCCGCAAGAACGGATTCGAGAGGGAGCAGGCAGGACGCAAGGTCAAGCTCATGCGCTAAGGGCATCACGGCATTGATCATGTCCTTCAGCCAGTCGCGACATAACCGTTGTCGACCATCACGCCAGTCATGCAACTGCGCATCGAGGCTATGCCTAGCGGCAGCGGCGTCATTGCGATCACTGAGCACCATGAGCTGGTCGGCGCTCAGGTCACTTGCCTTAAAGGGGTCGAGCTGATCAGGCTCCCGAAGCAACATCAGCACGCGCAGTTCCATCAGGGCTGTAATGGCCAGCAGCAGATCTGGATTGGTGACCAAATCGCAGATCCGTAGCTCGAGCCGGTTGAGGTCAAAGGGCCGCTGTGGACCATTGGGACGGACGGACGTCCATAGATGACGCACGTTGTGCATGCGCCCCTCTACCAGCTGGGTGTCAGTCCATTCCACGAAATGCTCTAAATCGCGAAACAAAGGAACTTGTTTGGGAGTGAGGGGGAATTGCAGCCAACGTTGTGAGTGAGCGCCGGTGATCTGGCGGTTGAGAAAGGGTGAACTGGCGCTCAGGGCAAGCAGAAGGGCTGCTTCACAACGCACAAGCCGAAGAGCGGGAAATAAATCGGCCGGTTCACTGATCCCCAAGTTGATATGGATGCTCGCTGTGACGACCGTGGTGCCGTAGGTGGCTTCGATGAGGTCGTGATAAGGGTCGTTTGGATTGGATCGTTCGAATCGCGTGGCATCTCCCAAGGTGAGAGTGCTGCCTGGGAGCAAGGTGAGATCACGTTCTGCAAGCCATGTCCGTAGGCGCCGGCGCGGGGCCAGAAGGGCTTCTTTGAGCTTTTTGTAATCGGATTCAGGCTCTGTGATGTATTCCAAATTGCGGTGGTCTGGCTCAACGCAGAATTCAGTGAGATCCTGCTTGACCAGCTCGGCTACACCAACGTTTTCACCGGTGCTCCGACCGGTGAACAATTCCACTTCAAACCCTTTGAGTCTGAGCTTTTCGATCATGACTTCGCATCCTCAAGGCAAGCGAGAGCGGTGAGCATGGCGCGGGCCTTGTTCAGGGTTTCTTGGTACTCAGAGGCGGGGTCGGAATCGGCTACGACGCCAGCACCGGCTTGCACTTGGACGTTCCAACCCCCCTCAGGGTGAGGACGGACCACCATCGTGCGAATGGTGATCGCCGTGTTGAGAGCCCCGGCTAGATCTACAGAACCGTAGACGCCGGAGTAAGGCCCTCGAGCATCGGGCTCTAGCTGATGAATCAGCTGCATGGCCCTGATTTTTGGAGCGCCACTCACTGTTCCTGCCGGGAATGAGGCCATCAATAAGTCCCAGATGTCTCGTCCTTGAGCCAAGCGTCCTTCAACTTGGCTCACGATGTGCATGACATGGGAGTAACGCTCGATCACCATCAGCTCTTTGACCTCCACCGTGCCAGCGGTGCAAACCCGGCCTAAGTCATTGCGGCCAAGGTCAACCAACATCACATGTTCAGCCCGTTCTTTGGGATCAGCAAGCAGATCGACTTCAAAATTTCGATCTTCCAGTTCATTGCGCCCGCGTGGGCGCGTGCCAGCGATGGGCCTCAGGCTGGCAAGAATGCCTCCCTGGTCTGGTTCTGCCTTGACCATGACTTCAGGGCTTGAACCGATCAGGTACCAATCTCCGAAATCAAAAAAGGCCATGTAAGGGGATGGATTAACCATCCTCAAGCTCCGGTAGACCTCTAAGGGGGCCTGAGAGACGCGTGTTTCTAGCCGTTGGCTGATGACGAGTTGAAAGGCGTCTCCTGCGGCGATGTGTTCTTGGGCCGTGGCAACGGCTTGTTGATAATTCTCAGGAGATCGATTGCTTTGTGTTTCTGGTGTAGGCCTCGCCTCAGGCTTCCAGCGCAGGGGACGCACCTGGGGTAAAGGTGATGCCATGCGGTTTTCAAGCCCATGGATGCGACCCATAGCCCCATCCCAGGCTTGATCTGCGGTTTTGGCCGCGGCCCTGGTACCGCTCAAATCTCCGTAAGCCACTGCCGTGATCAAACGCTTCACTTGATCGATGATCAAGATGCTGTCCATCAACATCCAAACGCCGTCAGGCGGTGCGTTCCCGTCGGCTTGATGCACGGGAACGCTGGGTTCGATCCAACGGATGAGCTCATATCCCCACATCCCGTACAACTGCCCAAGGGGTGGCAGGCCTGGAAGAGAGACGGGCTTGTAGGCATTCGTGCATTCACGAAGCACCTCTAGGGGATTGCCTTGAAAGCTTTCTTCGTGGCCATCTCGCCAGCGGCGCGTCAGAACGTCCCCTCTTGCTGAAAGTGTCCACAAAGGATCACAGGCAATCACACTCCAACGGCCAAGGTTCTCGCCACCTTCGACGGATTCAAGTAACACCCCTGGGGGGTGGCCTTCACCGACCTTGAGCCAGGTGGTGAGGGGGGTTTCTAGATCAGCGGGCCAGCTATGGGCTACGGGAATAAACGTTGCCCCGCAGCGTGCGGCTTCAATAAAGGCGGAGCGGTCGGGGCTGAGCATGAGGAGATTGTTGCAACCGACCGCTGGGCATCATTTCCGAACGCTGATCAGGAATCGAACGTGTTTCGGCCGCTGAACTTGATGCTGGAAGGCTCGACATTCGCGCCGATTCTTCTGGGGTTATGGCCAACCATTGGCCGTCCCTCGTTCACTTTCTCAGAGAAGACGCCATCCAATGGATGCAGGAACTCGGTATCGCCACCAGGGAAGATCCGGTAGATCTTGAAGTCCTCGATCCGAGGCTTGAATTTGGTGCGGAGTTGGGTGCCCAAGGCCAAGCACTGTTCCTTGCGCGCGAAATACATGATGTTTTCGCCAGAAGACATCATCGCGGCTCCGCCTGTTGGGAGTTCGAAGGCTTGCTCGCTCTTGCTGGTCCAGGTGATGGCGTACTTTTCTTCCGTTTCAGCGGAATTGAGCAGGCCGCCGGTGCTGCCGATGTACTGGGGAAGCTGACCGGTTAAGGCGGATGCTGTCATAACTGACCTCGAAATTCGGCATGCCGTGATGACAAAAAATTAGCATCGCGGTTCGGTCCTGATCGCCCTTCTGACCTGGAAACTTCACACCCGTCAACAATGCGGGGCTAACGGGAAAAACACGGTCAAACCGCGATCTCGTCGCTGGGTGAGTCGCCCTCCTAGCCGGGCGAGTAAGCGCCGGGTCGCGGTCTGACTGAGCTGCAAGCTTCCAGTGTCTGGATTCCAGCTCAGCACTGGCCCAAGCTGGGCGATTGGTTCTGGACTGGCGGCACCCTCTCCACGCTCTGCAGGACTCTGACCGTGCAATTGCAGCTTGAGACGAGCTCCAGCGGGTTGAAGGGTAAGCACGAGCTGGCTTCCACTGGGCAGTCCTCGACTGCAACGATCCACCAGGCCCCCCAGCATCGGTTCCAGGCGGCTTGGATCACTGAGGACTGAAGGAAGGTTGCTGGCGATCGAAAGGCTCAGCTCAATGCCCCGCCGCTGTAGCTGCTGCTCCCAGGAGGGCGTCAACAGGCTGATCATTCTGCCTAGATCAGTCTGAGCCAAAACAGAGGGACCTTCTGGCTGCCGCTGTAGTTCTGCTGCTTGAAAGATCAGGCCGAAGCGGTCAATTTGTTCGCTGCATTCGGTATCGATCATTTGAAGGCGCTTGATGGCGGTCTCGGGCAAGTCATTGCGCCGCAGCAAAGATCGGATCAGGGTGCGAATCGTCGAGAGAGGTGTGCGTACTTCGTGGGCGATTGCCTCAAGCAAGGACAACTCTTCATCGGCCTTGTTCGCCGCCGAGACCTGTTCACTCGTCGTTTTTGGCTGCTGATCGCTCTGGGTGGGAGCTGATGTCGACGCTTGCAAAGTCACGGTGGGTGCCATGCTCGCGAGTCGCACGGCCAGGCTTGGCCAGAACGTTTGGCCTAGGGCACTGCTGCTTTCAAGAGGGCCAAGCGCCTCGAGGGCTTGATGAAGAGCCAGTGCTTGATCGGGGGCATCCCGTTGCAGTCTCTGCTCAATTAGGCCAAGCACGCTGCCAAGGGTTTCAGGCTCGCTGCGCATGAGCAGCTGCCGTTGGCTTGCGCCTCCATAAACGGCTAGTGCGATTTGAACTTTGGCTGTGATGACAACTAAGAGTGGGTCATGGCTGTCGTCCTCGTGGAGCGGTAAGCGCTTGAAGGTCGATGTGTACATCGAGTGGGTTGCTGCTTCATGGCCCTGGCGAGCGCTTAAGAGGTCTGGAGGGAGGAGGCTTGTGGTTTGCGATGTCAGAGCTCCGAGGGCCTGAGGCGCCCAGACCCACCCCTGCAGGCTGTTGAGGAGTTGGGGTGAATAGAGCGCTGGTAGGGGGGCCGCAAGCCAAACTCCAGCTGGTGCTTCTTCGTTCTGGAGGAGGGTTTCCTGAAGCGTTTCCAATGCAGCCCACCACATGCGCCGCGCCGTCGAGTCATCGGAGCATCCGGTGCTCACTCCCTGAGCCATCTGTTGGTGAATGCTCTGGAGCAACATCACTGGCTCATCGGTTCAGGGACCGTTTGGAGCTCCTCGATACCGAAAGACACAGTCCTAGGGCCAAGAAATTCACGACCATTGCGCTTCGGCCATAACTCATAAAAGGGAGGGGGATGCCCGTCACAGGACCAAGGCCAATGGTCATGAAGATGTTCACGACAACTTGAAACATCAGCATGGTGGCGACGCCAATCACCACGAGCGATTCGAAATCAGAACGGCTTTGCCCGGCCACCTGAAGCAGGCGCCCCATCAAGAGTGCAAATCCGACAACAACCAAAATCGTTCCTAAGAAGCCAGTCTCTTCTCCAAGAGCACTGAAGATGAAGTCGGTGTGCTGTTCAGGAATAAAGCGCAATTTAGTGAGTTGCCCTTGTAGCAGCCCCATCCCGAACAAGCCTCCAGATCCAATTCCAACTGTGCTTTGCAGCAGGTGGTAGCCGCCTCCGAGGGGATCTTTTGCTGGGTCAAGAAACAGCACGAGGCGATCACGCTGATAGTCCTGCAAGCCGTGCATCCACATCCAAGGCGTGACGAGGGCCGCAGCAGATTGCACGATCATCACCATTGCAAGCGCCACCCGTTTCCATGGCAACGATCGGTAGGCAATGATCATCGTTATCGGTATCCAGGCAGCGAGTCCCCAGGGGAATAGTCCCGCGAGCAAGGCTGTAGCCAGCGGCGAGAGCAGCAGCACGAGCCACTCAATCGGCATGCCAGACCAATAGAGCATCGTGAGCAGTAGCGCACCAAAAACAAGCGATGTCCCGAGGTCGGGCTGGATGAACACCAGCAGCCATGGAATCGAGATGATCCCTAACGGACGCAGCAGATCAACGGGTCTGTCGACAGGGTGTCGATCGAGCACTGCCGCCAGCAAAAGAATGGCCGACAATTTTGCGAATTCCGAAGGCTGGATATTGAACGGTCCGATGCTGATCCAGCGTTGAGAGCCCAGGGCAGTGGTACCGATTAGGCGAACGGCGACAAGGCTGGTCACCGTGAGGGCATAAATCGGAAGGAGCAGTGGTTTCAACCGCAGCAACGGAAGCCTGGCTGTCACCAGAGCAATGACAACTCCGACAGCGGCCGTGATCCAGTGGTGATACCAGTCGGCGTAATCAGCTTGGCGCTGGGTGCTTGCGATTAAGAGACCCGCCACCATGACCATGGCGAGGGGGATACCCCACAACACCGGTTCCTTGAGTCGCCAGCCTTTGCGTCGCCGGTTGAGTGCGAACAGGCTGTGTTCACGACTCATCGGGCCAATTTTCATGCTCAGCTAATCACTTGAAGGCTGTTGCGAACTGACTCGGCCAGCTCTTTAAAAGCTTGCGCACTTGCGGAGTCCGGATGGCTGATGCAGATGGGACGGCCTTGATCGCCTCCCTCTTGAACGGCCATTTCCATCGGAATCTGGGCCAAAAGGGGAACGTCGAAGGCTTGCGCCAATGTTTGCCCGCCTCCGGATCCAAATAGGGCGTAGCTCTTGTCGGGCTGATCAGGTGGGATGAAAGCGCTCATGTTTTCTACGACGCCAAGAACCGGGACGCCCAACTGAAGGAACATGGCCAAGCCACGCCTGGCATCTTGCAAAGCCACTTTTTGTGGTGTGGTCACGATCACTACTCCGGCCATCGGAACGGCCTGGGCCAGGGAAAGCTGGGCATCACCAGTTCCGGGAGGAAGATCCACGATCACGACATCACGATCGCTCCAGTCCACTTGGTAGAGAAACTGTCGAATAATTCCGTTCAGCATTGGTCCGCGCCAAATCACTGGTTGGTTTTCTTCGATCAACAACCCCATTGAGACCACGGCAACCCCACAACTTTCCAGGGGGATCATCCGCTGATCGTCGCCAGAGCCACTGACCTCAGGGCTTTGATCGGCAACGCCAAGCATGATCGGGGCGTTGGGTCCGTATATATCAGCATCGAGCAATCCAACACGGAGTCCCTGTTTTGCCATTGAGCAAGCGAGATTGACGGCCACAGTGCTTTTGCCGACTCCTCCTTTGCCACTGCTGACGGCAATCACCTGTTTGACGCCAGGGATGGGCTGACGTTCGGCCGCTTGGCCATGGCCAGCTTGACCAATTCCACCTTGAGAAGGTGGGGTGCCCAATTCAATTTGGACGTCCTGAATGGTTTCAAGGGCTAGGAGGCGTTCCCGTGCCTCCGCAACAATGCGGTCCCGCTGACCTTGGGCAAAGCCAGGAAGGTTTAGACGGAGCACCGCCCGGGGTGGATCAACACGTACGCGATCTAGCCAGCCGAGATCGACAACAGACCGGTTGCTGCCTGCATCCACAATCCCTTTCAGTAACTCATCTGCCTGTTCTGCTATTGCCATGCATCTGTTGCGTTGGGATGGATCCTAGGGGCGCTGCTCATAACAGTCCTTCACACATGCTTGTCGGGACCGGTGTCAGGCTGAAATGGTCGTTGGATCGTTTGTCGCTAATTCATGGTTCGCTCTTTACTCAAGCGCCTCAAGGGCAAGATCTTGCTCTCTTCGGATGCCATGGGGGAGCGACCACCTTCCGATTCCCGTACGCGAGCCCGGGCGTTGGTGCAGGGCCTCCAAAATGAAATTTGCGCTGGTCTTGAGCAACTGGATGGAGGCGCCCATTTCCAGGAGGAGAGTTGGGATCGTCCTGAAGGAGGTGGTGGGCGCTCGAGGGTGATGACCGAAGGGCGGGTGTTTGAACAGGGAGGGGTGAATTTTTCTGAGGTTCACGGCAAAGAATTGCCACCGTCGATCCTGAAACAGCGTCCTGACGCCAAAGGGCATCCCTGGTTCGCAACGGGAACGTCGATGGTGTTGCATCCGCGCAATCCCTTCATTCCGACCGTTCACTTGAACTATCGCTACTTCGAGGCTGGCCCCGTTTGGTGGTTTGGAGGTGGTGCCGATCTCACGCCTTTTTATCCGTTTCTTGAGGACGCCCGACACTTCCATCGAGAGCACAAGCGCGCCTGTGATTCCATCGATCCCAAGCTCTACTCCGTGTTTAAGCCTTGGTGTGATGAATATTTTTTCCTGAAGCACCGCAAGGAAACAAGAGGCATTGGCGGAATTTTTTATGACTACCAAGATGGCAGTGGTCGCTTGTATCGGGGGCAGGATTCAGAGGGACCTGCGGCGCGTCAAGCCGCAGAAATCGGGTCATGTCGCCTTGGTTGGAATCAGCTGCATGATCTGGCGCGCGCTTGTGGACAAGCTTTCTTACCCGCTTTCACACCGATTGTGGAGAAGCGCAATCCGCTTCCCTATGGAGAGAGGGAGCGTCAATTTCAGCTCTACCGACGTGGCCGCTATGTGGAATTCAATTTGGTGTGGGATCGGGGCACGATTTTTGGACTGCAGACCAATGGTCGTACTGAATCGATCTTGATGTCTCTGCCGCCGATGGCACGCTGGCAGTACGGCTATCGAGCCCCAGAAGGATCCCGGGAGGAATTACTCACAGACCTCTTCACCCGTCCGCAGGATTGGTTTGGGGATCCAACCCTTGAGGACCGTTGCCGCCCCCATCAGGCGATCGATTGACGCCCTGCTCCAACGCATCCACAACGCGCAGCGCTAAACAATCGATCGTTTGGCGTTGGGTGTTGGGATTGCGAAGGTTCTGCTCTAGCGGTGGTTCCAGCATTCCAATTTCGAGAATGCTGATTCCCCTTCGGGGTCCGCCTAATCCACCTCGGAACAGTCTGGGGAAGCGTCCAAAGGCCTTGCCAAGACTTTCATCAATCGTGTTGAGAGGTCTGTTGATTGCAGGGATTAAGCCTGACCCGAATCCATAGGGGCTATAGGCATCGAAATGAATTTCGAGGATGTATTCACCTTTGGCTGAGCGCACCCTCGCTTGTGACCAGTTGGTCTTGGGGTGGTTGTCAGTCCGGATCGTGAGAGCTGGTGGGTTGTAGCTGCTGATATTGAGAGCTCGGGCTTTCCCTAAAAGAACCACCGCGGCTTGAACCTTCAAATTCCAGTACAACTCGTCGCGCATGCGTGCATCCATCGGAGCTTGCTTGTTCACTCCAACTGCAAATCCAGGGGTTCCTGCACTGTTCATCCCCTGGGAGTCGGCATGACCCGCCATCACCACAATGGGGACTTCTTTCGCCAAGGGGGCGGTACCCACCCAGCGGCCAGGCTTACGGGTCCTAGCCCCTAATAAAGGGTCAGGGGTTGCTGGAGCTGGGCAAACAGGTTGCTTTGGAAGGGTGCCGTCCGACGTTGCAACGACGCTGTCTTGAATCCAGAGGCTGTGCTCTTTCGCCTGAGTGAGAACCAGGGCGACCATAGACAGCAGGGTGACGCTGATCGGGATGATGAGCCGTTTGCGTTGAATCCAGGCCGGTATGGGTGGCATGGGTTTCAGATGGGGGAGGAGAGCAAGGAGCCATCGCTGGCGAGTTCAAGCGGTTCCCCTAAGGCAAGTTCAAGGGCAATTAATTCGTCGCGGTGTGCGCGAAGCCTGAGGGTGCTTCCTTCTTGGGGTGCTGGTTCGATCAAGCGAATTTGGATCCCCTCCTGACGTGCTGCCCGTCGGCTGTAAATCCAACCGGCGAGAGGTCCTAGCAGGATGAGCGAGACCGGCCACCATCCAAGCGACGGGTTGAGCTCACGGATTACGAGTCCAAGGCAACCGGCTCCAACCCCGCCGAGAAGGGAGAGCAACACCGCTAATGGGTTGCTTGAGGCCACGCGCCCGCGATATTCGAGCAAACAACGCTCAGCATCGCCGCCATCGCGAGTCCAACCGCGACTCTCGAGCCACGTGCAGAGTCCTTCCATCACTTCAAGTGCGGGCCGCGGCGAGTGCACTTCCACCACAGTGGTGCGGTCTTTACTGGCGGCTCGCAAGAAGAAAACCAGTCCGATGGCTAACAGCAGAGTCAGCAACAATGTGGATGTCTGTGTTGATGGCATCCGCCGCGCTTGGTCTTTAATCCACCTGTTCTAGGTGGTCACGGGGTCATGTTCGAGGAGCCAGCGATGCCATGGGTCCATCAAGCGCTCAGCTTCAGCTCTGGCCTCATCATGGAGATGGAGCATGCGGCGAGGACGGCCGCGGCTTGGGCAACGCTTGCTGTAGCAATCGAGTAGCTCTTGCTGATTTAGGAAATCAACGGCCTGGTGCAAAACGGTTTCAGAAACGCGCAACTGTGGATGTTCCCGTTGAAGTCTCTGGAGCAGTCCAGAGGGGTAGCTGTCGTGTTGGAGAAGGCAGGCCAGGATCCAGCACACCGCAAGTTCGAGATCTAAGAACAGTGGCGGTGGTTGCTGAAAATAATGTTCAATATCGGCCAGGCAGTTCTGAGTGGCGTTGCGACGATGGAGCATAAAGCCGATTGATCTCAGATTGGTCTAGCTCGGTCTCGGTTTGATTTTCAAGCTGCGAATGGGAAAACATTCCGCGTGCGGACAAGAGGTCAAAGTGGAGAGCTGGGTCCTATTTCTCTGTTGCCATGACTGACATCTCTGCACAGCCTCGAACGTTTGCTGTTTTTGATGGCGATCTTGATGCGGACTGGGCGGAGCGCTACAGCCATGCCACCGCTCTTGCTGTTGATACGGAAGCGATGGGTTTGATTCATGGACGGGATCGTCTCTGCCTGGTTCAAATCTGTGATGCCGACGATCAGGTGTCCTGCATTCGCATCGCTCTAGGGCAAACAGAGGCTCCACGCCTAAAAGCGTTGATGGAAAAGGCTTCGATTGAGAAAGTGTTCCACTTCGCCAGATTTGATGTTGCGGCGCTTGCAACCGGTCTGGGCATCAGGGTGAATCCCATTTTCTGTACCAAGGTGGGGAGCCGATTAGCCCGCACCTACAGCCCTCGCCATGGACTCAAGGAAGTGGTGATGGAGCTGGTGGGGGTGGAGCTGGATAAGCAGGCTCAAAGCAGTGATTGGGGGCGTGTGGATGAACTCAGCGAGACACAGCTCGCCTATGCGGCTAACGATGCGCGTTACTTACTGCCAGCCCGAGACCGCCTCAAGGAAATGTTGCAGCGAGAGGGACGGTGGGAGCTTGCCGAGCGTTGTTTTGGTTGCATTCCGGTGATGTCCGATCTCGATCGCTTTCGCTTCACCCAGACGTTTGAACATTGATGGCCTCAACGCTCTGCAGTTCTGTTGATCTGGACATCAATCCTCCAGCATGAATTTCTCATCCAGGGGCTCTGCTTCGAGCAAGCGGTCGAGGACTTGCCCCTGATCGTGTTCTCCCTTTAATCGTTCGTTTTCTACGTCTGCAAGCAGGGTTGTGGCCACTTCCTTGCGAGACATCAAATCCTTGGCGCCTGTTTTGTTTGCGGCGAGTTCAACTCTGCGGCGTGCTGATGACTGGCTGATGCCAAGTTGGGTGGCCAGTTCCGCGCAGAGCCTGAGGTAGTCGTGGTCCTGAATCGCGGACATGGATGAAGGACGATTGCCTTTCAGTATCCGTGGCCGAGCGGCAGTTTGATCAGAACTCGCTTGGCGATGGCCTCACTGCCACCGGCAGGGCCCATGCGTTGGCGACCTCTTCGACCCATTTCCAATCTCAGAGAAGGATCCTCGAGCAGCTGCTTCAGGCGTGTGTTGAGCTCATGGCTCGACTGACATGGACGCACGGCTCCGCCGAGCAAGCGACTTTGGCGTTTTGCGAATCCTTGGGTGAACTGAGGCCCTTTACCAGGAAGTGAGAGAGCAGGAATGCCCAGCCCTACAAGTTGCTCGGTGGCTGTTCCAGCGGTTGCAATGCCCACTTCAGCCCATGGAGCCCAGAGTTCGAACTGACCAGTTCCTAATAAGACAAGAACTTGACCCTTCAGCCAGCAGGCCCCTGCCTGCAAGGCATCACTGGGTGGCGGACTGGATCGAAACCCTTGGCGCTTTAGTTCTGCGCCAAGGGCTGAAAGGTTTGGCGTGCTGCCAAGCGCAACCAGCACGGCAATCGGTCGGTCGCTGGGCAACGGTGCCAACCCAAGGAGTAAACGGTTGAAGTTGCGCTCTGCTTCGGGCATTCGGCTTCCGCAAAGCAGCAGGATGCGTCTGCAACGACTCAGGCTTGCAGGGGCGGTTGCATCGCTCAACCCATCCATCATTGGATTGCCAGGGGCTTCGGCGTGGACCCCATGTCGCCGAAGCCCTCGAGCCGTTAGACGGTCACGGGTGACCACTAAATGGCAGCGTTTGTTGCTCATGATCAGCCACTCCCAGGGATCCCATTCGCTTCCCTTTAGGGCGTGATAATTGTCGCTGAGGTCACGTCCTGGGCCGCTTGACCAGGTGTAATCGCTTTTTGGTGTACCAACGAAGCCAAAGGGCCGCCCTGAACCCCACGCCATCAAGAGCGGGAGTAAATCTCCGACTGCAAGGACGGCGTCGACCTGAGACCGGTGTTTGCGCAGGCATCGCCATTGCTGCCAGGTGAGCAGGGGTAGCCCGGCGATGACATCCGCTAGGAGGCCCCGCAGGCTTTGATTGCTAAAACCGCCGCTTGGGAGCGGTGCGGAGGGTCCAATTTGTTGAACCCAGCCTTGTTCAGTGGCGGTCCGGAAACTTCTCCCTGTTCCAACGAGCGGCAACACCTTCAGCGTTAATTGTGGCCGCTGATGGCGAAGCGCCTCGATGATCTTCAGGGCGATGAGGTCTTCCCCGTGTCCATTGCTGATCAGCAGCAAAGACCCTGAACCCTCGCTGATACGATCCGCTTGTGGAGTTAGCTCTCCCTGAACGGCGGCATGGCCAAGTGGTAAGGCAGAGGATTGCAAATCCTTTATCCCCAGTTCGAATCTGGGTGCCGCCTTTGATCTCAACAGGCCCGAAAGGGTTCTTTTGATTGTTTTGCGTATCCCCACGCTACGCAAAATCCTCAAATTTCTCGCTCAGAATCTGTTTCATTTGGGATGAATCGTGGTCTTGTCGTTTAAAGGTTCTTAAGGAGCTTGCACCTATTCCCCTTTCAGGCATCTTCCCAGATCTTCGTGAGCTGAAAGTCTTGATTTTGTGATTGGTTGGTGCCACTCAGAGGGCTGGGATGGGGTCAGGGATGGCGATTTTGTTTTGAGGAAATGCTCTTGTGAATGAAGCGCTGAAGAGCATGGGACAAGCAAAAAAAAGCCCCAAGAGAGTTCGAACTCCTGGGGTCATAGTCGTTCTCATGCGACAACGCCTTTCTAGATGAGTAGCTGGGTATTTGTGCTTACGGAATGCCGCCATTTGAGGTTCGGTTGCCTGTGGTCGCTCTGGTCTCAGCGCTGCTTCAGCGCTTGTGTGTCTTGGTGCTTGAGTGGTCGTTGAGGGTTTTTGGTATCAAAATAATTGCACTTATAAGGATGATTAGGTGAACAACATTAGAAATAGGATTCATATTTTACTTGGAGAAGGGGAAAGCGGTCGAAGGAGCACATTAATAGTCAAAGCGATTGGGGCTTTGATTGTCTTTTCAATTCTTCTGGCAATTCTTGCTACTGAGCCAGTGATTCGCGGTCCTAATCTTGATCTTTTAGCTAAGCTAGATCTAGTTGTTGCAGTCTTATTCTTGGTAGAATATCTTTCCCGTCTGTGGATTGCACCGCTGAGGAGTGGGGCTCGCAAAGGAGTGCGAGGAGCATTGGACTTCGCAATCACTCCAATGGCGATTCTCGATCTTGTTGCGATTGCGCCAACGATTCTAGGTTTTATTACTCCTGAGCTCTACCTTCTTCGCGTGATTCGTCTTGTACGCATTGGGAGAATAGGGCGCTCTAAGCGTTTTCAGAAAAGCGTGAGGCATTTCAATCATGCCATCACTTCGAAGAGAGAAGAACTGCAAATTTCTGCAATTTATTCGGCTGCCGTGATTAGTCTTAGTAGTGCTTTGATGTATTTAGTGGAAGGAAGTGTTCAGCCTGAGCAGTTTGGCTCTATTCCCAGGTGCCTGTGGTGGTCAGTGATTACCGTCACAACGGTTGGCTATGGCGATGTGTCTCCAGAAACTGCAGCTGGAAAGATTGTTGCGGCAATCACGGCATTATTTGGCATTGCAGTAATCGCTATCCCTATCGGAATTGTTTCGTCTGGCTTTGCCGATTCTCTTGGGTTGGAGAAAGCTAACTTAGATTCCAAGAATGGTTGAGACCCTTATCCAGTGACGGCGAAGAATGATCAATAGCTCGTTGTCACTATCACTCGGGTCATGCGTGGCGGTGCTCCCTAGTGATGCTCCGACTCAAATCATGAGGCCTTTGCGGAGGGCTCAATGGCTGCCGTTGGTGGGTGCTCTTCTCCGTTGTTTGATCCAGTCGAATACAAGAGTTTTGAAGGCTAGAGATGGGCCTCAGCTTGATAAACCTCACCATTGAATTGCAAAGCTCTGCAACGTAAAACTCGATCTTTCAAGTTGCATTTTCCACTTTTAGCAGCCCAAGCCTTGGGTAAGCCCGTTGCAATTCCACTGGAGTTAAATGATGCCTCTGCAACGCTTGAGACCGTGCTTTGCCATGCCTCGGCATCGAGGCGACAGGTTCCAGTGCTGCATTTCAAAGGTGACTCTCCTTGTGTGGTTAGGGTCACGAATGTGAGCTGCTTGCGGGAATTTTTGGTGGTGCCCTGACCAATGAATCGCACCGCTACAACGGATGGACTTCGTCCTTTTAGCTGCAAGGTGGTGCAAGTAACACTGTCTTTCCTGCTGTCGGTGTAAGAACACTCCTTGGTAGAGGTTTCGTAGCGGCCAATTTTGGGATTCGGATCGGCAGCCCCTTTCATCGGAAAGCCCAACAGGCAGCTCATCAGGAGCAAGGTGCTGAGGCGCAGAGAGAAGGAGCGATCGATCATCTGTTTAGTAATCGTTGTCGGCTACGCAGATGCCCATGCATCGGATGCCATTGGAGGCAGTCCGGCGGCAATGGGGACAGAGAATCTTTTCGGTTTGGCTCGTTGTGATGCCATCCCCTGCTCCATCTGAGTCATCCCCAGATGTTTGGCTCGCACTGATGATGGATTCTGCGATCGATGTCATGGCGAGCGCTGCTTTACGGCGATCATGGCGTGCAAAGTGAATGGTTGGCGTGACGGGAATCGGATTTGGAACTTGGGCCTGGGGCAACCAATTGCTTTGGGGTTACCAACCGGATCGCGACGATCCCGATCTTGAGGCCACGCTGAGTGCAGCTGTTCAAGGCGGACTGTCGCTTGTGGACACCGCCGATTCCTACGGCACGGGTCGCCTCAATGGGCGCAGCGAACTTTTGCTGGGTCAGTTCCTCCGCGCCATGGATCCTGCTCAGTCCAAACAGCTCAAGGTGGCAACCAAGCTGGCGCCATTCCCTTGGCGGCTGGGTCGCGGTGGCTTTAAGCGTGCGTTTGAAGCTAGTAAAAAGCGGTTGGGAGGGCATTTGGATCGAATCCAATTGCATTGGAGCACTGCTCGGTATGCCCCTTGGCAAGAGTTGCCCCTGCTCGATGGGCTTGGTGACCTCGTCGAGCAAGGTTTGGTGCCAGAACTTGGCTTGTCCAATGTGGGACCGAAGCGTCTTCGCTTCCTGCATGGGCATCTTTTGACCAGAGGGATCCGCCTTCAGAGCGTTCAAGTTCAGCTCTCTCTGCTCGCACCTGAACCGGTCTTGCGTGGCGAGTTGGTGCGAGTGTGCCAGGAGCTTGATGTTGAGTTGCTGGCCTATAGCCCCTTGGCCCTCGGTATTTTGGCAATTCCTCCGGGATTGCAAGGCACCTCCTCGACGGTGCTGCGTTCAAGGTTGTTTCAGCGGTTGCTGCCAGCCAGTGAGGATTTGCGTTCCGTGATGGGTGAGATCGCTGCAAAACGAAGCGCCTCGATGGCACAAGTGGCTTTGAATTGGTGCAGGTCCCACGGAGCTTGCCCGATTCCAGGACTACGGCGCCCAGCTCAAGCTCTCGACGCAGCTGCTGCTTTGCATTGGTCGTTGAGTGCAGCCGAGAGGCAAGCGTTGGATCAACTCAGCAAACGAACCTTGGCACGCATGCCAGCTAATCCATTTCAGAGCGCTTGATCAGCAGGATCTGGATCTGGACTCACAACCACTGGCAAGGACGATGTTTTGCTCTGGAAGGGAATGACCTTCACCGGCGATGCATTGGAAGTTTCTGTTTCTTCTTGTGCCTTGGATTGTTCACAGGCGTTCAAAGCTTCCTGAAGCAGAGAATCGAATGTGGCGCCTGACAAACGATGCCTGGCAATCTCTAGAAATGTTCGCGGTAGCGACTCTCCCGCTGCACTGAGGACAGCAGGGTTCTCACGTCGTTGCTGCTGCTCATCTTCGATCGCACGAAGGAAGCGATGGGTCACATCGCGTTTGGTGCACGCTTTGATCAGGGTGTCTCTGTCAGCAATCGGCTGATCAGCAATCTCTTCAAGTTCAACAATCCTGCGTTCGAGGCTCTCTAGAACTTCGGCAGCTTCTTTTGTGATATTTGCGAGTTGTCCGTCCGATAGGAAGGGCATATCTGCAACAAAGACTTTTCCATGATCTTTGAGGGCTAAAAAAGTTGGCCTTGCTCCTTGCCGATGACCTGATGCACGGTCATAATTTCCGCCAAGAGGTCGGCGTGGAGGCGTAGGACCAGCAGAAGCTCGTCTACGAGTCGTTCTTTGAATTCTATCGAAAGCCATTTCTAGTTAAAGATTTAACGCTCTTCTTGCGGCTAGTGCCGAAGTGCTTTGACAACACTAACTATTTAAACCCTAAAGGGCTGGAGAGCCCGGCCAGTTTTAGGAGCTGATGTCAACCATTAGGGATGAAGCAGACCTCATGCTGGGAGTCCCAAGACGGATCCGTCTCCATCACCGCCTGATGATCTTTCGATACGTCCGATGGTCCAGGCCTGAATCCCTTCGGATTCGCATGCTTTCTTAGCCATAGAAATCCCTTCTTCGGGGACGATCAGGCAGTAGCCAATTCCGAGATTAAACGTGTGCCAGAGGTCCCGCTCGGGGATGTCGCCGGAGGACTTCAGCCAGTCATAGATGGCTGGACGTGTCCAGCTGGAGGGGTCCACGCTTGCTGTTAGGCCCTGTGGAAGGCAACGCGGCAGGTTCTCAGGAAGACCCCCTCCTGTGATGTGAGCCATTCCATGAATCGGTGTTCGTGAGTCGAGCAAGGTTTTCACAAGGCGGCCATAGAGCTGTGTGGGAGTGAGCAAGGTCTCGATCAGAGGTTGCTCGCTGGGGCCAAATGTGGTTTCAGCATTGGCGCCAGCTTGTTTGAGCACCCTGCGGACCAGGCTGAACCCATTGCTGTGGATACCGCTACTGGCAATGCCCAAAATCTGATCGCCCGCGCGGATCTGCCGCCCGTCGATCATTTGCTCCTCATCAACAACAGCCACGCAGAAGCCTGCTAAGTCGTAACGCCCTGGTGGATAGAACCCAGGCATTTCAGCGGTTTCGCCACCCAACAAAGCGCAGCCACTCACGCGACATCCTTCGGCAATGCCCTCCACCACGGTGGCCATGGCTTCAGGGCTCAGCGCTCCAGTGGCCATGTAGTCGAGGAAAAATAGGGGTTCAGCACCACTGGTGATCACGTCGTTGACACACATGGCCACGAGGTCGATTCCCACGTTGTGATGACCGCCATGGTCTTGAGCGAGTTCAAGCTTGGTGCCAACGCCATCGGTTCCCGACACCAACAGAGGGTTCTTTAGCCCTGCGGGAAGGCGCATCATTCCGCCAAAACCACCGAGTCCGCCCACGACCTCTGGTCGGTGCGTTGCCTCCACACTTTTGCGGATTCTGTTGACGAAGGCGCGCCCCGCCTCCACATCGACCCCAGCGGTTTTGTAGTCCATTCAAGAATGCTTCACTTCAATGATCCTCCTCTTTCGTGGCTCGAGGTGTGCCTGATACGGGATCGTCTGAGGCTGTGATGAGTTCGGCTTGTTGCTGGGATCAGGTTCGCTAATGAGTTGTCCATTGCGTTGCGTTGCTTAGCCCTGTGCGGGTGTGACATCTCAGGGTTACGTCAGGGACCTAGCCCAGTAGGGCTGCTCAAAAGTGCCTGCACGAGATTGAAAAAGGTTTTTGACTTACCAAACATTTGGATTGACAGATCGTTTGGACGAGACCGCCTCTTCCGTTTTTCGGACAGTGGTGGCTTCCTCAAGGCTGAACGATCGACTTGCATGCACCGAACTTTCCCCTTTGCGACTCTCGCCACCGGGCTCTTTGCTACGGGCTTTGCATTGTTTCCAGTTTTGGCTAGTGATGTTGCCACTACTGAGCTCTACGACCCCTTTGAGCCCTTGAGGCCTCAGCCCGTCCAGGCCTCTGCGTCCACAACTCCGGCGGTTGTTCCTCCTCCTGTGCCGGCCCCTCCAAAACCTCCTAAAAGGTTGGTCATATCCACTTCAACGGGAGAGGCAAGCTGGTACGGACCTGGTTTCTTTGGCAATCGCACGGCCAATGGAGAGGTTTTTAGGCCTGGAACGATGACTGCAGCGCATCGAACGTTGCCCTTCGGAACCAAAGTGAAGGTCACGAATCTCAGAAATGGCAAAGAAATGATCGTTCGTATTAACGACAGGGGGCCATTCAGTGGTGACCGAGTGATTGATATTGCTCACGGTGCCGCTCAGCACCTTGGCTTGGTGTCAAGTGGAATCGCTCAAGTCCGCCTTGAGGTACTGCGCTGAGCATCGAGGTTCTTCGGTCCCTGCAAGACCTTCAACGTTGGCGTCACTCCTCAGCTGCCTTCGTGAATTTTGTCCCAACCATGGGGGGGCTCCATCACGGTCACGCACATTTGATTTCTGCTGCCTCCCGCCACACGGCAGTTGAGACAGAGACCTTGGTCAGCGTGTTCGTGAATCCCTTGCAGTTTGGTCCGGATGAGGATTTTGTTCGCTATCCACGCACTTTTGAAGCTGACTGTGAACTAGCAGAGCGGTGTGGTGCTTCAGCAATCTGGTGCCCAGACGAGGATCAGGTTTATCCAGGTGGCATGGCTGAAATCTGGCGGATTCAGGCCCCGAACTCGTTGCAGTCAGGATTGTGTGGATCCACACGGCCTGGTCACTTCGATGGTGTGGTCACGGTGGTTTGCCGCCTTTTGGCATTGGTCAAGCCGCATCAGTTGTTTCTTGGTGAAAAGGATTGGCAGCAACTCACCATTTTGCGCCGAATGGTGTTGGAGCTCGGCTTGGCGGTCAGGGTGCGCAGTGTGCCCACGGTGCGGGATGGTGATGGTCTGGCGAGTAGTTCACGAAACCTTTACCTCAATGCTCAGCAGCGGCAGCAAGGGGTGCTGTTTGCCCAGGTTTTACGCGAGGCGAGCTCTGCTTCCTTATTAAGCGCTTCGCCGTTGGACCCTGGTCAGGTTCGTCGTCGTCTTGAAGAGGGTGGCCTCCGTGTTGAGTATGTCGACGTTGTTGATCCCTGGTTGCTGCTGCCTTCCAAGGCCAATGAAGCATCACTTACGTTGCTTGCAGCTGCTGTTCGATGCGGCAGCACCCGCTTGATCGATCATGCTTTTTTAATGACGCGTTCTCCCCTCGTTGCGATTGACGGCCCTGCTGGTGCTGGCAAGAGCACGGTGACTAGAGCCTTTGCGGAGCGCCTCGGCCTTGTGTACCTCGACACCGGAGCGATGTATCGGGCCGTGACTTGGTTGGTGCTGGAGCAGGGGGTTGATCCTGCTGATTCTGCGGCTGTGGACGTCGTATTGAGCGATCTTGAGGTGGAACTTCAGCCCTTACATCAAGGTGTGCAGGTGGTGCGCGTGAATGGCCTCGAGGTCACCGACGCGATTCGTGATCCGCGGGTGACGGCGTCCGTATCAGCTGTCGCGGCCCATGCTTGCGTCCGTTCTGCAATGACTGCCCAGCAGCAACGAATGGGCAAGGCGGGCGGTCTCGTCGCTGAGGGTCGTGACATTGGCACTGCAGTGTTTCCTGATGCAGAGCTCAAGGTGTTTCTTACGGCAACTCCCAAAGAGCGGGCCCGACGTCGTGCTCTCGATTTGGAAGCCAGAGGACACGAGGTGCCAGCTCTGCTTGAGCTGGAAGCACAGATTGTGGAACGCGATCGCCTTGACAGCACCCGTGAGGTGGCCCCCCTGCTTCAAGCGGACGATGCCATCGAGCTGATTAGCGATGGGATGAGCATCGACCAGGTGATTGATGCGCTGGAAGATCTGTTTCGTCGTCGCGTTGGGGAAGAGGTTTGGCCCACCCCTGTTTAACGGATTAGCGCTGAGGGGTTGGAGCTAAGAGGTCGTCAAGAAGTCCTTCACAGGCGTCCTCGAGCAGATCGAGCACATGCTCGAAGCCCTGCTCACCTCCGTAATAGGGATCGGGAACCTCAAGAGTGTCTGCCCGACGTGCATGGCTGAGCATCAGGCGAATGTTGGCTGTGCTTCGGGGGCCGAATTCTTTGGCCATGCTGGTCACGTTGCGCAGGTTGTCCTGATCCATGGTGAGAATGTGATCAAAACTCTCTAAGTCGCCGAGTTCGAGTTGGCGGGCACGACTGGGTAGGTCAATCCCGCGCCGCTTCGCGGCTGCTTGCATGCGGCGATCAGCAGGATTTCCCACATGCCAGCCTCCTGTACCAGCGGAATCAACGAGAAACTGGTCGGTGAGTTGCCGTTGTTCGATGAGGTGAAGAAACACGCCTTCAGCGGCGGGTGAACGGCAGATATTGCCGAGACAGACAAATAGTAATTTTGTGGTCATGAGGCATTAATGCGTTGTAAAGCCAGGGTGGCGCGCAGGCGAATCACCTTGATGGACTCAGAATTGGAACTAAGTTGTTTCAAGCCCAAGATGCATTGATCCTTATTTGTGGAATTGTACCTGAGTAAGTGCATTTCAATTCCGAAGATTGTGGAATAGCGCACAACCCATTCATCATCTTTAATTGCTGCGAGTAGTGCTAATAGGCAGCGATTGAGTTTTGAAGTTTCTTCGGGATAAATGAGATTCAGTTCTGCCAGGCCACGAGCGGCGGAACGCCGCACGCTAGGTGCAATATCTGTTGCTAAAGCATGTTCCAGTAAGTCGAGACTTCTAGGATCGCGAATCGAAGCAAGGGCTCGCACCACCCAGGCGCGTGAACCGTAATTTTTTTCGTCAAGGCTAACTAATAGTGAGGGCACAGCTTGGCTGCCAAGTTCGATTAATCCAGCAGTTGCAACTGATGCGACTGCTGGATTATTAAATCCCAGTACTTCAATCAGTGCTGAAATTGCATCAACAGTATGAAGATTGCATAGGCTTTTGGTGGCTCGAATTAATTCAGGTGTTGTTTTGGCCGCTTGAAGATCAGCGATAGCTCCTTCTAGCGGAGAGATATTAATCACAAGAGTCCGTCCATTGCATCGAGGACGCACGTGTCTTCGCTTTTTTCTGCAAGGCCACGCAAAGCTACAAGTTTGAGGCTATTTTCAATGGCAGCCGCCTGAATGGCAGGCAGCGCAGGCATCCAGCCTGTTGCGCCTAGATCCAGAAGAACGCCCCTGCGAATTAGTGGATCATCATGTTGTAGAAGCTCAATTAAAGGTGGCGCCCATTTCTGATCACCGGTGAGTATAAGCAAGGCTCGACAAGCTGATGCTCGTATTAGCGGACGAGAATGTTTTGTAAAAGGCGTGATAATGATTATCACGCTGCGTGATGCTACGCCAATCGCTCCCAATGCCTCTAATACAGATTCATAAGGTTCTTTCAACTTCGCAGATCCCGGTTGTATTTGTTCTGTCTCTTCTGGCCCCCCGGATAACAGCTCGCACAGATCTAGAACAGCAGATTGAGCTTGAATCATTCCCAAACTTCTTGCTGACTCTTCACGGATTGAGTAGTCGTTTTTCTTCAGGAGAATTCTGAGCTTCTCTTCTGCATTCGTTGCTTGAAGGATTCCTAGAGCTCTGATTGCATTCAATGCAACAGCGCGACGTTCGTTATGGATAGGATTTCCATGGAGTGGATCCAACGCTGTCAGCAGCAGGGGTATCGTTTCTGGATGACGGCTGCGCATCCGCCCGAGCCACCACGCTGCGTAATACTGGTCAGAGAAATCTTCTGTCTGGCGTAAATTCGCAATCACCTGCGCTTCTGTGAGAGGTGGGTTGAGGTTCTCAGTTGAAGGATCCTTCATTTCATAACCACTTTTCAGGAATATTTTCAGCCCAGTTACTGATGCGCTGAAAGCGGAATTCACCAGCAATAGATCCCCAGCATCGCTCATGTGTTTTGGGGTCGTGTCCTCGATCCAATGTTGTTAATTCATCGCCTTGGAGGTGAAAGCTGCTCACCAAATAGGTCTCTTTCCCATCGCGACGCACGATGCAGCGACATCCAGGTTCAAGTTCACCATGAAAGGCATTGTCTAATTGACGTACTTGATAGTGGCAATGATCTAGGCGGATTAGATCTTGCTCTTTAATTGTTTTCCTGCACTCATGATTATGTGTAGCAGTTGAGAAGTGATCTGGATCTTTAAATGTATGATTCCACAGTTTTATGGTTCCCGAAGTAACTTCTTCGGCGCGAATCACCCTAAGCCTGTAAGGATGCTTGGGGTCGACTGCATAGGTTTGTTCGAGAAGGATTGAACCAGGCTGCAGATGCTCAATTGGCCTATAGCGAAGAAAAATATGTGCAAATAACGGTGGGTTATCAAATGCCTGTTGCTGGTTACTGTATTCACCACAAAGATTTTGAAGAAAATGTCCAATCGTTGCTGTCATTTAGGCGGTTTTCTCCTTGTGACATTGAAAAAGCCCCCATTGTAAGGGGGCTTGAATGCATTGACTGATTTGATCCTTGCTAGTTGGGATCAGGTCAGTGCATTAATTGCATAGTTGATATAGCTGTTGGCTTCGGTTGCAGCATCGCCTGATAGGCCATGGCTGCTTTTAATATGCTTAAGAGCCTCTACATACCATGAAGGGGAAAGCTCAAAAGTGCGGTTGATCTCGTCAAGACCAGCGATGAGGTAGTCATCCATAGGGCCTGTGCCACCGGCAACCAAGCAATAGGTGACCATTCTCAAGTAATAGCCGATATCACGAGAGCACTTTGCCTTTCCTTCAGGAGTGGTTGAGTAGTTCGGCCCCTCCATCTGAGTGGTGTAAGGGAACTTGGTGTAGACAGCCTGCGTGGCACCGCTTACGAGTGAATCGGCCTTTGCTGTAAGACCTTTGGCGGCCTCTAGGCTCGCTTGGGCACGGTTGAAACGTCCAGAAGCTGCTTGGACTTCTGTGTTGCTAAGGAAACGGCCTTGTGAGTCGGCGGCTGCAACCGCTTCGGTAAGTGGAGTTTTCATTTAGAGATGAGGGAGGTGAAGTGGAATCAATTCGCCAGATCAGGCAACGGATGCAGCTGCACGATCAAAATAAGTACCGATTTCACTACTCAGCGAAGCGCAATCGCCACTGGAAATTCCTGCACTGTCGTTAACGATAGAAAGTGCTGCGTCCTTCATCAGGTTCACACCAGTTGCAACAGAAGCACCTGGTGTTCCTAATGCGAGATAGGTCTCACGAAGACCATTTAGGCAACGATCCTCTAAGACAGATGCATCACCAGTGAATGCTGAATATGTGATGTAACGCAGGATGATTTCCATATCGCGAAGGCAAGCTGCCATGCGGCGGGAGGTGTATGCGTTTCCTCCGGGAGAAATCAGAGCAGGTTGTTGCGCGAAAAGTGCGCGTGCAGCATTAGCAACGATTGTGGAGGCGTTGTTGGAAATCCGGCTTACGGCATCCAAGCGCTTGTTGCTGCCGGAAACCATGGCTGCCAGAGCATCAATTTCACTGGCACTGATGAACTGTCCCCTGGCGTCGGCCTGGGCGACAACCTTGGTGAAGGCGTCGAACATTTTTTACTCCTGCTTGCAATGTCTGGTGAGGTGTCCAAGCACCCGTGAGACCATCCTACGGAAGTCCTCTCGGGTTCCAGGCAATTTTCGCCAAATGCTTAGTACTCCCTCGAATGCTGTTCATAATGTGTAACCCGCTACGGGTGGTTGGAGCTGCACTGGACCTCAAAAACTACAAATGAGTCTCGATTACAGGTCAAAAAGAACAGAGTGGATGTATGCCTCAGTCCATTCGCTGCCATGAAAGCGAGTCAGCATTCCGCGCGCAGGGTCTTTTTCAGCTCGATAGTCGGTGTATTTTCTTTGTCCTTGCAGGAGAACATCGCTTCGTTCCGGACTAACCCGCTCAGCGCTAGCGGCTAGTTCCAGATAGAGATCTAAATATTCAGTGAAAGCCGGTCTCACGATTGATTCAATCAAATCGTCGCCTTCCTTCCCAAGTGGGAGTCGTGTCCAGAGGAATCCTGGTGAGAAAAAGGGTTTTGCTTCTTCTGGGATTGGTCCTCCGTAAGGCAGTTGATCGCGCCAACGTTCAAAAATTGGTATGAGTCGATCCCAGACTTGAGTGGTGTGGACTTCATCGGTTTTGATGGCGGGTTGCAGGTCCAGGGCAAGCAGATGTCCTGAGGGGAGCGTTACTAAATCACCGCCAAAAAAAGGTAGGTCATATGTGGAATTTGGATTGATTACAAAGTTCAAAACAGACGCGGCTGATCCAGCACTCACGCAGGCAGCCCTGACCTGCCTGAATTTCTCTGTTTTGCAAGCCCAGGTTGCTGTCGTGACAGCAATTGGTTTTGATTTTGAACCAGTTTGCCCTTCGCGTTGTAAAAATCGATCTGAGACTGGGTAGGGCTCAATATTTAAGCCTTCGAGTCTTTTAACTGCGTCTTCAAGAAATGGTTGCCATGACCATCCTTCGATGTCCACAGGATCTGTGCTTTTTAGCCTTTGAATTGTCATTTGTGAGGAGAGGAGGCGGGGAATAAAAACTCGTGGAGGAACCGATTTGACCAATCTTTTCCAAAATGGCTTGTGAAGAGTCCGTGAGCTGGATCCCTCTCTGCGCTGTAAATATCATATTTTTCCTGGAGGGTCTTAACTTCTTCTGGAGGAATAGTTGAGGTAATGCTTTTGGCATTATCATGTAACTCCCAGTATGCCTTTAAGAATTCACTAAAAGCATTTGGAAGGGATGATTCAGCTTGCTCTGCACCACCGCGACAGAAAAGGAGCCACGAAGAAAAATACTGATTTGGATCAAATGAACGCATCGTTTCTTCACTATTGAGATCTGGAAAGCGTTGGTTCAGATCTTTGAGACCAGAAAAATAGCGATCAAGATAATCTTTGTCTTGGATCAAGGGCTGGAAATCGAGTACGGCAACAAGCTTCTGACGGGCTCCGAACCAGAGGAGATCAACCCCCATTAAGGGATGGTCGTAGTTGTAATCAGGATATGCAACAGAATTAAAAACCTGCAGGCTGTCGCCTGCATCCAATCGCGTTACCCTCCAACGCCGAAATCCAGGAACATCCCAAAGCCAGCTCTGAATGACACTTGATGACTTGGAAGATTTACATTCTTCAAGACCTTCAGGTAGAGCAAGGGGAGATCCACCTCTCTTGGTGATATCTGAATGAAGCTCGTTGAGAAATGAATCAAACATGGTTTAAATGTGCTTATAAAGGATTGGTCTGAGCGAACATTTGGGCTTGGCTAGCAATTTCTTCAATATCGGCTTTGCTTGGGCATCGAAATTCTGTGCAGTAGGTGGTCATTGCAGCACCATTTAAAAACTGTACTGAACTAACCCGCATTCTGATTTGATCGTTCACAAACCAGCAGCGCTCAATCCCAAAATTTGTGTCGTATCTGGACTTGATTGTCAGCACTCCATCCGTAGTGAATTCGTATGTACTAAGAGTGGGTTTTTTCTCTACGTAACCAACATCTCTTAAAAGATATCCTTGGTTGGAATGCTCAGGTTTTGGAACATCGATGACAATGGCTGCATAATCATCATTGCGCTTGTCAGCAAGAAGGTTGCTTTCCCACCAAAATCTTGCTCCACCATTGGCTTCTTTGGCTTCAATTCCGAATACTTTGCAAACCTTTTCTACTGCATTATCAGATGTATCGAAGGGTTCAATGATTAGATTTGAGTCTGCAGCTTCATCGTCTTGGCTATCAAGATGATGAACCACCCGTCTATTAAGCCATAACCCGCGGCTGGCCTCGAAAAAATCCACCATTGTGACTGGAGGATTGTCCATCAAAGTCATGCTTGACTCTCTTGTGTATCTCTTTGAACTTTCAGTTGGGTGAGAATTGCATCAATCCGAGTGAGCTCAGGGTGCTCTTTGATTGTTGTATCGATTTTCTTTTGGGATAAACGAAGCTTTTTGCCAAGGCCCACAACATCGTCGTAAAGTCGTTCTCTATAGGCAGTTAATTCTGTAATTGTTTCGATCAGCTCTTCAATTGAAGGCGCCTGACTTGATTCTTCTGTCATGTCGACCTGCGACCTACAGCAAACACGTCTCGTAACCATACCTCCTGGAATCAATCGGGAATTTTCGAAAGGTGGGGGGTGTTGCTCTGCTCGGCTCTCGGCTTGAGTGCCTTTAGAGAGATTGTCAAGAACGGCGCTAATGGGCTTTGGCACGCCTTTCTCATCTATCACCACCCCTCTAAGTGACGAACTCTTGCGTGATCAGCAGATACTTGGTCACACGTCAGCAACTTACGCTTAGGTTTGCTGAGTGCTTCACCTGAAAAGGTTAGTCCTGACAACGGATTCCTCTCTAGAGCGGAGTCTTCAGGCTTAGCCTTAACGGGGATCGAGAAGCCTCTTCCCTCCAAATTTGTCTGGCCCACATGCTCGACGCATTCTCACGTTCGGTCGTCAGTGCCGACGCTAAAACAGCTCCCGTTGGTGGTAGTGACCTCGCAGGTCTCCGCTCCTACGTTCGTGACGGCAATAAGCGTCTCGATGCCGTCAACGCCATCACCTCAAACGCCTCCTGCATCGTTTCTGATGCAGTTACAGGCATGATTTGTGAAAACACAGGTCTGATCCAGGCAGGTGGCAATTGCTACCCCAACCGTCGTATGGCAGCTTGCCTGCGCGACGGAGAGATCGTTCTTCGCTACATCAGCTATGCCCTTCTGGCAGGCGATGCATCCGTTCTTGATGATCGTTGCCTGAATGGTCTGAAGGAAACCTACATTGCGCTGGGTGTTCCTACCCAGTCTGCGGGTCGTGCCGTGGCCATCATGAAGGCCTCTGCGACTGCTCTCATTGGCGAAACTAACTCTCCTGCTTCAGGAGGAAAGCGTTTCCGTAAAATGGAAACCACACAGGGTGACTGTGCCGCTCTGGTCGCAGAAGCAGGTGCTTATTTCGATCGCGTCGTTGGCGCTATTTCCTGATCTGGATTAAAGGCCTACTTTCTCCGCATTCAGACACTATTCATCTTTAGGAAACTCCAATGAAGTCCGTCGTGACAACAGTTGTGACTGCTGCTGATGCAGCTGGTCGCTTCCCTTCTCAAAACGATCTTGAAGCCGTTCAGGGCAATATTCAGCGTGCTGCTGCTCGTCTTGAAGCAGCAGAAAAGCTAGCCGCTGGTCTTGATGCTGTTACTCGTGAAGCAGGTGATGCTTGCTTCAGCAAGTATTCCTATCTCAAGCAGGCTGGTGAGGCTGGCGATAGCCAAGTGAAAGTTGACAAGTGCTACCGAGATCTCGGTCACTACATGCGCTTGATCAACTACTGCTTGGTTGTTGGTGGTACTGGTCCTTTGGACGAGTGGGGCATTGCTGGTGCTCGCGAGGTGTATCGCAGTCTGAGCCTTCCCACCGGTCCTTATGTCGAAGCTCTGACCTACACACGTGATCGTGCTTGTGCTCCTCGTGACATGAGCCCCCAGGCTCTGAATGAGTTTAAGAGCTATTTGGACTACCTCATCAACGCTCTCTCCTGAGAAGCATTGTCATTGATGTAAGGAGAGCAAACGCTCTCCTTTTTTTATGTCAAATTTTATTGTTAGTCGTTTTATTTATTTGATTAATGGCTAGCGCTAAAACATTCAAAACAACCTTATCTTCTTCTTCTTTGATTCTATCCTGAAGCGCTTTGATTGACTGTGTCGCGCGAAGCTTCATTAATGATAGTGCGCTATTCTTTCTTACCCAGGCATCAGGGTCAGAAAGAAGAGGCATTAAAAGTGGTGCGTCTAGTGTTGTATCGCCAATCTGGCCTACGAAGGTTGCTGCTTCTGCACGAATCTCAGCACAAGAGTCAGACAAAGCATTGATCAATAATTCCCTGTCTTCTTCTGTCTCTAATGTTTGTATTTGGCTACTTAAGGCAAGTATTGATGCCTTACGTACATTGAAATTTTCTGAATTGGCAGCCTTCCGCAATACTGTTTGCGCTCGATCTCCGATTAAAGTGAGTGCCCAATTTGCAAGACCAATCTGCATTTCCGTGCTGTCTGGATTCTCGACAATGCTTAAAATTACTGTGATTGCTTTCTCACCCATCGCAGCCATGGCTCCCATGGTTGAACCTTGAACAACTGAGTCATCGTCAGCAAGAAAAGCTGACAGTAGGTCAGGCAGACTGGCAGGATCTGCAATCAGAATCAGAGTTTTGGCAGCTGCCCTTCTTACCGTGACTTGACTGCTATGTTTCATTGCCTGACATAAGGCCGGTACAGCAGCTTTACCAACTGATCCAAGGCTTTCAGAGAAATTACGCCGTAACAACCCTCGAGGGTCACCGAGTCCAGCTATCATGACGTCTATTGATTCAGGATCAGAATCAATCGGCAATCCTGCTTTTAGTTTCTCTTTGAGATGCGTTGCCAAATCAAGGGCTTCTTGATGGTTCAGCTGATTTCCAGCTGAACCACTTTCGTTGATGCCTGTTTGATTCAACTGCCGAGAAAGGCCATCTGCATCGATCATTCTCAGCTTTAACTCTTTCCAATCACTTCTGATAATAGTCGAAACCATGACCACTTTTGTTGTATCGCATAATCTACAAATTAATTCTGAATTTACACCGCCTTTCTCTGGGGAAGCTTTGGCTTCTGGTCTAGTCAGTAGCTCAACAATCCTTAAATCTGCTGTTGCTTTGAATCACTCGCATTGGCTAGTAAGGATTGACTCTGAGCTGTCTCCAAAAAATATGGCAATTGAACTCGTGAAAGCTTGGAAGATTTTTAGACTTGATCAAGGGCATTCAGTTGATCATTCATGGATTGCTCTCGGAGGACGAAAAGATTCCGCAGCTATGACAAGTTCTGCACCCTTGCAACAAGGATATTGGGGGGTTGATGTCGTGGAATGTACGAATTCAGATGCTTTCCTTGAGAGTATCAATTGGGATGCTCTCAAGGCAGGTCGGCTAGAAGATGCTGTTTTCGAATATAGAGGTTAGTTTCTCATAGGATCGCTTAGCTTTTTTTTCTTGCTCTGCGATTCGTTGTTTTTTTCTCTTTTTTCACCTCTGTTTCATTAGCGCTATCGCTTGGGATTTCTCGCTTAGTGCGTTTTGGCTCTGGAGAAGCAGGCTTTTTAGTATCAGATTGATTTTTATTTCCTACTTCATGGATATTAGTGATGGCGGTAACAGTGATTCCCGACTGACGCATTACTTGAATACTTCTGCTCAACAAGTTAAAGGGAATTTGAATGCTTGTTGGTGTTGTTGGTCTTGATCGGCCATAAGCAATTGTTTTTACAAAAAATGAGTTGCTTGAAAAGGGACCCATCGATTCAATCTTGACTAGCCTAAGATTATGGCCTAATCATCAATTCTGCAACCCATCTGAATATACCTTTTCGATGACTCGGTGCTGGTAAAAGTTTTATGAAGAAGTGCTAGTATTATTTCATTGTTTATGTTCTTATTTTGCATAAGCCCGAAAGATTTGACAAGATTCATCCAGGTCTGACCTGTGAGCATGCTCGTCATTTGCTGATGAAGTCAGTGAGTAACCAAGATTCGGAAAGTGATTTCTATACAGCGGCAGCACACTTAATCAATTGTCCGTGCCCTGAGACTGAAAAAGCGTTGATTGAATTTCTGCAAAATCGCCTATCTTCTTGCCAATCAGTCAAAATCACTAAACGCAAGATTGTTGAAGTTCTGGCTCGTCTTGGATGTATTGATGCAATCCCTGTGATCGGACAGTGCTTATGGTCTGATGATGTCTATTTAGTGGAAAATTCTGTTTGGTCATTGCAAACATTGCAATGTAATGATGAGACTCTCGTCGACAAGATGATTGGTATTCTTGAAGCCGATATTGCCAACCAGAGAATTATCATACAGTGTCTATCTTCGTTAGATGTCTCTAGAAGTGTTGATACCATCCGCCCATTTCAGTTCAGTTCTGTTCCCGGAATTAAGGGCGCGGCAATTTCTGCCATCTCTAAGTTAACGCATGATTGCGAACGAGTTCATGAGATTTCTCTGAATTTATTTTTACCTAATCAAATGGATAGGCATTTTGCTATCCAGGATTTGATTGATGCCAATGCGATTGACCAGATCGATGAAGTATTTTCTGCACCTGTATC
>Ga0257106_1000316_pt1 | contig 30004 bp, 52 predicted proteins | sample LP_taG_3_FD_190177 | JGI IMG/M metagenome (GOLD analysis project Ga0257106, IMG submission 190177) | Marine microbial communities from Northeast Subartic Pacific Ocean, Canada - LP_J_2011_P26_10m | ecosystem: Environmental > Aquatic > Marine > Oceanic | place: Canada: Northeast Subartic Pacific...
AAACTTCTTACAACGGCAACATACGCAAAAACTTCGCAGGTATTGGCCACACTTACGATTTAACCCGTGATGCGTTTATCGCACCAAAGCCTTATGCAAGTTGGGTTTTGAACGAAAGCACTTGCCAATGGGAGGCACCTACGCCTTACCCAGACGATGATAATGATTACGAATGGGACGAGTCAGCGACTGCATGGGTCAAGGTCGAAGCTCCTGAATAAAGCTATCAATGGGCGTGCTCCGCTGGGCTTGAGCTAGTCTTACTCATTGCTTTAACACTATTTTAGGAAGCATTGTTAGGTGATTCAATTTATTAAAACTTTGCAGCCATGATTACTCTTATCCGTCCAGTTTTATTTACTTTTCTGCAATCTCCTAAGGTTAAACGATTAATTGTTGACCTTTTAAGAAAGTTAGTATCTGCAACAGATAATACTGTTGATGATACCGCTGTTGATTTTATCGAACGTGGTTTATTTGGGACAAATTAAGAAAAAATAAGGCAGCCTAGATGGGTGAAGTAAACGCCTTAAAGTGATTGAACTCATTGCTGCTGTTGCCGGAGGCCTTATCACGGTCAGTGGTATTGCCGCTGGATCTGCGATTAGAAAAAGTGGTGAAAGTCGCGATGTAATCGTAAAACTTTCTGCTGGATTTGAAAATGTTGGGCGTGAAATACAAGCTTTACGGCAAGACATGAAAGATGATCGGCATGAAATTTATGGCCGTCTAAGCAACATTGAGCAACGCATTAGTTCTTTGGAAGCATTTAATAAGTCAGGCTGTTATGACAAGCTAGATCCAAAATGATATTTCTAGATAAAAAAGCAAAGCAGGAACGTTTAGATAAATGTGAAGCTTGTGAATATTATCAAAATAAATTTAGACGCTGTAAGAAATGTGGATGTATAATTATTGCAAAAGCAGGTTTGTATCACGCAAAATGTCCTATAGGCAAGTGGTAGGATGATTACTACCTGCTGGCAGAGCATTGTTTTAATTGCGACACTAACTGGTGCTAAATATCCTAATCTTGTTAGCGCACAATGGGCTTTAGAATCAGGATGGGGCCAAGAGGTTTCAGGCGTCCATAATTATTTTGGGCAAAAAGGTATAGGCACATTAAAAATGACGAAAGAATGGGTTGATGGTCAATATTTAAATGTAAAAGATGAATTTAAAGATTACAAATCGCCTGAAGCGTCAGTAGAAGATCTAGTAAATAAATGGCATAAAAACTACAGAGGATACAAGGGAGTCAACAACGCAAAATCAAGAGAGGATGCAGCTTTAATGCTTGGCCGGCAAGGCTACGCTACTAGTCCAACATATTCAGATAAGTTAATCAACTTAATGAATAGGTATTCTGTCCCAGTGCCGTCTGTACAACCGGTCAATGACAAGACCAATCAATCTTATAAATGCAGCTAAATTCTATAGAGGTGAAGTCCATCAGGATGCCGCCTGGCTGGCTCTAGACAACATATTAACAGAAGCACAGCGAGAGCTGTTTACAGGGCTCTACAGACGCTCACAGGCGCGTGTCATATACCATTCAAGCGGCTTTCCGTTAGATGTTACATACTTTTACCAAAGAGATAGCCTGACTGGACATGGAGAACGTTCCTGCCAATCTTCAGCGATTGCAATGGCAGTCAATTACATCAGTCCTGGTTTTATTTATGATGATGATGAATACTTAAATACTGTTTTAAACTTTGGTGATACTGTATCGCAACTAGCGCATAAATCTGCTTTAACCAGTATCGGCATTAAGAATCAATTCAGGATGAATGGAAAAGAATCAGACCTTTTAGACCTATTAGTTCGTGGCTATCCTGTTCCAATTGGTGTATTACATAAAGGCACATATGACAAACCTTCTGGAGGTGGTCACTGGATCACCTTGGTTGGGGTTGATGGAGACAACTTTATTGTGCATGACCCATTTGGCAGGATGGATATAATTAATGGAGGTTACGAGAAAGCCGGTCCAATCGATGGGAAATATGTTGAGTACCGCAGAGACCGTTTGATGTCAAGGTGGCTAATCTCAAGCGATTGCGATGGATGGCTGTGGGACTTGTCAATGAATCCGTTGAGATAAGATGACACAACAAGTTATTCTAGATTTTCTCCCAGGCTATTACTGGGACGGCCTAACCATTAAAAGCACAGGTGCTGCACTGCCTCCTACTCAACACATAAGCCCTAAGAACGGAGAATTACAGTATTACGTAAGACCTATCGGTTGGGGGCATTCAGCATATGTTAGACACAAGGGACTAGTTGCTTACATAAATACTGCAACAAATTAATCTTGAGTCATTTTAGAGTCAGCTTGTTCAATTACTTCCAGTAAGTAACGATGAACTTCTTCGACATCCCAATCATATTCAGTATGGAGAATACTTCCGCAGAAGTTAAGTTCAATCTCATGTTCTTCATTCCATCCGCCAACATCTATAGCATCGTTTTTGATCTTATCAATAGAATTTACCACGCTTAATTCGTCGATTAAATCTTGTTGTTCAAGAATAGATTTTAAGTATTCAACACGACTTTTGTCAATCAAAAAATAGATTGCATGAGAAGAATATACAGTCATTAAAGTAATATTTTCCGTAAAATTATTTATTTTTAACATAAGCCAACTATTGATAGTAGCAAAGAAAACAAATAGTACTTCTTTCATTAGCCTAGCCCCTGACGTTCTTTAATTAGATCTTTCGTTGTATCACCTTCAACGAAGGAAGTTTCATATTGCATCCTGACGATGCTTTTCTCGATGAAACCTTTAATACTATCAAGGACTTCTTTGCCTTCTTTCCACACGGCTTGACGGCCTCTGACTTTAGAATGCCATACTTCTAAATCTTTATTAAGCTTGTCACCGTCTAACTTGACTTTACGAACAAGCCATGTTGCATGTGAAACGTGAGCCAAAGCATCAGTTCCTCGTATTTCATTTAACTGTGGTTCTGGTTTGGAGTTTGTATCCATACCTATCCTATTCAGTTGTGCCAAGGTAAATAGATCAATATCAAGCTCCTTTGCGGCTGTCATCAATCTGTAGGCTCTATCTTCTAGCATTGCTGCTGTATTGTTGTTAGAGGCACCTTTATGACTTGCAAGGGCATGAAAATGATCAATTACGACTGCGCGTAGTTCTGGATGTTTCGCTTTCATTGACCGCATTGTATTAATGCAAGTTATTACATCTGCGCCCCATGGAGCTTCAACAAGAATTTTGCCCTGTTTTTCTTCCAAGATCATGCTCGTCTGGGCTACGATTTCTGCAATTCTTTGTTGATTCTGTGTTGCACCTGGCCTCTCTAATTCTCCAACAGTCACGTAGCCATAATCTTCACCGGAATTAACCCATTTACGATTGCCAAAAAATTGACGGCTAAGGTTTGCAATAATTCGTGCTTCTATTCCACGAGATTCGAGTTCTGCTGAAACAAAGCCGACGGTTAGTCCGCCTTTGGCTAAGGACGCTGCGACTTGTACACCTAAAGCAGTTTTACCAACACCAGTCCGAGCACCAATAACAAGCAAACGTCCGGCCCTTGGCATATTTGGTCTTGGTGGCGACACTCCGCCATCAATATCAATATCAAAAGCATTGACACCAGTAGAAACCGGCCGGTCTTGTGCTTCTGCTTTGACAATATAATCAGTCCAGTTAAGACGGCCAAAGCCTGGATCACCAATGATTGATTGTGTCAAATCAGTTATTTGGCCTTGATTACCAATTGAGCCACTAAGCATGCTGATGCCGTCCATTGTTCTTCTATGAATAAACTCAAGAGCTTTTTCTAATTTAGGATCTGTTTTTAAGGATTGACCAGCAAGATATATAGTTTCTTTATACAAAGAAAGTGCTCTTTTTTGTTTTAAAATATCAAGTGCCGTCGACCACTCTGTAGATTGATCGCCATATGCATTCATTGTCTCCTCGGATGTCAGTTCTGAGATTGTTGTGCAAAAATCAGAGAATAAAACGTCACGATTAGTAGGATTCATTTGTTCATAGCCAGTTATCAAGCTATTTTTTGAAATCGTGCTACCTGTGCGCTCACCAATAAATGTCATGTCAATCTCTTTACCAATAGCGCGAAAGCAGGGATTACTCCATAAATGTGCAGGCAGTTCTTGGCCATGGCCAACACCAAAAGCAATGCGAAACTTTGACCAAAGGTCTCTTGATATACCACTTGGTGAAATTAGAATTCGACAAAGAATTATTGCTTCTTGATCAGTTGTGTCTTCTCTGTCGGCAATTGTTGTTGGCTGAAGTTTTTCAACGAGTCGCGCAGTCCCAACAGTAGTTTCGATGGCTTCTTTGTTTACTTCAGTGATTTTGCCGTCCTCGATTTTAAACAGACCAAGGTCAACAGCTTTCTGTACATAAAAAGGTAGTTCCATTAGACGCCCTCCCATTTAATGCCAATTTCTTCAAGCGACTTAATATCTTCAGTCTTTAATTTAATAAATCTTTTAGTACAATCGTCATTCGGATCATTCATTCTTATTTGATAATCTAATGCCTTGATACTATCAATAAGTTCCTGCTCTTTTTCACCATACTCTACAGGCTTTTCTTCAATAGGCTTGTCAGCGAGAGACTCACCGTCTAAATATAAATTTTCAACATTTTTCATTTTAGTGTCATTTGGGCTTCCATATCCAAAAACTGCATTAAAATTTCTAGATGGCTTGTCAACAGTTCTAGTCCAAAAATTACTAGCCTTTAAGCCTCTGCAAACAGCACAGATAAATTCAGTCAATTCTTTTTTCTCTAAGCCAAGATTTTTCAGATGCTTATTAGCGCATTCTTTTTGCTTGGTCGATAGCACTCTAATTTTTGAAAAAGTTTCAGGCTTGCAAGCGTTCCAAGCTTCAATAATGATTGTTTTTTCGTTAATAATTTCCTTTGGCTTTATTGTATCTTTTGTTACAGTTTTTACTAGCTCTATTTTTTCTGCAGGCTCTCCTCTAATTTTGTGACATTCTTGGCAAATTTCGTCAGCGACTAAACGACGCGAGGCTTGATAAGCGACTACAGGGTCGTGCATGGTCACCGTTTTGCCGTCGGTACTAATTGAAATAAAGCCTTCTTCTTCTAACTGGGCCAAACATTCACGTCGGTTTTTAGTACCACATCCCATCTTTAATTCGCAAGAGTGCCAAGAAATCTGTCTAGAGCTGCGTTCAGTAGAAACTAGCCAGCACCATAAAAACCTTGCTTGACCACTAAGGCGTGAGTTGAACAATATTTCGTCAATAGGTGCCTTTATCCAGCCGGACTGAAGCTGAAAGTCAAGATCTATCTGTGCCAGCCGACCAATTGGTGGCTTGTGCCGAAAATTCATGAAATTTTATCGATGCCTGAAGGTTAAAGGGGTTGTCAAGAGGGGGGTATCCAAGGAAGGGGGTGTCTTCAGGACATTGTGTCCTCAGGTAACCCTAAAGGTGTCCTCAGGTAACCCTAAAGGTGTCCTCAGGTAACCTTTTGGGGTGTCTTCAAGAAACCCCCATCTATATAGATTGATTTAAAAGAATAAAAAGAAATAGAATTAATACAACACGCGAGGAAATGAAAAAAGACGGCCGCCGGAACAAAAAAGGAGAAACTTGGCAAGAGGCCAAGAAGCGGTACAACCGGAAGTACTACAAGAAAAACCAGAACCAGCTCAAAGAGGCCCAGAAGGCCCGTGAAGCGGCTAAAAGACGCGCTCAGGTACTGCGACGAGAGAAAGCAAAGAAAGCTCGCCTACAGGGCCTTGAGAAGGGCAGAGAGGTGCAGAGAAAAAAACAAGAGAAATGGGATGAGTTAGGCGTCATCGTTGCAAGAATGAATCTGCATGCTGGTTTGAGCCAAAAAGAAATCTTTAGAATTCTGCAAGGATTAGCTAGTAGCCGTCAAATTTCTCAATGGATTGCAAGAGGCAAAAATACTGTTAGGTTTAAACGACCAACAGACAATTCTTTCTAAAATGGCTGATCTACCGAATCTGAAAGGTGTAGCAACCCAAGACTTAGTTGAAACAATCGGGAACGGTCGTTTTCAAGCCAGTTACATCAACTGGAGTCGGACATTGCAGCTTTTCCGGGAAAATGCCAGTGGATGGACTATTGAAGCTGTGTTCAATCCTGACGGCACACTTCTTCATCGCGCACCAGTCGGGGGCTATCTATTGCTGCGACTTCGTCATTTTGACGGAACTAAAACCCCTGAAGTACCTCAGGCAATCATGGACAATCGCAACCAGTCAATTCCGTATGACAAAATCACTGCGCGAGATATCACTGATACACACCGTCGGGGCTCCTGCTTAGTTCTTGCATTCCAGACAGGATTAGCTCATGAGCTATGGGCAAAAATGCCTCTTGAGAATGGCTATCAAGTAGCGGATGACCAGGAAATTCAACAGGTAAAGTCTCAGCCGACGACGACGACGAAGTCTGCTTCGGTCATTGCGGAGGTTGTCAGGGCATCTAAAAAAGACTTCGTAGCCATTGCTGAAAAGATGGGCCTCGTGGAGCCAGCGATTAAGTCTTTGATGGCAAAAGTTGATAACAACTTTGATGTTGGTATCAAAACTTTAAATTCAAAGGACAAGGATTTTGTTTTGAAGTTGAACGAGCAATTTCAAGCTAGTGGTTACTGACCCTGACTGGGAAATCAACGAGGCCGCACAAAGTATTGCTTTGTTTTTTAGCGGTACGATCGTCAAATAAATCCATTGGCAAATAAAGGGGTTGACACCCCTTTTTTTATTGACTAAAATTTGTTAAGTTGATTATTTTCCAGTGTCAAGTGAAAACAATATAATTGATTTTTGGCTCGACAACGCCGGCAGATTTCCTTTGTTGCCTAAATCTGAAGTTTTACGATTAGCTAAAATCATCCAAGACCCAGAGTCTTCAGAAGCAGCCAGGGAAAGAGCAATACAAAAGATGATTCGTCATAATCTTAAATTGATTCCTAGTATTACAAGGCAAACGACTAGGTCTATGAAAACCTTCCGCTATAGCGATCATTGTTTAGTTGATTTGTATCAGGTAGGGGCAATTGGCTTGCGCAGAGCAGCAGAAAAATTCGATCCACAAAGAGGATATACTTTTAGCACCTACGCCACGCCATGGATCAAGCAGGCTATATACCGTGAGTCATATAACATGATGTCTTCAATCCGTGTCCCAGAAAGCACAATTAGAGATTATTACGATTTGAAAAAGAATGAAGAAAATAATAAGACTGTTGTTTTAAAGGCAGACAAGAAGCACCGCCTTGAACAAGCTTTTTTTGCTATGAATTGTAAAAGCCTTGACGCTAAGTGCAAGGAGGACACAAATTCAAGTCCTCACGACTTTATCCCGTCAAAGGTTTATAAAAATGTCAAGTCTAGACTAACTTTTGATCAAATCATATCTAAAGCTTGTCTTAATGATTTTCAAAAGAAAATATTGCACATGAAATACATACAAAATTATAACGCTGTTTCTATTGCAGAAGAGGTAGGTGAAAGCGCAAGCAAGGTTCGCGACAACATAAAGCGATCAATGGCTAAACTTAGAGCTGAAGGCATGTATAATGTAAAGGTAAATCCCCTTTTGGGCTAATCAATGGCTTCTATCAGCCTCTCTGGTAAAATTACCGGCAAAAAGTCGGACCCTGCAGTGACTTTGCGTCAAGCAGGAGAACTGTCAATCGCAGAATTCTCTGTTTTGGATTCTGACTATTGTTATTTTAAAAGCAGGGACGACAATCCTGGTCAGTTCTATAAGGTGCAAGTTATAGGCAAAAATACTGATTGGCTGTCTGAGAATCTGACACATGGCAGCAAAGTTACTGTTCATGGTCAGCCTGTTTGGCGTGAATACAACGGTCAAAAAATCTTGGATGTCAAGAATGCCCGAGTAGTGTCGATGGATGATAGGAAGCCTGCAGCAGAAAGCAGCTCGCTGTTCTAATTCTGCATGGATTTCAGTTTCAATCCTTCTTGTTTTTGTTTGGGGGCTGTTATCGCAGCCTCCACTTTTTTTGTCCCTATTTTCCTCGTAATGGATAGGCCATGGACCAGAGGTACTACATCAGCGGAGCTGCTGGACCTTTCATCGACGAAAGGCCAATTATCTCTCACGCCAACATTAAGCCATACATCATTGCAATTCTTTTGCACCGAGGAGCTGTTACTTTCGGGGAAGTGCTTGTTTGTATAGCTCCACACTGTGCAGACATTGACACTAAAATTGGCCTTTGGGATGGTCTTGAGAATTATCACGTTCAAGATCGCAACAGACTAGAGATTTTAACTGAAGAAGTCCTTGCAGAAATGGTTTCAAGTGGTGTCTTGAGGTATAATAATGAGCAAGACCTTTGGGTCTTATCCGTAGGCGACAATCACAGGAACGTCCCTACAATAATCAATTGGGTCTCAGCTACAGGGGCACAGTTGCCTCATCACGTCATTTTAGAAATGTCTCAGGATGAAATCATCCGGTCCAACAAAACACATGCACACAACTGAAATTTTGAGTACTAAAAAAGCTGAGCTTGACATTATCGCTTGGATGAATAAATCCCCTCATCCGATGCCTGTATTCAGCCATGATGAAATTGTTTACGTTTTAAGGAAGACTGACTGGCAAAAAGCGAGAGTTATTACTAGCTCACAAAACGGATGCCAGTTACAATTAGTAGATAGTAAAGAGGCATTCAACCTTTATGATGCAAGATGTATCAGGCCGGCTTGAAATAGCAGCCGTTTGCGACGACATTAAAGAGTTGTTGCTAGAAAAGAATGCGAAGTATGGCAATAGTGCTTTGAATCCAGTTAGGATTTTTAGCAGTGATTCGTCGATTAGCCAATTGCTTGTCAGGATTGACGACAAATTGAGTCGGATAAAAAGGGGTGCTGGATTGATTGCAGCAGACGAAGATGTAATTAATGACTTGATCGGCTATCTGGTTCTGTTAAAGGTTGCGATGAAAAGAGAGTCTAGATCAAAAGTCCAATATGAAGATGTTCTTGGTTGCATAGAATTAGAACAAGACTCTGATTGGCAGCAATACCGCAATACTGACATATGAACTACCCCGAAATTGTTCTACCAATCAAACTCATGTCAAAAGCCCGTCCTAGGGTTACCAGGAATGGCACATATATGCCTAAGCCTTATCAGGACTGGCGCAAAGAATGCAGCAAACTTTTAAAAAATGCTTGGGACCGAGAACCAATTGACCATCCTATTTCCGTTGAAATTGAGTGTTATGGCACTGCTCGTGGCGACATCGACAATTACATGGGAGCATTGTTCGATACGGCCAACAAAATATTGTGGGTCGACGACCGCGCTTCCATTATCCAGAAGGCATCAATCTCGTATTACAAAAGGCCAACAGCAGAAAGTTGTTGGAAGATTCGTATCTTTGACTTATAGCTAAGTTAGATTGGATGTAGTATGTTTTTTCATGCAATCCCCTGATGTAGAGATTTGCTATCTGCAGGCTGACCCTGAATATAGAAAAGCTAGAGGGCAAAGCCAGTCGCATTTAAAGACAATCCTAAGGAGTCCGGCTCATTATGTCAGTGCCGGCAGGCACGGGTTGATACCTTCTCCTGCGATGATTATGGGCACAGCTGTGCATTGCAAACTTTTAGAAGGGGAAGAGACATTTGCAGCGCAGTTCACTCAACGCCCTGATGGCATTAAATTCACTACAAAAGAAGGCAAGGACTGGAGAGCTGCCAACAGCAAAAAGAAGATTCTTACTAATGAGGGCCGAGACCGTCAGTGGGACTCTGTCGTTGGAATGGTGGACGCGCTAAGAGGCTTAGAATGGTTTGATACCAGCCTGCAAGATTATCGTAAATTTAACGAAGTTTCTATCTACTGGAACGATAACAATATTGCCTGCAAGGCAAGGCTTGACCGTGTCATTCCATTAGAAAACGAAACACTGGTCCTTGACCTTAAAACTACTGATAACATTTCGCCAACAAAGTTCCAATCAAAGGTGGTCGACCTTGGCTACGATTTCCAGGCTGCTTGGTACTCTCATGCTGCTGAGATTGCCTATGGCAAGCCAGTAAGGTTTATTTTTGTAGCAATTGAACGAAGTGCCCCATACACCATTGACTTTTTTGAGGCTCCAAGGTACATGATCAATGAAGCACGATACAAAAATGAAAAAGCACTAAGAATCCTTAAAGAATGTAAGGAGAAGAATAAGTGGCCCACTCGACAGCCAAGCCTAAAGCTAGTAGATTATCCAAAGTGGTACACGCCTATTTCTCGCGATGATCAGCCAGCCAAACCCGCAACACCTAATAAATTCGTCCCGCTGTTCTGACTACAAGGTCACCCTCGACTGGATTACCGATGACGCACAGCAGCGTGTTGCACGTCACGCAAGGGTATCAAATCCTAAGAATCAGCACAACCGAGATACTGCTGTCAAGCTTTTAAAGTATCTTATCAAACATAAGCATTGGTCGCCATTTGAGATGTGCAATATGTGCGTAGTTGTTGATACTACTAGACAAATTTCACAGCAGATACTTAGGCATAGGAGTATGCACTTCCAGGAATTTTCACAGCGTTACGCTGATATTGGTATGCTGGGCAATACTGTGATACCTCATCTGCGACGACAAGATGTCAAAAATCGTCAAAACAGCTTAAACGATTTTCAGTATGAAGAAGTCTCTCATTTTTATCGTCGAATCAGTGAGCTTTTCGAAGAGTCTGAGCATTTATATCAAGAGATGGTTAGTGCTGGCGTTGCAAAAGAATGTGCAAGAGGGATTTTGCCAGTCAATACGCGAACTAGAATTTCTATTAACGCCACCATCCGTGATTGGATGTTTTACTGTGACGTAAGGTCGCACGAGTCAACTCAATATGAACACCGCATAATTGCAGAGTTAGTAATGGAAATATTTGAGAGAGAAATGCCAGACATTTACGAAGCTTTCTTTATCTGACTTGGTATCCTAGCCCGATTTAGAGTGTTAGAGTGGCCATTCATTGCTATGATTTTAGGCGTGGGTATGAAGTAAAGCCACGTTACGGAAAGCACGAGTCTGCTGATCAGTACTCTGCATTTCAAAATTATTTGCATATGGGTGGCCAGCGAACCCATGACCCTGTAGCGACAATTTTTAAAGTCGACCCGCAAACGATTAGGAATTGGGCTAAAAAATATAACTGGGAAAAACGCGCAGCACAATGGGATAAGGAGCAGATTGCTTTAACTTGGAAGGACGCGGAAAAGCTACGAGAGCAAAAGCATAAAAGATCTATTGTTGAATTCAGGGATGCATCTGAACGGCAGGCAAGGATGATGATGGGGATCTCAGAAGACCTTCTAGGTGTCTTAACTAAGCGAGTCAGAGACGCACAGGACCAAGGCGAAGAAGTGCCCCTACCGCTTGTTTCAGGACTGTTACGCGCTACTGCCAATATCACAGAACAGTCTCGTCAGGCTTGGGCGTCAGCTTTAGGTATTGAGGATATGTTGCAGCTAGTAGAGCAAGAGCTTGATAGAGTACAGGTAGAAGAACTGGATGATGACGAGGATGAAATTATCATCGATGAGTGATCTGCCAATTATTACTGTACAAGAAAGAAAAGACGGCTCATTTGTTTTAGAATGGGACGAGAATGATCCACGTTGCCAAGAATTTGCAAACTGGACTGAAGAAGATTGGAACGAAGCATTTAAAAATGGATTGGCAAAATTCTAAATGGCTCAAAAACTAGGTAAAGATTATTTACGTAGGTCAGCGCAGAATCAAGCGATGCTTAAGGCATTGCGAGAGAAGAAGCTGCAGTCAAGAGAAAAGGGAGACCGAATATTGCTGCATAAATTTATAAAAGAAGTTTATCCAAATTACAAATTTTACAAACTTCATGCAACATTAATCAAGCAACTACAGCGGATTATTGATGGAGACTGCGATCGTTTGATTCTGCAAGTTCCTCCTCGAAGTGGAAAAAGTCTTCTGAGCTCAGTTCTACTGCCGGCGGCATACCTTCAGGCACATCCTGATCGTTTTGTAGGTATTTCTTCTTACTCAGCAGAACTAAGCCAAGGTTTTTCTCGGAAAGCACGCGATTTTTATCGCGATAGCGGTGGTCAACTAGACCCTTCACAACAAGCTGTAAACGCTTGGGGTACTCAAGGCGGTGGTGGATTGTGGGCCGCAGGTGTTGGTGGCGCGATCACGGGCCGTTCTGGTCACTTGCTGATCATTGATGACCCCGTCAAGAACAGAGAAGACGCTGAAAGTCAACGAATGATGGATAAGCTTTGGGATTGGTATGCATCAACGCTATATACCCGTCTTGAGCCAGAAGCCGGAGCGATCGTTGTGATCCAAACTCGATGGTCTGAAAATGACATGATTGGTCAGCTGCTGGAGAACGAAAATAATGTATCTGAAAAAGGTCGAGAAAACTGGACGATTGTTGATCTGCCGGCATTGTTTGAGGACGAAGGTAGTCGCCCGAAACTTCCAGAACACTGCGAAACGGTCCAGGACTGGCGTACAGAAGAAGGAGAGGCGTTATGCCCTCAAAGATATGACGAAGACGATTATGAACGGATTAGAGAGGCAATCGGAACAAGGGAATTTGCTTCGCTGTTTCAGCAACGTCCGGCTCCTGAAGGGGGCAATATGTTTGACCCTACATGGTGGCAATATTACTCTCATGACTCTGTTATTCCAGATTTTGACAGAGTAATCTTGTCAATTGACTGTACCTTCACTGACGCAAAGAACAGCGATTATGTCGTAGGGTTAGTTGTTGGGCAGGCTGGTCCAGCATTTTATGTGCTTGATCTTTTCAGAGAAAGAACTGATGTTATTGGCACGATGAATATGATCGCCAGAATGTATAAACGCCATCAGCTGGACGGAACAGTTATTGAGCTTGCAGCTAGTGGCTATGCGGTATATCAAATGGCGAAAAAGAAAGTTCCAGGGTTGATTGGCTTTAGACCAGAAAAAAGCAAGCAAGCGCGTGCTGCAGGCATCGTGCCAGCAGTCGAAGCTGGAAATGTATATTTGCCTATCAGTACACCATGGCTTGACAACTTCGTTAGCGAATTTTCTTTGTTCCCTGCATCAAAGAATGACGACCAAGTCGATGCATTGACTATGGCTATCAACTATTCGCTGCAGCGTGTACCTCCGCAAATGACAGAAGTTACGTGGGGACGTGGAGATAGGGTGATAGAAGGAGTAAAAAGTTTCAACATTTGGTGATAAGATGTATTATAAGAGTAATTATTATGGCACGAAAAGCGAAGAAGTTTAAGCTAAGCAAAGAACAGCAATGGCTTGCTACAGAAAATATAAACCTTGCACGAAGAGAGGCGTGGAAGCTGCAAAGAACTACAGACATTGATTACGACACCTTAGAAGGTGCAGCCTTGGAAGGGTTGTGCAAAGCCGCTTATCGTTATAATCCAGAGTCTGGATTTAAATTTAGCAGCCTTGCGGTCCCAACAATAAGAGGAGAACTGCTTCATTGGATTCGAGATAGAACTTATGCGATGAGATTGACCCATAAGATGCGTGAAAAGTGGATCAAGGGTAGACGCCTCATGTATGGAGGAATGAATGATTTAGATGTAGCAAAAGAATTAGAGATCCCTATCTCTGAATGGCAAGAAATTAAAAGTGTGTGCTCTGGCCCACCGCTTGAAATTAATGATCACGCCAGCCCGACAGACAGCCTTGAACCTGATGAGATTGATTTTGCTGAACAGTATAAGGTTCGCGCTGAACACTCGTGGAGTCTTTTGAATCCAAAGCACAAAAAAATGATCTTGGATTATTTTTGTAGTAAAACGAATAACTTGCCTGTTGAGTCAATTGATGAATTTTTATATAACTACACAAATGGCTGAATATTAGCGCAAGTCTTAAAAGAATTAGTTGATCGCTTTCAAAACAACTGCCGGCCTATAGCATGTGCTCGATTTAGCGATTCTTAGTGTCAGTATCTCAAGAAACAATCAGAAAGCTTAAGTCTTTAGCTGTATCTGACGTACTGCAGAGCGATGGCACCTACTTGAAAAGGGTTGGCAGAGAATTCGTAACCCAATGTCTATGGCATGAAGACCGAAATCCTTCTCTTACTGTCAGTGACGACAAAGGTTTTGTTTTCTGTCATGTTTGTCAGCATCATGACGATGCAATTGGTTTCATAACTCAAAAACATGGCATTACATTTTCTGAAGCATGTGAAAAAATTGCCGCCGCAAGTAACGTTACTGTTGAGCACACCAACGAAAACAAGGAAGAGATATCAAAAAAGAAAAGAATTTGGCAGCTAGCTATTGACGCTGTAACTGAAATGCAGACACAATACCGGAGAGACCTGCAAGTGCATAACGAAGCGACTGATTTCTTGAAAGAACGCCAAATATTGCCAGAAACGTCAAGATTTTTTGGGTTTGGATATGATTTAAAACAAAAACGTGTCACTCTTCCTATTAGCAATCATATTGGCAACCATGTTGGATTTGTTGCTAGAACTATTGTTAAAGATTTAAAACCAAAGTATAAAAATACTGAAAACAATGCAATCTTCAATAAGTCAGATATTGTTTTTAACGAATATCGAGCCGCTGAGCACATTCGTTCTGCTGATGAATGTATTTTTGTCGAAGGCCACTTGGATGTTGTATCGCTTTGGCAATCAGGCATAAAGAATGTTGTTGCATTACAAGGCACTGCATCACCTTCTGAAAGCGTATTAAGGAGGATGATCAGAAAAACTAAAAGATTTGTCCTTTGTATGGATGCTGATGCCGGCGGCGTGAAGGCAATTGGCAAATTTCTTGACACTGTCAAGAGCTATACCTTGCAGGGCGAATTAGATGTACGAATTGCTGTACTACCTGAAGGCATGGATCCAGATGATTTTATAAAGAGCGGCGGACAACTTTCTACTTTGGTATCGAATGCCCAGTCATGGCTTGACTGGATTTTAGATCAATGGCTAAACAGCCTTAACTTTAAAGATGAGCTAAAAATTCAAGAAGTAGAAAAGCTTATTAAGGATTTATTTTCTCAAATTAGTAGTCCAGCTCTTCGATCACATTATTATGATAAGGCGTCTATTCGCTTAGCGCAAAACAAGCAATCTTTAGCGGCAGAGATATCTAAGGGTTTTCATGATTTCAAAACTTCTTCTGTAAAAATAAAGACTTGGACTAAGCCTGATTTTGAACATACTAGGAAAATTGTTGAAAGAAGAATGCTACGTCTTTATATTCATAACGCTGAATTTAGATGGATCCTAGAGCCACTCATGCAGCAGCTTTATTTTCCGCAAATGAAATGGCTATGGCGCAGGATAGAAGAAATTCAGAGCCACACTGATGATGACTTCTGCCATCATTCTTTGATGGCAATTCTATGTATTGCAGAACCAGTGTATATGCAAACATTGCGATCAATTGTTTGTCCTTCAATTTCTGTTGATGACAGCGAACTTTCTATTGCTCATATTGAAACTGTGATGACAACGACTCCTGTAAATTATGCATTGCAATCGTAGTATGAAGAGTAGCTTGTATTCCGATGTTTTCAGCAAAAAAAACTACTTTTGAGAGTCATGCGCCAAAACGTACCAGGATTGGTGAAGGTCGGCGTACCCGCACACGAATTAACCAAGGTCGCGTCAAAAGAAGCCCCAATCGGAAACCCTATAGAGGACAAGGGAAATAGAAGAGATGCCGCAAGTTGTAGACGCTCTTTGGCAATTAATTCGTCAACGCCAGATCGCTGAAGCAACTGCGGTCCTTTTTTGTCATCACAAAAGTCGCTTGAGCTTTTGGGTTAAATTAAAATCTGAGCTTTTACGATCTTGCGATACTCATTTTGATCTTTTTTTGATCGCTACTCTGTTAGACGCTTCGACTAAAGACACCCTTGAAGAGTCCTGCCATTTTATCCCAGGGCTTTATTCTTTGACTTGTAGGCACAATCATGACCTCTAAAGTTTTCAAGAAAACAGTAGTAGAGCAACCATCAAATCGTGTTGTTGCACGTCTTTCAAGTGAGACTCATCGACGAAAATATTGGGAACGTTTTTGCAGTGAAAACCCTTCGTATCATTCTTGCAAAATACATGACAATTGACTGACAAAAAGCAAGGTTGCGGTAAACTATTCTTACCGTCACCAAGGCGAAATGCCAGAATTTCAGTCAACAGCTCCTAGCGCAGAAGCCGTTTTTTATCGCACATATTCACGCAGAAAAGCGGACGGTCAGCGGGAGACTTTTAAAGAAGCAATGACACGCTGTGTCGACTCTATTGCAGAAGTTGGCAAGTTTTCTGCCGAAGAAAAAAGCCTTGTAACTGAACAAGCATTAAATCAGCACTGCTTCCCTTCCGGTCGAGCTTTTTGGGTAGCAGGTACGGACTGGGGCAGCCAGCAAAAGAACTTTAGTGGTTGGTATAATTGCACCTCTACAAACGTAAACGAAATTAGTGCGTTCCGTCACATCATGGAACTGGCCATGATGGGTTCAGGTACTGGTGCAATGCTTGAGCACGCAAACATTGATGCCTTGCCGGCTATTCTTACTAAAATTAATATTACAAGTGTTGACAATCCTAACGATTTAGCAGACAACGATATTCTCAGAGTGTTGCCGCATGAGCGGCTCGAGCAGACTTCATTCATAACCCTTGACGATGACAGTATTGTTGTTGCTGTCGGTGATAGCCGAGAAGGCTGGGTTGATGCTTATGCCGGAATTATTGAGCTTGCTACTGAATTTAATACTAAAAAAGTTGTCAACCTATTCATTGACCTTGCTAATGTGAGGCCAGCAGGTGAGCGTTTAAAAGGCTTTGGAGGCACTTCTAACCCTGTCAAACTTGAGGACATGTTCAGGCGTGTTGTAGGGATCCTCAACGGTGCCTATGGTCGTCGCCTTAGTTCTGTAGAGACCTGCTTGCTGATTGACGAAGCCTCTGCTTGCGTTGTTGCCGGCAACATCCGTCGAAGTGCTGGCATGCGCCAATTCAGTTCTGATGACAACAATGCTGCTGATTCAAAGGCAGGTTTATACTCTCAAGACGAAAAAGGCAACTGGAGGGTCGACCCAAATAAAGAAGCTTTGCGAATGGCAAACCATACTCTTTGCTTCCACGATGTTCCTAGTTTCTCTACGGTAGAGGAATCAATTAAGAAACAGTTTTACTCTGGTGAAGGTGCTATCCAATATGTGCCTGAAGCAATTGCTCGTGCAAATGCCGACCTGTTATGTAATCCTCAACGGAAAAAACAGTTTATTGATCTTTATCTGCAGGATAAGAACGAAGCTGCTGAATATCTTGAAGCGCTTTACCAGCCATCAGGAGTAATGGATCCAAAGGAATTGTCTCATCGCTTAAGTCGCTATGGACTCAATCCTTGCGGAGAAATTATTGGTACTGATTTTCACTGCAACTTAGCTGAAATCCATCTAAATACAATTGATCCTAACGATACTCAAGCACAGGATAATGCGTTTAAAGCAGGGGCTTTACAGGTGGCAGCATTACTTCATCACGAGTTCTACATCGATCGCTACCGGTATAGTCGTGAGATTGACCCAATTGTTGGCGTTAGCTTTACTGGATTGTTTGACTTCTTTGTTCATGCTTTTGGTGCTCCATGGCTTGATTGGATGATGAAGGGACGCCCAAGTACGAACCTTGGACGTAAATTTATGAAGAAGGAGCACTATTACCTGCGCCGATGGGCTGATATCGTTCGTTACACAGTTATTACCTATTGCGACAAGCATGGCTTGCGTCGTCCTAATCGACTGACAACAGTCCAGCCTGCGGGAACGAAGAGTCTCCTTACTGGGGCTTCCTCTGGCTGGCATCCACCTAAAGCACAGCGTTTCATCCGTCGGATTACTTTTGGAAAGTCCGATCCTCTTGTATCAGCTCTTCGCGACTGGGGTTATTCCGTAATACCTGCTCAATCCGCTAAAGACGAGAACGGCAATCTTCTTGATGACATTCTTGATCCTCGTGTACAAGAAGTGTTGGTTGAAATTCCAACCGAAGTGAGCTGGGCGAACCTTCCTGGCTGTGATGAATTTGACTTAAGCAAACTCCCTGTATCTTCTCAATGGGGTCTCTATATGCAAGTGCAAAATTATTACACAGAGCACAACACCTCAGCTACTATTGAGTTCAGAGAAGAGGAGATTCCATTGCTTGCGAAGTTGATTCATGAATCAATGCAACTTGGCACTGGATACATCTCTGCTGCATTGTTGGCGCGTTTTGACGCTAATGAAACTTTCCCCCGCCTACCTTTTGAGCCAATCGAAAGGGATGTATACGAGCGTTGGAATAAAGCAGCAGAATCTTATCGCTCTGCATTGCCGGCAGTCTTCAAGAAGGAAGACGTAAGCTTTCTTGAGGTTTTAAGTATCTATGATTCTGCTGATTATGAGCTGAAAGGTTCCGCTGGTTGCGACAGCGACAAATGTCTTGCTGAATCCCAAAAAGATGCTGATCAAGTGGGTCAGAAAATTTAAGATGTCATCACTCGTTGACTTTCAAATTCGTAACCTATGCCGCAATATCGGCTTAGTAGAACCATTTAGTCCAGAAATGATTAATCCTGCCAGCATTGATGTCACGCTTGGAGGTACCATCAAGGTCGAGGGTCGTTCTTATGGACGGCCTGCAGATCGGGCTAGATGGATAAACCATGAAATTGACTCTAATGACGGATTCATCCTTCCTCCTGGTGGTTTTATTCTTGCTCATACCAATGAATATGTTCGTATCCCGAACAATTTGGAGTCAAATTTTCAGTTAAAAAGCAGTCGCGGCAGAGAAGGTATTAATCATCTTTTAGCTGGATATATTGATCCTGGATTCAAGGGTCAAATCACTTTGGAGCTGCAAAATGTCAATAGCAGACATAATGTCGTTCTAAAAAAAGGAATGAGGATTGGACAGCTCCGATTTCATACTTTGAGTGAGATTCCTTTACGTAGCTATGCAGTTACGGGCCGTTATTTCTTAGACGAAGGAGCGGTGGAAAGCAAAGGGTAAGGAAGACTAACCGTAGTCGCGAGATGCGGCAAAATTATTCTGCCGAGAAGGCCAAACTTCGCTGAGATAGCAATGCTGGGCGTACCGCACCCGACAAACGATCCATCGCTCGTTTCTTACCATCGACCGGAGTTAATCCGTCAGCTGCCTGCACTAGAGCTTGCTAATAACTGCTGGCACCTTTTGGATGGCACTTTCTCTGATAGTTCTGGCCATTCTCGCGGTATAAAAGAAAAATATTTACCTCAAGAACCTGCTGAACCTCGTGCAGCATATGACTCTCGTCTAACAAGATCAACGTACACTCCAATTTATCGCGATAGCATTCGGGCTTATGCTGGCTTACTTAATCGTTTCCAAATGGTCGACACCCCAGCCTCATTATTGGCGGCGGAAACTGATGTCGATCTTCAAGGGGAAAGCATTCAAAGCTTCTGGAACCGATGCGACGAAAAAGCATTAAGGGATGGCGGTGTTTTTGTCATGGTCGACATGACACAGGACCGAGGTGAAACCAATTTCTTCGACGAACAAAATTCTGATCGCAGGCCATATTTAATTATGGTTGACAGGGCCAATGTAATTAATTGGTCTATCGAATATTCTTCAGGTCGCGAGAAAGTAAATCACGCAACAATCCGTCAATTCCGCCAAAGGTCAATTCCTGGATCTTTTGGTGTTGAACTGGATGCTGTCTACCATGTCCTTCGACCCAATCTTGTCGAGACATATCGTTTAGAAAAGCGTGGTCGGGAATGGGTCCAGATCAAGGAACGCGAAGTTAATACATCAATCCCTGTTGTACCTTTAGTGTGGTACGGGTCTACTGATCCTCATTTCGCACATGGTGACTTGCCATTAAATGCATTGGCTGAGCTGTCCATTCAGCACTTCCAAATGCGGTCTGACTTACAGGAGCTGCTGCATAAATGTGCAATGCCAGTACCTGTCAGGACTGGAGCAAAGCTAGGCGCTGATGGTAAGCCGATTCCTTTGATTTTAGGCCCTAATACTGCTGTTGACCTTGATGCTGAAGGCGGTAAATTTGAGTTTGCAGAACCATCTGGCCGCAGCCTTGAACGTCATCAGGCCGAAATTCAACACCTTGAGCTGCTGATGGATCGCAGTAGCCTTAATTTCTTGTATGGGGCAAATATTAAGACCGCAACGGAAGCATCTCTCCGGGCTTCTCAGGTGGCCTCACAGGTCTCATCCTTAACACGAAACAAGGTATCAAGCTTCACGACTGTTATGCGTCTCTGGGCGGCTTATAGCGGCGAGTTTGATCAGGTCACGCCTGAGTCTGGCATTGCTATCAACGATAGCTTGATCAGTCGCCCTCTTGGTGCTTCTGAGATTGCACAGTTGGTCAATCTTTACTCGCAAGGGCTACTTTCTAAACGCACGGTACTAGATGAATTGCAACGTGGCGGCATTCTTGACCCTGACTTAAAAGTACAAGATGAAATACTAAGAACCGATGAGGATCATCAAGACCAAGTTGATCAAATGATCGACGATGAGACTGCTTTGCAGGAAGCCGCACCTGATTCTTCGGATTCCCAGGTATCTAATTCTGTTGCAAGTGAGGATCCTATTAATGACCTGGAGACCCCAGAAAAAGCTCAGGCTGCAGCCTCACGAACTCAGTAAACTATAAATAACAGGTACCAATTATGATCATCGCACGATTTGAGTTTCTTCCTGACTATGCCGATCAATTCTGTGAGGATGATCAGTCAATCTGTGAGATGCAATTTTCTGATTTGATTGAAATGGTTGCCTTTACAAAAGAAATTGAGCATTGCCTGACTGAAGTGCTGGTTAATGATGGGGAGAACATTATTTCATTGCGCGAGATCAGCGAGTCAACTTAATGCATCCCGAGCAAACAGGTAAATTTTTGCGTTCGCCGGCAGGATCGTTTGTATATCAAGTAATCGGAGCCTGTTGTCAGCTGTTTGATCGAGAAGAATTGCCATGGCCGAGCTGTAATGTTAGATGGAAAGGCAAGCAGCCAAGTTGGAACAGGGTCGGCAAAAGATTTGTCCCGGATTTAGCTGCTTCAAGGTGTCCGAGCTATTATGTTATGGCAAGAGATTTACACGGAGGCCAGTGGAACCAAGTTTTGACCTTGTATCAAAACAGGCTAAATGGCGACGAAAAGCGTTGGTGGTACAGCAAAGTGCCAAGTGGAAAACCCTATCCCATGAAGCCCTCATGACTGGTGGAACTTTTGATCGTTTGTTCTGGACTAGAACCTTAAATAATTTGAATTTAGAGAGTCCAGGCCGTGACGAAGCTGTGGATAGAACTATCAAAACCGTAAGAAAAAAGAAAGAAATCATTAATGCTATACGAGACCAAAAAGGTAAAAACGGAAGGAAAAAGAAATGATTACACCTGGATCTTTTGTTGTTACGTTACACTATAAGAAGGTAGTCTATCCAATTAGATTTCAATGCAGAAAGATACTGAAGGGTTTTGGCAACTTGTTGAAAGCACGCAAGAAAAGTCAGGGTCTGTAGTCGCTCTGTTTCTGATTTTACTGTTTGGAATTTTTTATTTCGGATCTGTGTTTCTGGCGGCATGGGCTGTATCTTCAACATTTGGCTCTGGTTATTGGATGACGTTACTAACTGTATTCTTGCTTAAGCTGACGTTACAATGAAGAAACGACAGATGTTAAGTGGTTCAAAGTATCGATGGTCGCAACTTAACTGAAGTTGTTTATAAGACTTGCACAAAATGCAAAGTCTCTCAGCCAGCCACTAAAGAATTTTTTTCTATTAAAACCGCTAAGTCAGATAATTTAGATTGCTGGTGCAAATCTTGTCACAAAAAATACAAACAACAATATTTTATAATCAATCGCATTCACATCAAAAAAATGTTCAATGAACGCAAAAAACGTGCAACTGAATATCTTGGGGGCCAGTGTCAATGCTGCGGATTTAAAAAAGCTTTGAGTGCTTTACAGTTTCATCATAGGGATCCAACCGAAAAAGAAGGAATGTGGAACACAGTAAAAAATTGGCCTGAAGAAAAAAGGAAGAAGGAACTTGACAAGTGTGATTTACTATGTGCAAATTGTCATCATGCTTTTCATGCAAGCGATGTTATTTATGACGAAAACGGCTATACTTGGAAGGTAGACCATCCTAATTACGCGAGTATGGCGGAATCGGTAGACGCACCAGACTTAAAATCTGTTGACCTTTAGGTTGTGAGAGTTCAAGTCTCTCTACTCGCATTTTTTTATTATGGATTGTTTTCTCTGCGGCCACATCACAAATCTGACCCAATCATGGCGGATGGAAACCACTGTCCGGCGCTATCGCGAGTGCCCAAACTGCGGTAATAAATTTTTCACCTACGAGATACCAGAAGAGATGCTTAAGGCTGCGGATGAATATGTCAATCGCTCTACCCACGATTGATTTTTAGGTTGTTTTAGCGTATTGTGGATGGGTCCAACCAAACCATTCATTCATGAACACTTCAATTCAAAAGCCTTTAAGAGTAGTAACCCTTCCTTCAGATCCATACAAATTTGTCGCCCTTAAGTCTAATCACTTTCGGATGGTAACGCAAAGAGCTGTTGATGTGGTCGTTAATTACATCAGAAAACCAGAGCCAAGAGAATGGTCATTCTCTAACACCAGTATTGAGGTAGATGAAGACTGTACCCTTACAGTTTCTATTCAAGATAATCCTATTTTACGTGTAACAAGGACTGATGATAACAAAGATTTTGACAAGGTATTTGTTTTTGCTGGCGGCGTTTATGACAATGATGGCAACCCATCAGACACTACTAAAGAACGTTTAAATGGCTTGTTAAACGCCTTGGGCTGGTGTGGGGTTATTCCTCCTCGGGTTCGTGTCTTTTTTGATCCAGAGTTTAATCTTACTTACTTTGGCAGCGGTGAAAACAAAATAGCCCTGAACTACAATTATTGTGTAATGGCAAGCATCTTAGCAACACCAACTGAATTTATTTTTGATGATGAGATGATTGTTCCAAGGAAGCCTACCGATAGATAAGGTTTTATCATGGCTAAACGGGGCCTTTACTCAAATATTAACGCTAAACGAAAGCGTATTAAGGCTGGAAGCGACGAAAAGATGCGTCGGCCAGGGAGTAAGGGAGCCCCGTCTGCCAGTGCCTTTAAAAAAGCGGCCAAGACTGCTAAAAAGAGGAAAAAATAATGACCGAAAAGAAAGATTCACGGCTTAAAAGGGCTGGTGTATCGGGCTACAACAAACCAAAAAGAACACCAAGCCATCCTAAAAAAAGCCATATTGTTGTGGCAAAGGAAGGTAGTAAGGTAAAGACGATTCGGTTTGGCCAGCAGGGTGCAAAAACAGCAGGAAAACCAAAAGCTGGTGAAAGCCAAGCGATGAAAGACAAAAGGGCTTCATTCAAAGCACGTCATGCAAAAAACATAAAAAGAGGTAGAATGTCAGCAGCATATTGGGCTAATCGTTCTAAATGGTGACCATTGAAAAACAATTACGTGCGATCTTTTGTGGCAAAGTGAATGTCGCGAAGGCAGCCCATGACTTGGATCTTGACATAAATGTTGTCAAGAAGTTGTTTGAAGAATATGTACAATGTCACGCGAAAGAAGATTGGGAACTTGACACAGAGCCTTGCTGGCCTTACACTTAAATTAAGTTAAATTCAAATCAATTAAACTCTCATGACAAGACCTATAGAACTTTGGTTATCTTTTGCTGTCGGCGTTTCATTTATGTTGTTTGTACATATTGTTGAGACATCAATCGCTTTTCCTGTTTTAACAGAAGAGATGAAAGAATATTGCAGCCAAGGTAATATTCATCCTGACTGCTAGTAAATCAATAAAAAAGGAGCCTTAGCTCCTTCCTTTTAAGTTAGACAAACCTGGCTGGGATGTACCAATATATAGATAATTAATCTGCTGATAACTCCATCTTTGATTTAATAAGATCAATTCTTGCTCTCAAGTTCTCCTCTGAATCTCTTTGAAAATTACCATATGCAATATTCATAAGAGTTTCAACTGTTTTCCAACCATGGTACTTGCGATGAGACCTTACTCTCATGTAATAATCATGGAGCAAAAGCTTGGCATCATGCACTGTCATCCAGTCATGTATCAAAGTTAAATTAATTGCATCTGCTTCCACGATTTATTTGTAGGTTCCCATAATCTTATATTTTCAGCTTCTGCAATTGGCCCACCACATTCATTTTGTCTTGTTGTTCATGGTGTACCAAAAAGATTTGGCCAGTGTTGTCAGTCTGTCAGGGCTCTTAGCCTCTATTGCTCGCGCCTTAGCCCAATCAATGTTAGCAATGGTTTGCGCTTCGGTTGCAATCCTTACTGACTTGCCACTAATGCGTGACATTGTTTACTTCCTTGAAAATTACTTCGTGGCCATTCGCTTTAATAGAAAAAATTCGGTCAATTCTGAAACTGCGCCAACCAACCTTAACCTCTCGAACCTTAATAAGGCCCGGATCAGTAGAAGCCTTGCCCGTGCCTTTGATTTCGTTAAAGTCTAGAGGATTAAACGTAATAAAACGTTGTTCTCCGTTTTGCTTTACGAACCCGACGCGGACGAATTGCGATCCAGCATCAGCGATGACTTTACGGATTAGTTCTTGCTTTGGTGTTGCCATGGGATTGGTCCCCGTTGGTGCCTATCCACAATAACCCCTACCTTGCTGTCTGTCAAATGGAAGCTTAAACTAGTCGCTTTGATAGGAGTGGGGAACGAAAAAGATTCATCCAGTCGCATCGCAGCAGTAGTACATTTGTCCGTATTGGGCTGGTCTGCAACTATCCTGACGGCAGGATATTTAAATATTATAAAAGCAGATCCAACTTTTGTTGCCAGTATTTTTACTGGATGTTTGGCACATTACGGAATAACAAGATCGAACCAGTCAGGCAATGAACCAGATAAGAAGACTAAGAAAGAACTCCCAGCAACAACAAAACCATGAAAAAATGGCTTTTACTGATGAGTGCCGGAGTATTGCTAGGCCCTGCAGCACAAGCAGAGACTTATCCAAACTTTACTCAGGGCAGCATGACTTCTACGACGGTAACGGAGACCGAAATTACCGAAACGATCGCTATCGAGCGGATGGGTGGGGCCTACACCAGCTATTCAGGCTTCAACGTTACTCCCAGTGCTGCGATAGGAGCAGATGCGACCACCTATTCGATAACAACGGCCGGAGAAGAATTCCAGTTCGAGATCGTAGAGAGGACTGCAGGAGTTATCGAAACAGAGGATATCAGCAGAGTAATCGAACAAACCTCTACCAAAAACTCGCTATCGGTATTCTCCCAATAATATTTTTTTTACCATCTAATTTAAAAGTTAACGCTCAAGACGCTACAGCTACTGCTAATCCAATCGCCACAAGTAGCGGGTCGGTCAGTAATCAAGCCGTACAAATTAATCAAGGTGGATATTCTCAACAAGGTTTTTCTTCAGGTCATTACTGCAATTCAAGTACTTTAACTTTTACTCCTTTTTATCTTGGTAACGACGTACATCCATCTTACGTTCGTAACCAAAACTTTGGATTACAAATGACCTTTAGTTTCCCTTTGGACGGAGGAATGGTTGAATTATGTAAGTCATTAGCTAGAAAACGTTTACAAAAAGAACGCCTTGATTATTCGTTAATTCGAGCATTAAAATGTGCTGAATTATTAGAAAAAGGCTTTATGTTTAGGCCTGAGAGTCCTTATTCAATCGTGTGCGCCGACGTTGTACCAATCGCTCTCTCGCCCAGCTCAATTTTACAAACTTCTTCTTCTGGAGGCGAGCAATAATTTGCTTAATGATTGGCTTCATAATACCTGTTACTTTCTTTAGTATTGATGTACTAGCAAGTGTTGCTGCGACTGAAACACCTGCTGTTGCGCCAGCTGCAACTAAAATTTCTGGTGCGGGCATAGGTAATGCTACGCCTAATACTTGTACTGTTACTACACCTTCGATTGCTGCTGTTTTAGGTACTGCAGGAACAATAGGTTCTATTGGCTCCTCTTCGAATGGCCACCCGTCTAGCATATCTATCCTTGGGCTTTGTACTTGGTAGCGTTGTACCTCTCGTAGCAGTTTATCAATACTTTTATCCTCAATTAAAGGTTCTTGCTGAATCTCAGGTTCTTCTTGAGAAGGCTCAGTCTTTTTCTTTCGAGGTTCCTGACGTGGAGGCTCTTCCTCTTCCGTCGGCTTCAAAAGTTGTCGAATCGATCCAGGTGATACCGTTCGGGGTCGGAAAATAGTTTCAAATTCTAATCGATCTGCTGTTGGTAGTTCAAAAGCAGGAACAGGTATAAAAGCTTCGCTTGGAATATCAAAACTTGGTATGATCGGCGGTTCCAATTATTACCTGCCGTATTTACGCTTGTATTAGATTTTTCCGATAGTTCTAATTTTTTTAATGAGTAAAACTCTTTACCTTTACAGGTCTTCTGAAGATTCTTGCATTTTACATGATGGCTATATCCAAACAGGAGTAATGCCCCATTCAATTGAGCGACATATTGAATTAAATCCTAAAATTAAATGGCTAGAAACGTATTGGCTCCCTGATATTTTTAAAAATAGGTATAAGAGAGCTTCTCTTCAAGCCCATGAACGTAAAGCTGGTGGCAAACAAGTCATAGAAAGTAGACCCCGCGATTTCCCTGATGAAGGTGGTGGACGAGGTCTATTGCCTGGACAGTCAGGTTGAGATTATGATGATGCTTGGATTTCTAGCAGATCGCCAAGAACATTTTCTAGCTTTTTGTGTGATGCCGCACGTAGCAACTTTTTGATGCGAACGATCTCTTTCCAATGCAGAGAAACGTAGCTGTCTAGTTCTACGCCACGGTTGGCTTGTTCGATTAGTTTCTTGTTTTCTGGAGTAACAAGAATCTTAAATTGGTTTTGATACATAGCTTCACATCTCCCACTTGCTTTGTGGTGAACGCTTAATGATTTTTGTCATGTTTTTGATTGTTCCCGCTAACGATACCACCACTGGCCCTCGTCGGCAAGCCTTTATGCCTAAGCATAAATACCTAGCTTTATGAGACCACACAGTCCAGTTTTAATTATTTTTTTCTTAATTTTTTTTATTGTTCTGCAGTGTGGGGTGATTGTTAGTTGCTGGATGGCCGTGTATTGCGTCTGGAAGACGCTAGAAGGCCATCAACAGGGTACTTAGGTACGTTTCCCCATAAATCGTATTTCAACCTTATTAGAGAGCCTTATAGGTATGAGTTGTTATTTTATCTGGTTTGTAGCAGCCTCTAGTCCTATTCTTCTTTACTTGCTTTCCCTATACATCCTTAGGTATTTATCTTATCTTTACTTGCTTTACTGAAATCCCTTCCCCTTACTATTATCTTTACTTTCTTACCTGGTCTATTATACTGGGTTATATGTCATTAACTCTTTAATATTGAAACAGTAAATGATAACTAGTTATTAGGATTAACTAGTTAATGTATTATATTATATATATTATATAATAAATATATATTATATATTATATATATAACTAGTTATTGATCATAGAGTAAGTAAAGATAAAACATTAATACTCCTATAATAGTTCTTTCTTTTTGCTTCTTTTTCTTTCTTACTAAAGGGGTATCCTCAGGTAACCCCCTAAAGTTAAGATCCATTCCGGCGGCAGGGATTTGCTCCTTAAAATAGAAATCAGAAGAGTATCCTCAGGACACCCTTTGATAAAGAAATGTATCATTGCTATACCGTTTTCCGTCAATTATGGGATAATTATTAGATCTTTCGCTTTTTCTGTGTCAGTCACGTAACGTGACCGTGAATAATTTGCCCTTCGGGCTTTATTCACGATCTAACAACGCCAAACATCTGGCTGGTGCTATGCACCACGATCACGAATATAGCGAAAAAAGCAAAAATAAGTAGTAAGCTTGTACTATTTTTTTTATTGCGACAAATTCTCAGTAACGATAGTACATTTGTACTACCCAGTCTTATTGCGACTCATTATCAATTTCTATTGAGAATGCAATTGAGACTCATTATCAATAACTAAATGCAAAAAAAAAGAGCCGATTAGGCCCCTTGAATGTTATTTTTGAAATTTAAGTTACCTGAACACAATGGATAATAGACTCATAAAGTAGGCCATAATGTTGACCTAAGTCTCCCCAGTCTGGACAGGCTTTCCATGCATTAGGATCGACATTTTTAATAATTACAAGAAAACAATTCGGGTTAATTGTGCTTGGAACGTTAACATCGAAGCCGGCAGATGTTGCCTGCTCTTTGTATTCATTGTCGACATGAAAGATGGCGGTCATCATTAAAAATCAATCTCCAATTGTTGAAACATAAAGGCGTCAATCCCGGCGGTGTCGTCATCATGAAGATCGATCATGTCAGTGTCAACGTGTGACACTAATTTGTCGAACAAAAATGATACAAACTCTTCGTTACTCATTAAACTCTACCCTGTAATTTATCGTCAATTAATTCAGCCAATAAATCAGTATTGAAATAAGTTGAAAACAAATTCACAAGGTCTTCATGCTGCATAATTGAAAACAATCGATGGGCGTCATCCCTGATATCTTGTGGCTGGAGGCCTTCGGATTCGTAAGGTGCGTTAAAAGCAATTCGGGACATTGTCATGATAAAGTAGGATTTAATTCTGAAAAAGTAGGGATTGAATCAATCTCATCTTGGCAGTCTTGTTTCTCTTGGATCTCTGCTAATTCGTCATCTGAATATAATTCAAACGCGAGTGGCAGATCGTCGGTGCTGTGAATCATGGGATTGATCCCCTTTGGAACTCCTTAATTGTAAAGCATTTTGGGCCGACTTGCGGCCCGTGTTATAAGATTTTACACGCCGTGGATCCGTCGCCAGCATACCCAAGTAATTGCCTGCAATTCATAAGGTTCAAGGCCTAAATGTTCAGCTGCTAACCTATAATCAGCTTTAATAGTTTTGCGTAATTTCACACCAATAGATGGGATATTTGCTAAGGTGATTCTATCACCAACCCATACAGAATAAGCATGTCCATCGATAGTAACATCAGCCAATTCTTGAATACAATGATAAAATTCTATCATCTTTGGTCCCTTAAGTATTTCTTTTATCTCGGTATCTGATGCACAATTAAGGGTAAGAATTTTAGCCGCCTTAATCTTATTAGCGCCAAAAGTGCAAACTTTGAGCTGTAATAAATCATCAAAGGTACCGCCGGCAGAATATACCTTAACCATAGATTCAGCGTCTTGCATATTCCTCTCCCAACGATTGCGCGGGCTAAGTGATGCAATCACACCATGAACTTTAAGGCGAGAAACATCATATTGATCAGACAAATTGTCTGCAAAAATGTTAGCGTCACGGTACCAACTTAAGCCGGCAAGAATGTCAGCCTGTGATGCTAGATTGTAAACGCCGGTGATGCATTTTACTCCGGATTCGGTTGTCATTTAAGGAGTCCTTTTGTAGTGAGGTAAGCTAAGATTTTTTTAGTGTATTTTTTATCTGTTTTAAATATTTTTTCTGTTAAAACTACGCCGTAAGCAACAACACCAAACGCAACCATCCAAGTGGAAAGAATCGCTAGAATTGGTAGCGCACAAACTAATAACGGGAAACTTAAACTGCTCTGCTTAAATGTTTCATCCACTGGATAAAATAGAATTTGCTGCTCGTTTGGTGGCATGGGATTCTTCCCGGTAGGCTCACTAAATATAGCGAATCTGCTCAGATAAGTCAACTATTACAACATGTAACAATTGCATAATATTACAAAATGTTACAACTTAGCCGGATTGGCGAAAAAATTTTTTAGCGTGAGCGTGATTAAAATGTGCGTAGC
>Ga0257106_1000318_pt1 | contig 29879 bp, 29 predicted proteins | sample LP_taG_3_FD_190177 | JGI IMG/M metagenome (GOLD analysis project Ga0257106, IMG submission 190177) | Marine microbial communities from Northeast Subartic Pacific Ocean, Canada - LP_J_2011_P26_10m | ecosystem: Environmental > Aquatic > Marine > Oceanic | place: Canada: Northeast Subartic Pacific...
TACGATCGAGTCCGAGTCGGATTCTGGCGTCCTCGAGGATGGTGTCCAATCGAACGGACTGAATTTCACCACGGCGGCGTCGCTTGTTGTTTTCAGACTCGCGCATTGCAGTTCTACCCCGGCAATTTACCCCGACTCGCGGCTCGCCTTGTTCGTCCAACAACCGATGATGGCAAATCACGAAAGGCGACTCTTTACCGCATTTCGAACAAATTCGCCGGCCCATTTGCACCCGTATTGTTTGCTTTGAGGCAGCGATGGCCATCAGTCTTTGATTGCCCCCGGTTAAGTCGATGGGGAACAAAGCGTGGGTCATCGGATTCATGATTCGCGGCGCCGCTTTCTCCGGACGGCCCATGCGACAGCCAACTCGAACAGGGGCAGAATGCTCCCATCGAAGATCGGATATTTTGCGGACTTGAATCATGATGCCGTCCACTGCGTGGTCGTCCTCATCGATTTGAGCAGCAAGGTAGCGCGCCGGGTCATCTGGACCCGGGTCGGGAACTTCATCGGCAGCATCCCGGCCGACTTGGTCGGTTTCAGTGATGCCAAGGCCGCGTTGCCTTGCGTCGGTTTCTGCGGCGATCCTCACGGTTGCTTTCGCAGCCTTGAGTTCACCCTGTCGCTTGCGTTCTTCGGTGAGGGTGATGTGCGCTTGACGCAATTGTTCGATCCGGTCTTCAAACCTGCTTCGTGCATCCACGATTCGCAACGGGGCGTCACCATCGAAGCTGAATCCTAGGCCTTCTAACACGGCGGGCCAGCCAGAGGTGATGATCAGATCTTCACCATCGTGGTGGTGTGCAAGACCGAGGATCATGGCTGCGCCCTTGGCGATACCGTGCTGCACAAGCGTCCACGCTTCCGGAGTTTCCCCGCCGAACAGAGGGGTAATCGGGCGCATTTGAGGACCTGGGATGGTGTGAGATTCAACGTCTTCAATGCTTTCAGGCCGAAGCACATCCATGGCCTCGGGGGTCCATTCTTTCACGCCACCAGCGATTCGCATTTGGCGCGCTTCAGGGCGGGGGTAGGCGTTCAGTCCGTTTTCGGATGCAGCGGCCTCAGATTTTGTCGTTCCATGCGGCTCAAGCGTCGATTCTTCCAACAGCGTCAATACGCTTGGCACCCATTCCAATGGAAGGTCGAGGAACCAGGGGTTATGTGGAGGGGGGAGTGAAGTTTTGAAGCGCTGAGCGATGGTCTTTGCTTGCGCCCAAGTTGGCCGTAGTTGCCGCAAATAATTGTGCCACCTTCGCCGGTTGTGAAATTGCTCATCCGGATCTTCTGCGTCTTCCGGGTGGAGGCCTGGCACGCCTTTTGGGGCATCCTTTCGCTCGATATTCATCGTTTTCAGAAAGTCCAGAACGGTTGCCTCATCGCTCAACTCTTCGAGCAAATCGCTGGCCCACCAATCGTCACAATACCCGGCAGGAACGAGGTTTTTGTTGTTCTCCATGAACTCCCCGTAGCCAAGCACCAACTCGCCGTTGTCCCAAACGGTGCCGACTTGCGAGCGGATGAGGGCGAAACTGGGGGCGTCGTCAAGTCGCATAAACCGACCATCTCGCAGCACCACCCAAGGGCCTTCAGTGTCATCCGAAGGCGTGATTGCACAGGCTTTCCCGGGCCGCTCGATTTTCATTTGGGTGCCGATGGTGATGAAATCATCCATGGCCAACATCGATGCGGTGTTGGTCGATGCAGCAGCGAGCCCAGAGGGGCGAGCACGACCGTAGCGCAATCGGAAACCACCCGCTTCTAGAGGCGCTCCAAACACGGGGCGCCCTGCGATGATGTCCTTCATGAATTTGGTAATGGTTGGAACCTTTCGCGATTTGAACACTGGCCCACTTCCACTTGGTTCCTTTTCCTTGCCGCGAGCCGCAAATTTGGAGATAAAATCCCATCCAGGAACGCTCAATCGTTCGGTGTGCTTCTGGATTTTAGGCGCCTTCAAACACATGCCTTCTCCGATGACAAGCAACACACCACCGCGAATTCGGGGCTCGTCGATGTTGCGAACCCTTCCATAACCGGCACACTCGATTTTCTCGGTTGATTCGCCGTTGATCATGATTGGGCACGCCCGAACAATTTCATCAATTTCAGCCGGCGACGGCCGGTACTGCAGGTTGCCGCGGTACAAACCAAACTCCTCCTTGACCCGCTCCACTTCCGGGTCGGTGGGTTGGTAATGGCCGATGTTCAGTTCCCTGCGGATCATGTCGGCGATGAGAACAGCGAGGGCTTGGGCGGTACCACCGGCAGCTCGAATCGGGCCAGCGAAGTGGACAGAAACAAATTGAGAGCCATCGATGTTATTGAGCAAACGAACTTCGCTGATTCCCTCCAGAGGGGCAACAAGCACCGCCTCAGTGAGCACCGCTAGGCCGACACGGAGGCCAACGTCGATGGCGGTGACGAGGTCGTAGCCTTTCTCGCGAAAACCCCGAGCCACGGATTGAGCCATCATAATTGAGGTTGTTTCACGGTCATGCTCAGCCAAGAGCATCCGAATATCATCGGCCACTTCATAACCGTCAAGGTATGTTATCAGCAATTTTTCAGTGCGCCCTGCAAGGTCTGCAGCGCGTGGAATTTCAACGAATTCCTTGTGATCATAACCCTTCTTTCTGGCTTCCTCAGCAATGATATAGGCTTCATCAGCGCGCTCGTCAAGCCACTGATGATAGACCAACATTTCGGCCTCTAAACGAGCCTCATCAACGCCAATCAGAGGGTTGTGGCCCCTGATTTGCCCTGGTGCTCGTTCCGTTGGCATGGTACTCCTGTGATGCTTGGCGGCGACCGTTTATGAGAGGCGCGCCCACATTGCGATGGGCCAAACGATGAGCATCAAGGGAAGGAAGGTTCATTTCCATTGGTCCCAACCCCTCATCGATGACGGTACACCCTTCACTTCGAGCGCACGCCCGTTGGCCCCGACTGGTTGACCTTGTCCGCGACCTCGCCTTCATTGATGGTGGTAATGACGACGCCTTCACGCTGGCGAGTGGTCGCACTTCTCGGTGGTTTTTTGACACAAAACCAGTGATGATGCACCCCGAATCCACACACTTGCTCGGCGAACTGTTCAACATGCGTATGGATGCCCTTGGGGCTGATTTCGTTGGAGGCCTTGAGCTCGGAGCCGTCCCGTTGACGGCCATCGCAGTGACCGCCTCCCCGGCAGATCACCCACGTTTGGGCTTCATGGTTCGCAAGGAGGCCAAAGGCCGAGGCGGGCGAAAAACGAACAATCCTCCGGGCATCGAAGGCTCCCCCTTGAGCGGAGGAGGCAGCATTGTAATCGTGGAAGATGTCACAACCACAGGCGGTTCTGCGATTAAAGCGGTCGAACGGATTCACAACGACACGACCTGCAAGGTCATCGGCGTCATCAGCATTGTTGACCGAGAAGAAGGGGCTGCTGAAGCGTTTGCAGCAGCAGGCATCCATTTTGAGAGCATCATGACCCGTTCCGACGTGGTCGGTCAGTGAGGGCGTTGTATGCCCGAAGTGCTCAACCCAGCCAGCACCTCAAACGAGGGCCTGACAGAATCATCTCCAGACTCAACAGCCCCCGCGGGGCTTGTTTTCTATCACGCCAGTGAAGGAAAACCCCTCGCCACGCCTTGGCAGGTTGCCTTGATTCGTTCTCAACTCCTTTCATACGCATCGCTACCAGAGGGGATTATCCTCGACTGCGCTTGTGGAAGTGGCATTCAACTCGCAGCCCATGCCTCTGTGCTACAACGCCCCGCGCTGGGGGTTGAACTCAACCCAAACCGGGCCCAAGCCAGCGCCTATAACCTCAAGACCATCGCCGAACAGCGAAACGAATTGACATCAGAGCGCATGGCAACCACCCGCGTTTTGGTCGGTGACGGGCGCGACGGTGCGGGTATTTGCTCAGCGTTTCAAAACGATGTCGGGCTGACCCACCCACCCAAAATCGCTCTGCTTCACCTCGATCCTGCGCGGCCTCGTAACAGCAGAACGCACGGGCTTGAGGAAATGTCCCCACGCCTCGATGAAGTCTTCGAGGGCTGGCTTCCTTTCTTGGAAGAAGGTCGAAACGGCCCCTCACTCTTGCTTGACCTTTCACCTCGTTTGACTCACGATCAACGCCTCGCTGTCGAAGCCCTTGTTGACCTTACCTGGCCGGGCTTGCTCCGAACGTGGGTGTGGACTTCGCGAGGCCGTGGGCGAGTTGACCGTCTGGCGTTGTGGCTTGGCAGCGCTGCGGAAGAAGCTGTGGCGCGACGTTTTGTTCGCGTCCCTCCAGCGCTCGGTGCAGAACCAACGGTTGTGTCCGGTGGTCGCAGGCTTATGCACGGCTCAGGTCATCCCGTCCAAGTAAATCGGCCACCGCGCCGAGGCGAACGGATCAGCATCCTCGATGCGGCGCTCGTTGAGAGTGGACTTGCGGAAGATTGGTTGAAGCGGGTGTCCAAGGATGAAAACATTGCCTGGGGCGTTGTTGAAGGCCGTCGACCCCAGATTCATCATGACCATCCATTGCGCCTTGAAGACCCAGCAGATCGGCTGCTCGTTCAGGCGACAGGGCGCGTCGTGGCGCTGGCCAGAATGCCTCTGGCGGTCGCTCATGTCGACCGATTGATTGAGGTGCTTCTGGAGCACGACATTGGTCGTTTGACCGTTCGCGCTACCCTCCCCCCCGAAGTTCAACCGAAAGTCCAAGGGGCCATCGACCGCCAATTAGGACGGCGGCATGGCCGCAGAGAGGCCTTTTTGGTTCAGCAACCCGGTGACGAAATGCTTTTGATTTGCGTCGTTGAATGAACCAACCCAATTTGAGTCGTTTCTCCGGTGTCGAAATTTATGTCAGTATCGCATTCAGCATCGCGATGAGCGCGTCGCGGTCTTGATATAGGGGAGGTTTGTCCGAAACCTGCTTGACACTATGTGTTGAGCAAAAAGGTGAACCGACATGGCAAGACCCAAAGATGAGGATTTAGGAGAAGATTTCTCGTATATTCTGCGAATGGCAGATACCGATATGGACGGGCTAAAGACGCTCGCAACCGCATTGACCTCGGTCAAAGGCGTCGGTGCACGCACAGCAGTTCAGATTTGCAAGAACACCGGATTTTCACCTTTCTCACTTGCCGGCCACCTTTCAATCGAAGAACAAGAAACCCTCCGCCTCGCTATTGAAGGCTATGCAGAAACCGTCCCACTCTGGATGCTCAACCGTCAACGGGATCTCGAAACCGGCGACGAACTCCACCTCACTGGTCAACAAGTCTCGTTGACCCTCAAAGACGACATTGACCGTCTTCGAACCATGAAGTGCTACCGTGGTGTTCGCCACGCAAGCGGAAACAAGGTCCGTGGCCAACGTGGCCGCTCGAACGGTCGTGGTGGCCTCACACTCGGTGTGAAGCGAACCAAGTGATATGGAGGGATGATGAATGGGAGAACCAAAGTTTGCACGTCCAAAGTTCGACACACCTTCCCACCCGTGGAAGGCAGAGCGCATTGAAGAAGAACACGCGATTCAGAAGAATCACGGCCTCAAGAACATGCGAGAAATCTGGAAGGCCAAGTCCCAACTCCGCCGACATCGCCGCCAAGCTATGCGCTTGATCGGTATGGCTGGCGACAGCATCCCTCACTCGAAGCGAGAGATGAGCGACTTGACTCGCTCGCTGCACAACAAGGGGCTCATCGCCTCCGATGCATCGCTCGACGACATCCTTTCGCTCGGCACTGAGGACATCCTCAACCGCCGTTTGCAAGCGCAAGTCTACTACAAGGGACTCGCTGCTACAATGAAGCAAGCACGACAACTCGTGACCCACGGTCACATTTGTGTTGGCGACCAAAAAGTCACCATTCCTTCATACCCTGTGAGCCGGGACGAAGAAGAATTGATCAAGTACCACATTTCTTCTGACTTGAACGACTCAGAACACCACATTCGAAAGGCTATCGACGGACGCGCTTCCTCTGCAGAATACGCAGTTGAAGAAGAAGAAGTTGACCCTGAAGCAACCGCAGAATTCGCTGCGGAAGTGAAGGAAGCAGCAGCAGCGGCACCGTCCGCAGCAGACACTGGAGGTGACGAGTGATGACACGACGTGCAATTATCAACATCTTCAGTTCTTACAACAACATCCTCATGACGGCAACCGATTTGACCGGTGCCGAAACCATCACGACCTGCTCTGGCGGCCAAGTGGTCAAGTCCTCTAAGGACAGCGGCGGACAATTCGCAGCTACCCGTGCAGCTGAGAAGATGGCCGACTCCCTCAAGGAAAAGGAATTCACTCAACTGATCATCAAGTACCGTGCACCTGGCGGCAACTTGTCAAACAACACCGGTCCAGGCGCTCAAGCAGCCATCCGTGCACTCACCCGTGCTGGAATGACCATCACCCGCATCGAAGACGTGACGCCAATCGCTCACGACGGTACCAAAAAGAAGGGTGGCCGCCGTGGCCGCCGTGTCTGAAGTTTGAGGTGGATATTATGGATGCAAAGATTGTTGACGGCTGGCCCCAGGGAAACGCGATTCGAATTCTTCTGACCAACACAGACGCTGCTCAGGTGAATGCTATTCGCCGTGCACTCATCGCAGATGTACCTAAACTCGCAATCAACCGCGTGGATTTCTCCCAAGGTGTCAACCAAGACAACAAGGGCGAAGTGCTCGAATCGGTCAACGTTTTGCCTGATGAAATCCTTGCGCACCGCTTGGCTATGATCCCAATCCCAACCTTCCCTGCAGAAGGGATTCACTTCTCCGATGCATGCCCTAACTGCATTGACCTCGCTGAAGAATCCAAAGGCTGCCCGTCTTGCCAAGTGTTGTACTCGCTCTCCGCCCGTGGTCCAACCGCCGATGCTGAGGAAGATTACAAGACCGTTTACGCTGGTGACTTGACAACCATTTCCGACCAGATGTTCGACATTCGCGATGAACACAAGCGCATCCCATTGACCATCCTCTCGAAGGGACAATTCCTTGAATTCTACGCCTTTGCCACCCTCGGTCGAGGCCGAGACCACGCTAAGTGGGCCTCCGCAGCAGCCATCGGTTTCCGACCGCACTGCATCGCTAAACTCAACAAGCCAAAGAAGGCAGCAATCCTTTTCGATCTCGGACTAAAGACCACTGACGGCAAGAACATTGACGCTAAACTCTTCGGCAAAGACAAGACGGTCACAGACATCAACCATGTCATCGACCTTGAAGCGGCTCTTCACCAAGTCGGGCCAGGAACCAACCGTGACGGTGAATTCGCCGATGCAATCACACTCGAAGAAGTCGAGCACTCCTATGTGTTCTCATTCGAGACCGATGGCAGCCTTACGCCACAAGAAGCTTTCAACGGCGCAATGGATGAACTCAAGGCTCGCTTTGACAACCTCACCGGCGACATTGAGCGGGCTTTTGCTTGAGCGCTTTCCGCCTTGAGCCCCCCGGTCAGCCAACACCCTCTACGCGAGGTTTGATAACGGAGCATAACAAGGGATTTCTATGCACAACGCCCGCCGCATGGCCATTTGCCTCACGCTTTTGTTCCTCGTCGCTCCGCTGATGCCATTCGCAACCGCTCAAGCAAGCGAAAGCGAAGATACAATTCGATCGAAGTCCTTGGCCGAACCTACAATCGACCCCGTGCTTCTTTTACCGGCTTCTTTCGGTCTGAAAACGCTTGAACCTCTTACGCCAAAGGTGGCAACCTCAAGCGGACGGGCTGCATGCCCAAGCCCATCGAGTTTGCAGTCTGATGGCGGCTCAAGCGGGGATGCGGGTGCCGATGCCAACACTTCTCGCAGCTTAGGTACGAATCCTAATTCTGGAACGACAGGGGCTCAGGGCTGTGTTGATGCAACAGATACAGATGACTGGTACACGGTGACAACCACTGCAGGAAAAGACGTCGACGTCGAATTGGTTGTGCCAGCCGGCGCTGATTTTGATCTTTACCTCGTGGACTCAACAGGGTATGAATACGATTATGATTATTCTGAATACGGCGACCCGTTGGAAAAAGTAAGCACAGGCGGTACAAGTTTCTCAGGCGTTGCAAGCACCTTTTACATCAACGTCCGGGCCTATTCAGGCGACGGTCAATACACGCTTCGAACATGGACAAACAGCACCCCACCGCGCCCAGATTTGATCATCAGTTCCATCACCGAACCATCAACCGGTCAAGCAGGTGCAAGTGTAAGCGTCGAATACGTGGTGGAAAACATCTACAACGGAACTTCTGATTCATTCGAAGTGCAGTTCATCCTTTCCTCCGACCAAACCTTTGACCAATTTGACACCTTAATCGACCTCTCGGAATCTGAGGCTGCACTCGCAGAAAACACAAGCCGTACCACGACAACCTCGGTCACACTACCGAGCAATTTGGCGGATGGGACCTACTATTGGATCATCTGGGCCGACGGGTATGGCAACGTTTCGGAACAGAACGACACCAACAACAACCTCGCGTCCAACGGCGTCATGCTTGTTGGCGAATCCTGCGATGACTTGCATCCAAACGGACAGGACGACGCCGGGCTCGGTGCAGACGCTCCCAAAAACGAATCTGGGGCGTCAATTTCGATGGGTAACAACGTCACAGACAGTTATACCGGGTGCATCGATGGTGCAGATTCCAACGACGTTTTCGCTTTCGATGTACCTGCGAATCATACGATTGAAGCTCAAGTTGTCCTCGACTCGTCGAATTTCTTCACCCTCGAACTTACTTATTCCGGGGCCACATCAATCGATTACGTCGGCACCTCTGGATTTGTAAGTACCCTTGCAACGGATTACGACGGCATTGGTGGAACTTATTTCCTTAACATCTCGTACTCCGGAACTGGTGTCAATTGGACCCTTGATGTCTGGACCAATTACTCTACACCAGAACCAAATTTGATCATCAACAGCATCGATGCCCCGGTCACAGCAAACGCTGGGACCTCGTTCATTTTTGAGGTTGATGTCAACAACACGGGAACCCTCGCATCTCCAACAAGCACACTCACAGCGTGGATTTCAGTTGATGGAACCCTATCTGACATGGACATGGAACTTGGTAATGCTTCAGTGCCTGCTTTGGACGTCAATGTTTCACAAATTGTCCAGATGACAGGGACCATTCCAGCGAGCGCACAAGGTGGCAATTACACCCTAATTGTCATGGCCGACTCCGATGAAATGATTTCCGAAAAGAGTGAATTTGACAATGAGGATTATGCCGAAGAGCAAGTGTTGGTTGACGTCAAAGCAACAGCATGCCCTTCGCAAGACGATGGCGGCTCTGGCTCAGATGCAGGTGCTGATGAGAACGGTGCTTACTTCGTCGGGCAAGATGGTTCGATGACCATCACAGGTTGCGTTCACAAGGATGTAGACGATGCCGACTGGTTCGAACTCTCGGTGTCCCCTGGGCTCAACCTTACCGTGACTTTGGTCAACGCTCCCGACCAAGATGCGGATTTGTTCTTGCGCGACAACGCTGGCGAATGGTTTGATCGAGGTTTCCTTTCTGGTTCGAACGATGAAAGTGCAACAACAATCGATTCTACCAACTACGCTGGGACCGGTGGAACATTCTACATCAGCGTTGAATCATGGATTTCCCTTGGAGTGTACACTCTTGTGATTGAAACCGAAGGCGTAGACGCAAATTCGTTTAATTGTGGCCAACAAAATGACCTTGGCCTCGGCCAAGACGCTCCTGCTGGTAACGGCATTAACCTCGGCCAGAACCCATCTGTTGGCGGCGAAGGATGCTTCTCAGGCTCCGATGATTCCGATATTTATTCGTTCAGCATCATGGACGACGAGAACTTTGATCTCCTGTTTGATGCTGACCCAAGCCTACCGTTCACAGCCACCCTTCAAGACGCCTCTGGAAACCTGATTGCATCCGCTGACAACACCAGCTATGGCATGGTGTTCCAGTCGTTGGATACAGATTATGAAGGCCAAGACAAAGATTACGTCCTCATCATCGATGCAGCCAGCGGTGTTGGTCGCTACAACCTTTCAATCAACCCAACCGGCCCTGCTCCCGCAGATGTTGGTGTCGATTCGCTCGTCTGCCCGGCTGACCACACCTCTGGCGAAGAAGTGCAGGTTTCGTGGGAACTGGTGAGCCTTCGGGGCCCTGGAAACGATGTTACAATCACGATTCACATCGATTTGTTGGACATAAACGGCTCTGAAGGGATTCGAATGGTGACAACAGCCGCAACCGTGTCCACTCAAGGCAACCTCACCTTTGGAGCGGATTCTGAATTCTTCACCACTCCTGATGAAACTGCAACAGGAACCTATGCGTGTCAAATCACCATCGATGTCGATGGCGATTTGGATGAAAGCAACGAGGACAACAACGTGTTCGTTGGCGAGGAGTTCTTCATTCAAAACGAAGAGGAGTTGTGGGCTAACGATGTTGACAGGGACGGATTCAACACCACTGATATGGGCGATGGAATGGTTGACGACTGCCCAACCACCTTTGGCGAGTCCACCATCGACCGATATGGTTGCGCTGACATTGATGAAGACGGCGTCTCGAATTTGAACGATTTCTGGCCCCTCGATGAAAGCCAGGCCTTGGACACCGACCTCGACTCATTCGGCGATAACCCACTTGGAACCGATGGCGACCAGTGCCCAGAAGTTCCCGGAGTTGCCAACGGTGAGGGCGGCGACGGTTGCCCTGCTGCGATCACCGACGCAGATGGTGACGGTGTTGACGATTCAATGGATGATTGCCCGCAGACGCCTGCTGGCGCGCCCGTCGGTCAAAATGGATGTGAACTGACAGAGCCAATCGATAACAACACAACGGGCGACAATGGAAACGAAGCAACCGATGGAGAGGGCAACACGACCCTGCCGATCGCCGAAACTAACGGCGATGGCGATGAAACTTCAGATGAGGCGGACTTGAACAGTGACGCTTCGAACACTCAATCAGACTCAGAACTCTTTGGCCTGCCGCCGATGTTGATTTACGGCGCAGCTGGAATTGTTGTGATTGCTCTGTTGTCCATGCTCTTGCTGCGGGGCCGCAACAGCGAACCGACAAGCGCCTTCGCTCAACAGGAAAAGGCGTATGATGCTGCAGCCATGCCAGCCGTTGATCCAACGATTACGGCCGAACAGTTGGCCTATGAACAGCAACTTGTCGCTTCCGGCTACCCTGCTGATTACGCACGAGCCTACGCCGATCAGCACTTCCGCCCTTGGTTGCAAAACTGAGCCTGAACCGAACCTGCTGTGGGCGAATGCTCATGACCCCCCGGTCCCTCGTAGAGCCATGCACGCCCTTATGGAAACCAGCGCAGGAAACATCACCATCGAACTCTACCACGGAAGCGCCCCCGATACGGTTGCTAATTTCGTCCGTTTGGTCGAAATGGGCCACTATGACGGCCTTCACTTCCACCGTGTGATTGAAGACTTCATGATTCAAGGCGGCTGCCCTCACTCAAAAGATCCAAATTCCCGACGAGCGGGAACAGGTGGACCGGGCTGGCAGATCCCATGCGAAGCATCTGCGCTTCGTTTGAAGCACGACAAGCCAGGCGTCTTCTCGATGGCCAACGCTGGAAAAAACACCGGCGGGTCCCAATTCTTCCTCACCACCGTAGCCACCCCGTGGCTCAACGGAAACCACGCCGTGTTTGGCGAAGTTTCTGAAGGCATGGATGTTGTCAAGGCCATAGAAGGCTGCAAAAAACTACCAGGTGACCGCCCAGCAGAACCTCAAAAGATCATCAAAGTAAGCATCCTCGAGTGAGGTGGAATCAATGGCCATTTTGGCCCTCCACGGCGGCGCAGGAGGCGATGGTCCTTGGCGCGGTATGACCGCCCTTGATCCCCAACGACTTGCGTGCATGGAGCGTATCCTTCTCGAACTCGGCCCTCGACTTGAATCAGGTGAAATCGACGCGCTTGAGGCTGTAACCCTCGCTGTTGAAACGATGGAGGACGAGGCGCTCTACAACGCAGGAAGAGGCTCCGTAATGGCGGAAGACCAGCGCGTGTACATGGATGCCAGCATCATGCGAAGCGCCGATCAAGCTGCTGGTTCAGTGGTGAACGTGGAAACCACCCGTCACCCAATTCGTGCTGCTAATCTGCTGCTCAAAGGCGGATGGCCAGTGATGCTCAACGCAAAAGCTGCAGATGCATTCGCTGAAAGAAACGGGCTTGAACAAGTGGATGCATCATGGCTGAAAACGGATCTTCGGCAAGCCCAGTGGAACAAATGGAACGACCTAAATTCCCGACCCGGCTCAACCGATGAAGACGACGAGGCTGTGTTGGACCATGATTTGGAACAAGAACCCGACGGCATGGGCACTGTGGGCGCTGTCGCTCTTGACTGCAATGGCAACCTTGCCGCAGCGACTTCAACCGGCGGCATGACCGGCAAACCCCTTGGTCGAATTGGAGACACGCCGATCATCGGTGCTGGAACTTGGTGCGATGCATCGGTGGCCGTTTCATGCACAGGTGTGGGTGAGGCGTTCATTCGCACGTGCGCAGCACATGAGGTCGCCGTACAACTGCGAAACCAACCAGAAAATTTAGCCGCAGCCTGCACATCGGTCTTGGACATGGTCAAACCGATGGGTGGTCGCGGCGGAATCATCGCAATATCTCGTTCTGGGGAGGTTGCATTACCGTTCCAAACCATGCTCATGTACCGGGGACTTTGGCGAGCGGGTGCGATATCAACAGGAATTGGCGATGAAGAGTATTCAGGCTCAACGAGGCACTGAGTCTCTCTATGGGCCCAAGAAAGGAACCGAAACGCTAATTTATGCATAGTGGGTGATGTTTCAACCACTTCGCTTAAACCGTGAATTGAAGCATGGTGAACCTAAATTTCAGCATGATTGCTCAAACGCTACACATTCCAGCCGTTGACTGGATTTCCGTACGAACGGTGAAGAAGTACCGCTTCTACGGGGTACCATGGCAAATGTACGCATTGAAGCGGACACCATGGGCGAACTCGAAGTCCCATCCGACAAATACTACGGGTGTCAAACGGCTCGTTCCCTCATCAACTTCGACATTGGAACCGACACCATGCCCGTTGGCGTCATTCGTGCGTTTGGTGTTCTCAAGCAAGCCGCTGCGAAAACTAACGTAGCTCTAGAACAACTCGACCCCGAGGTAGGCGACTTGATCATCGCCGCCGCTCAAGAAGTTCTTGACGGTCACTTGAACGACCACTTCCCGTTGCGCGTATGGCAAACTGGCAGCGGAACACAGTCCAACATGAACACCAATGAAGTCATCGCTAATCGAGCCATTGAGATGGCTGGTGGCGTCCTCGGCTCGAAAACGCCGGTTCATCCAAACGACCATGTCAATCGCGCTCAATCCTCCAATGATACCTTCCCTACCGCCATGCACATTGCGGCAGCGGAGGCAATCACCCACGATTTACTCCCAAGCGTCCGCGCTCTTCGCAACGCACTTGACGAGAAAGCAAAAGCCTGGGACGGTATTGTCAAGATCGGGAGAACACACTTGATGGACGCCGTACCGCTCACGCTCGGCCAAGAAGTTTCAGGGTGGGTGGCACAACTTGATGCTGACCTCCGCCGACTCGATTTCGCTCTCGATGACTTGTTTGAACTCGCCTTGGGCGGAACTGCGGTTGGGACAGGACTGAACACACATCCTCTGTTTGCTCAGATGGTTGCCGACGAAATTGCCAACATCACAGGGCTGACCTTCTGCACGGCTGAGAACAAGTTCGCACAACTCGCTGCCCATGACGCTATTGTAGCCACATCGGGGGCGCTCAACACCCTCGCAGTGTCCCTCATGAAGATTGCAAACGATGTGCGCTGGCTCGGCTCTGGGCCTCGATGTGGATTTGGCGAGTTGGCCTTACCAGCCAACGAACCGGGCTCCTCAATCATGCCAGGTAAAGTCAATCCAACGCAAGCCGAAGCCATGACTATGGTTTGTGCTCAAGTCATGGGCAACCACACAGCCATCACTGTTGGTGGCAGCCAAGGCAACTTCGAATTGAATGTCTACAAGCCAATGATGATTCACAACCTCCTTCATTCCGTTCGGCTGTTGACCGACTCGTGCCGCGCGTTCCGAACAAAATGCGTCGAAGGCATGAAGCCGGTCGAATCAACGATCGCCAACCATCTTGAGAACTCACTGATGTTGGTGACCGCCCTCAACAATCACATTGGTTATGATAAAGCGGCTAAAATTGCCAAAAACGCTCACGAGAAAGGCACAACGTTGCGAGAATCAGCACTCGAACTCGGCTACTTAACCAACGAGGAATTTGACGCTTGGGTTCGTCCCGAAGAGATGACAGGCCCTCGTTCGCCCCAATGAGTGCGTTCTCAGCGAGAACCTTCGATGAAGACGAAATTGACCATTGCTTGGAACAGCAGAAACCAGATTCCAACCATCCCTATCAGTGCCAGACCACCAGGATCTTGCCCTACAATGATGCCGTGTCCGATGATTAGACCTGCTAATCCTAAGCAAAAGAACACTCGATATACAATTTGTGTGAGTATCCTCGCTTGAGCAGACATGGCCTTCCACCCTGCAAAACCAAACCATCGTCCAATAAAACCAGCTTCTTTCCTCTCTTCCTGTATCATATTCATTCCCCTCGTTGTTCAGTAACTGATTTTTTGAGCATAAACTCAATTTGCCCGTTCACCGAGCGCATGTTGTTTTCTGCCATGCGTCTCAAAGCATCGTGGAGTTGAGGGTCAATCCTCAGTAAAATCTTCTTTTTCTCCATCGTCACCCTTCTCCTGCCATCTTTCTCATTTGAACGAAAAGAAGATAATGCCCACTATTTGCCCGAGGGCAATCAAAATCAACATCCCTTGCGTGAAGTAGTACGTTTTGGGGGCTTCCTCCTTTGACTGCCAACCTCTGCCGCGAGCATGCACGCCGCCCCTCACGAAATTGTACGTGGCATATGCGAGCAGGCAAACAGTGATGAAAATGGTTGGCACGTGCGTAATGAGTGCTGCTGTATCCATTTACGACCCCTCACAAGTTCACACTCATTGGTACAAAGTGCCGGTGTTCACCACTGGCGTGGTATCGGTTTCTGAACAGAGCACAACCAGCAGATTGCTCACCATGCTGGCTTTCTTGTCTTCATCGAGTTCGATGATGTTCTTTTGACTGAGTTGCTCAAGAGCAAGTTCAACCATGCCAACGGCTCCTTTGACGATCTCACTGCGGGCAGCAACAACAGCACTTGCTTGTTGGCGTCGGAGCATGGCCTGGGCAATTTCTTGGGAGTAGGCCAGGTGGCTGATGCGTGCTTCAAGCACTTCGATACCGGCTCGCTTTAGGCGCTCCTCGACCGAAATTTGCAATTCTTGAGCGATCACTTCTTGATGGCTGGAGAGCGCAATGCCCCCGACATCCTTGTCTTCAATGATATCATACGGGTATTTTGTCGCCATAGCGCGCAGAGCAGCCTCGCTTTGGATTTGCACATAATCGTGGTAGTTGTCCACTTCGAACAAGGCTTCAGCAGAGTCGACGACCTTCCAAACGACAACAGCGGCAATCTCAATCGGATTTGCATTAACGTCGTTAACCTTGAGTTTCGCCGATTCAAAATTGCGAATTCGGAGTGAAATCTTCTGTTTCTCATAGAGGGGGTTGAGCAACCAATGGAACCCCTCCTCGTCAACGGTGCCGATATACTTGCCAAAGAATTGGAGCGCGGCACCTTCATTTGGGTTGATGATGAGGTAACTGTTGAACATCAAGAACCATGTGAGCCCAATAACAATCTGGAGTAAAATTCCAAGCGCAACACCAAAACCTCCTCCTGCATACAATACGAAGGTGAGGAGGAAAATCGCAGGTACGGCCAGCCAGTGGATAGCTATTCCCAAAAAGCCGTTTAAGGTGCCTTTCGAGATGTCTTTGAACATGATTTCATCAGTAAGCGTGATTTTTTGAGCTGCGGGGGGCGATTCCATGGGTACTACCGATATCTGCTATCGCTATGATATCATAAAGATATCGGACGCTGGCGCCAAGCCGCCTCTATTCTTCACTGCCTTCGCCAGAGAGGGGCCTGTCAATCCTCATTGGAACCCTTGAGTGCGGTTCCCAGGTAAAATCCTGCGCAATTCACCACGATGTCTGAAATTTTATTGCTGATTTCTTCGGTTGTAAACTCGTAAGGAAGATACCATTCAAGGATTTCCCATCCGATTGATAGTGCGAAAAAGAGCGGCCACCCAATTGAAAATACCCGTCCGATGATCCCCCATTGGAGAAAATGGCCAAGAGACCAGAGGTTGAGAAGGGCCATGGTAAAGCGAGGTAAAAGCAAGATATAAGGTTGTAAAGTCCCTTTTTTGTCGGAAATAATTATTTAAGATGGTACTTTTAGGGAATGGCATGAACATGCGAAAAACCGCCCCTAGCCTGTTATTGACCGCTCTTTTGTTGACTGCTCTTGTGCCGATTGGCACTGCGAACGCAACCCCCACAGAAGCCTCCGAATTCTACTATGGTGTGGAATATGATTGGACCAGCGTCGACTCAGATTTGACCAACTTCACAGGCCTAGATATTCCAGAAATGCTCGGCGAAGTTATGGGCGCTGCAGATGATGCAGGATTCAACTTGGTTGTCGGCCAATTGCTCACCGGTTCTTCCAATGTGTACGTGCACCACTTCGAAGACATCACACCTCAAACCATTCAAGACATGGATGGCGAAGATGTGACCGTTTGGAGCCGCACCGATGAAGTCACACTTCGTCATGGCGTGTTGCTTGACGGCGTGTTGATGACCGATTGGATGGAACCTGCATCCTTCGGCTCTAACGACGACACATCCTTCGATATCGACGCTTCGACAAGCGGCGAACAAGTGTTGACCGTGGACATCGGCTACACCGAATACCTCGATGAAGACTACAACCTCGTTGGAGCGGATATGGCGTTCTCGATGGAAGTCTCCGTTTCGAACGCCATTGAACTCGATGCTCTTTTCGAAGGTGGCGGTGAAGAACTACCAATCGACTTCGACACCGGAATTTCGATGTCCTATGCGATAACGGAGTCGGCTACAGAATGGCGCCTTGGATCCCCAAGCCCAATCTATGTGGAAATGTCGGACAATGATTTCACCAACTGGTACTGCTTGGAAGAGTGGGAAATTGACGAGGGCATGCAAGCTGAAGTCGACGACTCGGACAGCGACGGAGCAGTGATCGACCATTGCGGTACGGTGTTCGGCACCTACACCGGAGCGCTTGACTACTCCTTTTCCCTCTCTGGTATCCCAACCGAAGACATCGGCCTTGATGCAGGTGAACTTGATATTGAATTGTCAGACTCGGTCACAGAATCTGGAACCTTTGAAGACATCATCACTGGTGATAAAATGGAGTTCTCCATGGGCGACACCCTTACTGTTGATCTCGGCGATGGAGCAGGCCTCACAACATCAGTTACTTCATGCACAAACTGCCCACCCGGCAACCCACTCATGTTCTTCATGATGGGTCAAGTGATTGGCGGAGCCAGCGAATCATTCGCAGAATCCGTTGCAGAAGATGTGGCAGATGAACTCAGCGACAGCATCCTCGGTCTCTTTGGAGGCGACGAAGGTGAAGGCGAAGATTATGATGAGCCTAGCGGCAATCAATGGCAATGCGACAGCGGCGACGAATGGATCTATGAATGGGAAGTCAATGACGGCTACGACGATTGCTACGACGGCTCAGATGAAATGGACATGTCCGGTTCCTGGAGCGGTTGGGGCGACAACATTTACATGAATGTCAAGTTAGATGAGGAAATGCTTTCCTTCGATGAAGATGGTAAGATGTTCATGTGTGACGACGGGATGGAAATCAGTTGGGAACAAGTGAACGATTACCAAGCAGATTGTGCTACGGCAGAAGACGAAAACGAAGGCCGCTCCGAGGGTGATATGTTCACCTGTGACGACGGCACGGAAATCGAGTGGGATGCGGTCAACGATTACAATTCAGATTGTGCTACGGCAGAAGACGAAGGCGCAACGGGCCATTACATGGTCGAAGCAATTCTCGCTGACGTCGCGGGCACCCCCCTCTCTCAGCAGCAAGCCACCATGTGTGATGCAAGTGGATGCGACACGAACATGGAATGGTTCTATGGCAACGTGGGCTTTGAAACAGAAACCCTAACCCCAACTGCATACGGAGAGCACACCTACTGCGTGAGCGGTATGGTGACAGATTCGAGTGACGGGACCGTTGTCATGGAATTCTCAAGCATGTGCAACGACGAGTTTGTCGGTCCAGAAATGAGCGGTTATGTTCACGCTGATGGTATGAACGTCAGATTCGAGGCGAGTGTCTATGATTGGGAAGAAAATGGTAATGCAACACTCACAGTTTCCATAATCGACCCAAGCGGCAGCGAGTTGTTCCTTGATACGACGGCTATTGATGGAACAGAGCAGGATTACAACATTGCTGGCGATGTCGATGTTTTGGAAGTTGGCGAATACTGCGTGGAAATGCACATGACCCAAACAGGGGCATCTGAACCTTACGAAAGCTACACAGAGTGCGAACTCGTCGAAGAAGGCCAAGAGCCAAGCGACAGGATCGTTGCCATCGTTGAAGCAATGGCAGAATCTGATCTGGAAGAGGTTCTCGAACAGTTTGGAATGAACATTGAAGACCGACTTTCAGATGTTGCACCAACCGAATTCCCATACAATGACGGCATGTGGGCTCCAATGTGGAGTTCCGAGCACGCTGCAATGGTTGGTGTCGGTGTCTATGCAATGGACGACGATGGTGCCTACATTATGGCAGGCCCAGCAACCCAAGGATACTCTGCTGACGCACCAGTCAAGATGAGCATCCGATACCTCACAGGTGTTCCAGCAAGCACCGCTGCTGAAGAAGCAGAGGGTGCTGACAGCATCGAGGACATCGTCAATGTTGAGGATCACGACCTTGGAGAAATTACAGAAGCACTCGAAGAAGCAGGTGTCGACACCAGCGAACTTGACTTCCCAGACTCGTTCACTGCCAACGAAACCGATAACGAAGACACTCCGCCACAAACAGCCGAGGAACTTGCAGAAGACGCAGGTCTTGGCGGCGCTTTGCCGGCCTTGTCTCCATTCGCACTGATTGCAGTGATTTCCCTTGCGGGTATCGTGATTGGGCGTCGAACCGAAGAGGCCTGAATCGAGCCCTCAAGTACGATGAACGGCAGGTAGGGGCATGTCGCTACGTCCGGGCCCCTCCCATGTGGGTACCGCCGTACGTGGTGTTGCGACCATCTTGATTGTGATTCATATCTTGATGTCAGCATGGCTTGTTGTCCAATTTGATGGACGATACACGGAAGGGAGACCTTCCCCGACCAACATCAAGGCGATCATCGCCGTTGATGACGAACAGACACTGATCGACATCAAGATGGAGAACTCCACCTCCTTTGTGCTTTACATGCTGGTTCGTGACTATGATGAACCCAAACAAAACGAGTCATCTCCATCAGAACCACCAGCGCAATCCTCTTCTTCGGAGGAGGATGAACCACCGAAAGATCGCCTCGATCAAGCCCGCTTGTTCACAAAGGTCTGTCTGAGCTTGCTTATTCTTTCAGAACTCGTGATGCTGTTTGGTCTCCGCTTACGGGCCACACTGCGAGGCGTCGCTTGGTCCAGCGTTTTGTTGTGTTTCTTGGTCCTTCTCCCTGGTGCGTACTTGAGCGACTTGACAGGAGGCGAAGAAGGCGATGAGGAAAGCGAATCGTCTTTGAATGACAGCCTTGCCAATGAAACCTTTGTCGCGCAAACAGAAGACGGAGCGATGGTTCATGGGACAAGCTCAGTTGATTTCTCTCTCGCCCCATTGGGCGTGCACGTGGACATGATGTTCAACGGCTACGACCTTGGTTTGGTCGAAAAGTCCAATCAATCAGCCGTGAGAGCAGAAGCCCCGGCAGAGGGGAGCAAAGACGCTTCCTCTTGGGTTCAATTTGAATCAAGATTGACGGCCAAAGCAGGAAAAAACATTCAGTCATTGTTCATCCTTCCACTGTTGTGGCTTGTCTTCCCAGCTGCAAGCCTGCGCCAAAAGACCGACCCCGAAGATCACCCCTCGGATGAAGAGGCGTGAACCCCTCATTGAGCGTCTCGAGCCTTTCGACACACTTCAACGAAGTTGTCGAACATCTCTTTTCCAAATTCAGAATCGTTGACTTCTGGATGGAATTGCAGCCCGAAGCGATCGCCCTTTTCATTCTCCATGCCTTGAACCTGGCAAGAATCGCTGCTTGCGGTGATGAAAAAGCCATCAGGGACTTCGTGAACTTCGTCGTTGTGAGATTCCCATACCGTTTGGGATTCTCCGGTTCCGGCAAAAATTGTGCCCCCTCCGTCATGAAGTTTGATTTGCATAGCACCGAATTCAGGTTCTGGAGATTCCCGAGCATCGCCCCCGTAGAACCTCGCCATGAATTGATGGCCAGCGCATATGCCGAGCACCGGCACATCGAGTTCGAGGTAAGCACCACAGTTTCCAAGTTCGCCCGTGAGACCAACGCGGGCTGCGCCGCCCGAGAGAATAATTCCATCGACCTCTCGAAGTTCTTCGACCGGCGTTGTGTTTTCAATGATTTTCGTGTCCACTTTGAGGTAACGCAACATGCGCCATTCGCGGTGCGTCCACTGTCCGCCATTGTCCACTACGTCGATGATGAGAGGTCGTTCGTCCATTGCACATCGCCTATGATTTCTGCTGTGTAAGTCGAACAACCATGAACATGCCGCACCGATTGAGCCGTGAATGGGTTGATGATGGTATGCCAACTGGGCGTTGTATGGTCCGAGTCCTCATTGTTGGTGGAGGGCTTGCAGGATTATCAGCGGCCCTCGAAGCCACCACTGCCGGCCACCATGTCGTGGCGCTGGAACGAAGCTCGAGAATTGGCGGCCGGGCAACAAGCCAACCGCTCGATGGATTTGCCATTGGCTATGGCCCGCACCTTTTATTGAAAAACGGCCCTCTTCACTCCATCGCAAAGCGGCTCAGTCGAGTGCGCCTTGCGGTGAGTCCACTGCGACCCCATCGGACTGAAGTCCTTGGCCACGGAATGATTCGGCCAACTGGGAATCTGCATCAAGCATCGCTCAACAAACGGGCCCTGAAAGCAAATGACACCGATCATCCAATTGTGCAAGGAGCCAACCTTTTGGCCAACTGGGGCACCAACAACACCGACCGCATACAAGCGCTCAACAAGAGCCAACTGCTCGTCAGCAACGAAGGCTGGGCGGGCCTGATTGGTCGCATGGCTGCAGCGCTTGATGAAGTGGGCGTGTTCATCGAGTGCGGTTTAGAAGTCACTCAAATCGAACAGGGGACTGTTCACCTCTCGAACGGCCGAACCATTGAAACAGATGTGATCGTTCTTGCATGCGGCGCAAAAACAGCACGACGACTCCTTTCAGGCATCGATTCAACAGCGACAGAACAGCAATTCAGTCGTTTGAAACGCATAACAGCGTCAACCATTGAAGTGGCATTGGATGCGAAGCCATTTGGCGACCGCCACGCTCTTGTCGACGTGGAACGGCAAATGAGCATCCTCGATTATATTGGAATTCAACCTAAACTTGGACCGAACGGCTCGCACCTTGCTGCCATTGCAATTGGCGGTTTGGCCCATGACGCAGGGGCGACTCGCTTTGATTCAGCAGAACAACGCTTGGGGGCTCTCGAGGCCTTCTTGGACGAACGGGCGCTTGGCTGGCGAAATCACATCGTGCAAGATGGGCGCCAAGCCAACATCACGGTTCATGACGCAGGGGTCTTCAAAATCAACCCGCTTTCCTTCAAAGATCATGGGGTTGTGTTGGCTGGCGCATGGGTCGAAAACGAATATGAATTGGCCGACGGGGCCGTGTCTTCTGGCAGAAAAGCCGGACGGCTGATTTCAAAAATCATAGGTTGAACACTTATTCACCGGCGGGCCAACCGCCCTTCATGCGCTTCGTCTCATGGAACGTCAACGGCATCAGAGCCGCCATCCGAAAGGGCATCGACGGCTATTTTGATTCCATTGATGCGGATGTTTGGATGCTCCAGGAAGTTCGCTGTTTGCCAGAACAATTGCCCAAAGGATGGACGTGGCCTGAAGGGTACGATGTTCACCTTCATCCCGCTGAAAAGAAAGGGTACTCTGGCGTAACAACCCTCAGCCGGCTTCCCATTACAAGCACCTCGACAGGGATGGGTGGTCGCGTTGATGAAAACGACACTGAAGGTCGGATTATTGTTTCGAACCATGAAGGCTTCACCTGCATCAACACCTACTTGCCAAGCGGTTCCAACAAAGAAGAACGCCAAGCATTCAAGGAAGCCTGGATGGACGAATGGCGCACCTTCTTGAAGCCGTATCTCGACCTTTCAACTCCAGTCATCGTGTGCGGTGATCTCAACATTGCGCACACCGAAGACGACATTTGGAACCCAAAGGGCAACGCAAAATCAAGCGGCTTTCTTCCACATGAGCGAGCGTGGTTCACCGACTTGTTGAGCGACGGCTGGCGCGATGTGTTCCGCGAACATGTTGGCGAAGGAGAGAAGATCTTCTCATGGTGGTCAAACCGAGGCCAAGCGAGAGCCAAAGACCGCGGATGGCGCATTGATTACTTCCTGCTCAACGAGGCAGCCGCGGCACGCTTTGAGTCAATTCGAATCGAGCGCCAAGGTGGGCTTGACGTTTCGGATCACGCACCGGTGATTTTGAATTTGAAGGATTGATTATTCGCCTTCGATGTCCGCAAGCGAGACCATCAACTCGTCGACAATGTCCCGCAGTGTCTGCAATGAAGTGTGATGAACTTGGACCGTAAGATGGGCTTTGCCTTCCTGCTCTGAGAGTTTGGCTTTGCAATGCGGGCGCGAGGCAGCGGCAAGATAGACGACGCCAAGCGCAGGGTCGCCTGACCATTCCACCGTGACGTGGTGCGCTTCGACCATGAGGTGAGGTTGAGGTGGACTCTTATGAGAATGACTCAACGCCTAGCCATGGCCAAGGATGACGCTGACCCGTTTATCTTGGCAGGAACAGGAGGCGTGACGCTTGGCGAAGCTCGAACCAACCACGAAGGAAGAAAAGCGCTCCTCTTGTTACGGGGCTTAGAAGACGCCTCCGAATTCATTGCTCTGGTTGGCACCATGGGCATTCAGATTGTCGAAACGCTGCATCAACCGGGCAATGAAGACCCCCGCGGCTACTTTGGAAAAGGCCGATTGCAAGACGTTTCTGACGAACTCACATCGAGGCCAACGGGTCATCCATGGGTTGGTGTAGATCTTGTTCTGCTTCATACCAACGCCACGCCTCGACAACTGGTCGGCGTTAGCGACGGTGTCAAGATCGAAGTATGGGACCGCGTTCGTTTGCTTTTGTCGCTGTTCACTTCACATGCTGCTTCAATTGAAGCGCGAACGCAGGTTCGAATCGCTCGGCTGCAGTCGGATCGAACCGTGCTGCGAGAACTTGCCAACCAGTCTACAACCGGCGAGCGAGCGGGTTATGGTGGCGGCGGTATCACGGCTCTGCAAGCTTCAATCGCCAACATCAATCGAGAATTAACGCACCTGAGAAAACGGCAACAAAAGCATGCAGGAGCCCAATCCGAGCGTCGCCGGCAACGCTCGCGCAGTGGGGCAATGACGGTTGGTTTGGCAGGTTACACAAACGCCGGAAAATCGAGTCTGTTTCTCAACCTGTCAGGGAAAGAAGTCCTCGTCGAAGACAAGTTGTTCTCCACGCTTGAAACCACACTCGGCCGAATGGAAGCAAGCCCTCGGGTGCTGCTTGCCGACACGATTGGTTTCATCGACCGACTGCCTTCAGCGACGCTTGACGCCTTCCGAGCGACCCTTGCTGAGGCATTGGAAGCCGATCTTCTCTTGATTTTGGCTGACGCGAGCGACCCTCCGATGGAACTCGAGCGTAAACTATTCACCTCTCGCCAAGAAGTGTTCACTCGATTTTATGGCGAAGAAATCGATGACGAATTCCCTTGGCAACGGGATGCAGATTCGCTTAAGCATCACGTGTTAACCGTCCTCACCAAGGTCGATCAGGCAACAGAGCAACAAGTCGAGGAAGCCATAGCTACGGTTGGGGCGCTCGGCTTACCTGAACCCTACGTCATTTCATCCCACAGCGGCAAAGGGATGCAGGAACTCAAAAACGCAATTCTGTTTCACCTGTTTGGCCCTCAAGTTGAATTGATCTTGCTGCCACCTTCAGAACACAGCACTCGAGGCATCGAAGGCTATGTTTCAGACGTGTATGATGCCGGGCTCGTCACCGAAACCGACCGTCAAGCAGACGGGCTGATCGAGATGACCGTTTGGATTCATGAACAAGCCCTATCAAGGCTCCTTGCGCACTCTGATGGGCGCATTGAGGTCAAGTAGGACCGCCACATCGCACAACCATGAGCGAAGAGGGAGAAGATGCACCCTTTGAACCGGTCGAAGAAAAAGACGACTACCTCGATGAATTGACAGGTTTGCAAGAGCCCCAATCAGCGATGATGTTCTCCTCATCAGAGGCGGTGCTGACCATCGAAGACCCCAACCTCCATCCAATGGGAAAAACCATTGCCGTTTTTGTCATCTTCATTTGCTTGCTCGGATTTCTCAACGGGCTCGATTACGCCTCAGCCGACGACGGTCTTGTTCGACCTGACGAATTCGTCTATCGGTTGTCGTTGAACGCTCCGGATGAATCAGCCACATTCCGTGGTACCGTTTCGGACCACGACGGCGAAGCGTTGGTCAACGCCACAGTGTACGTTTCTTGGGATGAAAACGGCATTTGGAATTATTCAGAAGTGTTCACAGATGCCTCAGGTGCTTTTGAGTTGGAACAATTGGATCCGGGCCTGGCTCGCGTCGATATTATCGTCGAACGCGATGGAAAGCGCGACGTGCTTGCCAACAGGGTACTGCTCTCCCCGCCCGCAATGATTGAACCAATTGGTTTCACACAAATCGATTTTGCAGTGCCTTCACAAGAAGAATTCGCTCAAGCGCCGTGTTCAAACGGGGCTGATTCGTGTGAGATTCGATACATCGATTTGACCCCGGGCCAAATGGAACATCCGCTGATGGACCCCGGGGCAGCAGGCATCTACGTCACAGTTGGATTCGGTTTCATGGGCCTTGCTCTGATCGCTGGCGGATTCACTATCTGGGCGCTGAAAAGCGGTTCATTGCTCGTGTTGAGAACGGCAGCAGCTCTGTCCTTTTTCGGTATGGGTCACTATTACTCAGCCTGCTTGTTTGGCCTTGTTGCCTTTGGTCTGACCTTTGCAGTTCCCCGCCCAAGAATCATCCTCACCGACCCTCGGCACGAAGCCTAACATCCCTTCCTCGACGCAAGTCGACCGTCCAAGTTAAGGCGACCCAGCATCACAGCCAACCATGGACCTTATCGCCTCTACGTGGATGACCCGTTCGCTTGGCGAAGCGGTTGCGTCCGTCGCTTTAGAAGCGAATGGCTCCGTCATTGTCGGTGGATGGGATGGGGCGCTCAAACGCTGGAATGAACAGGGCGACTTGCTCTGGGCGACCAAACTCAACGATCGCGTCAATGAGGTCCAACGCCACGAAGGTTGCTTGGTGGCAACCGCTGGCCTCCATGTTGTCTGCCTGGATTATGCGACTGGAGAAACCCGTTGGTCGCACGCTCTTGAAGGCAGCGCAGACGCTGTACTCATCCATGATGGCATCGTCTATGCCGTATCTTCCGTCTACGACATCGAGCATAATGATTTCATTGAATCAGCCGTTTGGTCTTACGACCTTGATGGGGCAGAACGCTTTGTTCAACGCATGGCCGAACGCCCTTGGACCATCATGTCATGCGAGGGTGAAGTGTGGCTTGGTCTCGGCCGGCCGAAGTGTGGCTTAGCTAAGGTGAATCCAGATGGAACCATCATTCACATCCCGGGGCCTGTCGACTCTCCAGTGACCTGTGGGGCGTTCAACCCAACCAAACTCTTGTTTGGCCACGCCGACGGAACGGTTTCAGACCGCTCTTCAAGCGCCGTTCATGCGCTTCAAAGCGGCGTTGAGTCCCTTGTGTGCCTTGGAAACGGTGCCGTTGTCGCAGAAGAAACAGGTGATCTTCATGCCTTTGACAAGGATGGTAAATCCACGTGGACACAGAAAGGTGACGCTATTGAATCACACTGCGTTGGTTTTGAGGTCAACGGCAAACCCACCCACTGGATTGCTCGCTGGTCTGGCGCCAGTGGAACGCTTGTGGTCGCCGATCAGAGCAACGGGACGATTCTTGCTGAAGCCCCCTCTTTGCATGTTAGATTTCTCAAATCCGCTGGTAACCGCGTGATAGCAGGGTGTGAAAACGGCGATGTTCATGTCTGGGAAATGGCTGTCTTCGAACGGCGAATGTCAGCCAAAAAGAGCGACGCCGTCGCATCCGAAAACCCAAGAAAATCTGCATTACAAGACAAGCTTCGAAAGTTGCGAGAACGCTAAGGGTGACCTTCAAATACCCTCAAACCATAAACGGTTCATGGAAAAAGCAACCATACCAGCCACAGAAGAAAACCTACAATTGGAAATTGACGACCACCCAATGGCCCCCTCGCGGCCCCCTCGACTGTCCGAACCATACCCTGTCATTGTCGATGGCATCAACGGCACTGCGGCCGTTGGTTCAATGGGTGGCTACAGCACGAGGCTTTCGATTCAACTCGAGGCCGAGCATCCCGACTTTGGTGTTGATTTCGGCACCAAATACTTCCGGTTCTTGGAACCAGGTCTTGTTGAATGGGGTCACTATGGAAAACGCTTCACGGTTTTGAAAATAGTTGATTGACTACAGCGGTCCAACGCTAAGGCCCAGCAGCAGCACTAAACTCGAGGCAACAACGATCAGCACATTGTCATCGATTGGTCCAAATTCATACCGTTCGACAAACGAAGCAACCGCTCCCGCAATAACGCCCCACAGTGGAAGGGCGGGACTCAACGAGGCGCCGATGATGTATCCTGCCGGCAAGCAGACAACCGCCATGCCCAAATTCCCCCATGCGCTTTTTGTTCGTCGAGCAAACAACTTGTTCCGAATGATACCAGTCACACCATCGCCAAAGGCCATGAAGAACGCAGGAAGCACAGCCAACCACGGTTCATCTGAATACTTCCACAAAGCATAGACTGAAAGTCCAAGCATCAAAGAAAAAGTTGCGTCATTCATGTTCTGCTTGGTTTGCATCCACCAGAGCCGCCGATCAAGAAGATGCGTGCTCGCCAAGATAGCGGCGCCGATTAATCCGCCCAACAAGGGCCACAACGGGTCTGTGAACACCAAGGGCGAAGCAACAATTGGAACACCTCCAGCAAGCATGTGAGCGATTTTTCTGTTGTAATACACGGCCACCATGTCCTCGCAGCCCTTGCTCATGAAGTAAGCGTGAAGCGGCTTGATGGCCATAACGATGACCGCCGACCAAACACCGAGCCCGATAAACCACCAAACATCCGTCATGACGACCATGGACCGTGCTTCAGCGGATTGCGTTTAGGTCTGCTGACTCTTATGCAAAAGAAGACCCGGTTTGTCCATCGATGCGCTTCATCCATCCCAAACAGAAGTATAAATGCTCAACTGAGGAACTCAAACCATGACAGCATCATACCTCATCGTCGGAGCGAGCAGCGATATCGCTCTGCTCCTCGGCCAACACCTCATTGATAGCGGCTATTCAGTGACTCTTTTGGCACGAGATCATGCTCGATGCGCTGGACTCGAACAACAGGGGGCGCATGTCATTCAAGGCGATGCTCTTGATACAGAAGCCGTCGGTCACGCCGTCCAAACGGCGAAGGACAACGGAGACGGAGCCATTGCTGGCGTCGCTCATTTGGTTGGCTCTTTGCTGATCCGCCCACCGCACGCCGTAAAACTGGATGCGTTCAACGAAGTAATCCACACAAACCTTTCCAGTGCCTTTCTCACGCTATCCATCGCTTGCAAGACAATGCTGCGAAGTGGCGGTGGCCGTTTGGTCTTCACCTCCAGCGTAGCAGCGTCCCTCGGTCTCGTGAACCACGAGGCGATTGCTGCGGCAAAGGGCGGGATAGAGTCGATGGTTCGAACCGCAGCCGCCACCTACAGCCAACGTGGCATCCGCATCAACGCCGTCGCTCCCGGGCTGACAGAAACCAGGCTTGCGGAAACAATTCTCAAATCCGATGCCATCAAAGAAGCATCGATTGGCATGATTCCCATCAAACGGATCAATCAGCCTGATGAAATCGCATCAACGATGCATTGGCTATTAACCGCCGCACCCGACAATCTCACAGGCCAAGTGTTCCACCTTGACGGTGGCATGGCAAACGTTCGAGGGTGAAGTGAGAGAAATGGTATGGAAGAACGCAATTAAAACGAAGAAACTCAAACCAGGTAAAACCAAGATGGTGACCATCGGGCTGAAAACCCTCATGGTCGGCAACATCGAAGACGAGTACATTGCCACTGAAGGGCTGTGCCGACACATGCGTTGGCCGCTTGCCTACGGGGGGAAAATCAAGGACGGTTGCATCCGATGCCCGCTCCATCAGACCACGCACAAACTCGACGACGGTGAATTGGTTGAATGGTCCCCGTTCCCTATTTTCCCAGCCTATGGAAAACTCCTCGGTAAGATGTCGAAGAAGAAAGACCTCCACATCTATCCAACCCGCATTGAAGGCGATTACCTACAAGTCGAAATCAAGGGCAAGTGAAGTCAATCAAATTTTCAGATTTGCCTGGCGCGCCAAGAGAACGATCCGCATACTGTGTTCAACCATAGCAGCGTTTGCCCATGCTTGATCCAAGTCGCGACCCACAGCGTATGCTCCTCTGCCACGAACCACAACGCATCGCATACCACCCTGCTGAAGGGCTTCTGCGATTTGTCGCAAGAAATCGTCCGGGTTTTCGTCGTCCGGGTCGACAATGACAATTTTGCCAATGTTGCGCTTGCCGATTTCGTCGATTGGAGCAACGACAACAAGGTCCTTTTCGCAACTTGCAGCGGTTGTGAAAGCGCCGTGCGAGTGGATTACTGCGGCGGGCCCACCTGTGGCTAAACTTGCGGAAGCAAGCACAACTTCGAGGATTCGCCAATCGTCGGGTGCGAACTGGGGTGCACCGCCTCCAAGCGGAGCAGCGCACAAACCACGTTCATCCAATCGGGGCAACATGGTCATGTTGCGTGTCGAAATCATAACGCCTGGTTGGTCGGGGTGCAGCATTGCAATGGTGCCCATTGTTGCGCGAATCAGTTGTTCTCGGTCAAGTTGACGTGCGAGACGAGCAAAATCTGCGACGATATGCGCTCCAATCACCATGTCCTTGAGGACGATAGGTGGCATTGGGGGCGTTTCTAATTCTTCGATTACTTCAGCAGCACCAGCCATGGATTGGCGCAAGCGAGCCACCTCGGCAGAAAGGCGAGCAACTTCAGCTTCCGCAGCGTCAGTGCGCGAGGAACCATCTCCCTGAGGCTCGATTGGTATTTTTACGGTCTTTGCAACAGGCATTTGCTGCATAATGTCGGGAACATCGTGTTCTTCCTCAACTCCGGATTGTGGTTCAGAGGTTGCTTCGGGTTCCGGCTCAAAAACGGCAGTGACGCTCGGTGGTGGACCAGAGGGCATGGATGGTGGCGGGCCTGAGGGCGAACTCGGCGGTGGGCCAGAGGGCGTGGATGGTGGCGGGCCTGAGGGCGAACTCGGCGGTGGGCCAGAGGGCGTGGA
>Ga0257106_1000319_pt1 | contig 29862 bp, 25 predicted proteins | sample LP_taG_3_FD_190177 | JGI IMG/M metagenome (GOLD analysis project Ga0257106, IMG submission 190177) | Marine microbial communities from Northeast Subartic Pacific Ocean, Canada - LP_J_2011_P26_10m | ecosystem: Environmental > Aquatic > Marine > Oceanic | place: Canada: Northeast Subartic Pacific...
CACGTCGACACTCGCGAGTGGTTCGACGTGTCTGCCTACTTGCAATACCGGCTATACTGTTTCAGGCACGAGTTCGTGTACTTTGGGCACTTTGACCGCCGCGACATGTTCGGCTAGTCCGTGCGACGCTTCGGCGGCGCCAGCAAATGGTGCCGTGGGTGATTGCACGTCGACACTCGCGAGTGGTTCGACGTGTCAGCCGACTTGCAATACCGGCTATACTGTTTCGGGCACGAGTTCGTGTTTGGCAGGAACATTCACTACTGCAGAATGCTCTGTCGCTCCGTCGCCTCCGCCGCCATCTCCTCCTCCTCCGGCCGCCGCGGCTGTGCAGGCGGAAATGCAGCTCACCGGCTACAGCGCGGCTGAGTTTGACGACGATAAAAAAACTAATTTCAAAACGGGAATGGCAAAGTATTTAGGCGTCGATTCTGCCGCGATTACGATTACGTCCGTTGCAGATGTTACTGCTGGTCGAAGAAAGCTTTCGGCAGTCGATTCTGTGTTGAAAGTCGAATTTACCGTGGAAGCGACCACATTTTCCGATACTACAACTCTCGAGACGAAATTGGTCGTAACCGATGTGACAACGATGAAGACAGAATTAATTTCTGCTGGTTTGGACGTATCTAATATCGTTGCACCGACGACGATCACAGCCTTGGCGCCGCCACCATCGCCGCCACCATCGCCACCGCCACCATCGCCACCGCCATCTGCGTCTGCGTCACCTCTTTTGAGCGTCGTCAAACTTATCGCGGCAACTGCCGCGCTCGCCTTCTTTGCGTAAAAAAGGAAAGTTGAACTTACTTTACGTATTATTTATATTATTTTTAAACAATGCTATCTTATTCTACTAGAAGTCGTATATATGATTTACCTCTTTCTCTCTCTCTCTCTTACCGTGTCAAAACTCTTTAAGCTCCAGACGCCTTGGCCGCTGCAGCTTCTGCCGCCGCGTGCTTCTTCTTTTGCATTTTCTTGACGTAGAAATCAAGCTCTTTTCCCTCCAAAACGTACCCATCCGCGCGTCCGCACTGACCCGGTCTAGACGTGATCAAAGCAAACAATCTACCAGATTGGAACTGCGATTTGACGTTCTTCGCGACTTCGTGACCCTTGTTTCTCGTTGAAAGCTTCGATTGAACGTTCTTTGATCTCTTCACGTCGTCGATGTCCTCCGACTCCGTCAACTGCCCGGCGCGCTCCTTGACCCCAATCTTCTTCCCGTAGTGTTGCGCGTACCACGCTCTGAACGGCGCGCAATCGATGGCAACGACAGCCGATTTCACCAACGTCTTCGTTCTCAACAATTCGTTATTGGTCGCGTTGTACACGACGTCGACAATTCTCGCCTTTCTCGTGACGTTTTCGCTACCCCAGGAAAAGTTACCATCGGACAGACGCAAGGCGCGAAACTTGATGTTGCCGCCTCTGCATCGCACTTGTCGAACGTCCTTCGCGGCCGCGAGCTTCGTGTTCGCCGGTTGTCGCCCGAGTTCGTGTCTGTAGATGATGATGATGATGAGAGAGTTGGTTAGTATATTATTACATACGCGCATACAAACGAGAGCTCGCCCTCAGGAAGAGCAAAAGCAGCGAGAGGCGACAGAAAGCCAAAACCGAAAATTTCCTGAGCGTCGCGCGATGATGATGAATAAAGAGAGAAAGACGACCACTCCGCGAGCGCACAATCCATCGAGAAAAGACGTAAACGCGAGAATCAAACGCGCACGCATTCATTTCGACCACTTTCACGCGCATCTGAGCGACCGATCGACGCGAACCGCGCGCATTTCGAATGCGAAGCCCTCTTTTTTTTACACGGACGAGGAAACCATCATCTTTCCTCTAAAATCGCACAAGAGTCCAAAAACTTTTGCGCGAAAGGAAAAAAAAAGTATACAAGTACGACGACACGCGAACGTAAAAACGGGACGCACTTTCTAGCTTTTCGCCACGGTTTGAGTTTACCGCCCGTGGCGCGTCTCTTGTGGAGCGAGTCGCGACTGATGCCCATTGTATTTTATGTGTGATGTGTTGTGTGGTAAAGTGTTCGCACTCTGTGGTTTTCGTGTGCAAAATTTTATGGGGAGCCGAAGTGGGAGAATTTCGGTCTTTCGAGAAAACAGCACAAAAGAGAGAAGAGCTTCCAATCATCTCCAATCTTCACTTTTTAACGACGAGCAAACTTTGAAGAGGAGGATAAACGCGAAGAGAACATACGAAAAAAGAGAACACGCGCGCAAGCACCACCACGCTGAGTAAGTAATTTAAATGACGAGAAAAGAAAAAATATTCGCCCTGGCGAAAGGTTTCCGAGGCCGAGCGAAGAACTGTTTCCGAGTGGCCAACCAAAGAGTGGAAAAAGCCTTGCAGTATCAATACAGAGATCGACGGACGAAGAAACGAGAGGCGAGGAAGGATTGGATCGTGCGGATCAACGCGGCCAGTCGCGAACACGGGGTGAAATACGCGGAGTTTATGCGAGGGATTGGGGTTGATAACGTCTGTTTGGACAGGAAGATTTTAGCGGAGTTGGCCGTGAACGAGCCGAAATCGTTTCGAGCGCTCTGCGAAAGAGTGAAGAAAATGAGAGCGGCGCCGGAGCCGCTGCCGAAGATTGAGTTGATTGAGGAAGAGTTGTAGAGAGAGTTATGCGCGGTAGTATATAGTAGCGGTAGTCGTCCTAGTAGTGGTAGTTGAAATAGTAAAGTTATATTATAATAGTACGAATGAAAACAAGTCCCTAATATGTGTAAAAACTCTCTCTGTCTCTCTCTCTCTCTCTTTTGCTCTCGCTTTCTTCTCCTTAAAACTCCTCAGAAAACGGACTTCCAAACGCGTAATACGCGTTAATAGCGGACATCATCCTCTTAATCATCACCTTCAAAACAGATCCGACAGTTTCATCGGTCGGAAGCTTTCTCGAAATCACGAAAAATTCGCCCTCGATGAACTCGTCCTTACCGCTGCGGTTCATCTTTTTAATCCCTTCGATATCTCCTGGTTTCGACGGCGGTAAAATCGTATCGTACGTTTGGATCAACGTTTGGTCCATCTGACAGATTAATTCCGCCACCACTTGCTCTTCACCGTCTTTAAAGTCGAACACGCTTATCAAATACCCGTTCGTTTCTCCCGCTTGGTTTTCATTTATCGCCGAAATCTCCATTCGCTTCCCGAACGTCGCAAAACCGCCGGCGGTGTACGTCATGTCCGCCCATCGGTACATTTGCTTCACGAAATCCACGCGTCCAATGTGCGGAGGAATCTCGCACTTGCACAATTCTTGCAACCCCGGGGAAGTTTCGATGATTTCCGCTCGCACGGATACATTTTGTCTTCCTCTTCTCGAGTGCCTGCTTGTCGTCGTCGTCAAATTTCTTCTTCTCGAGGAAACCACGTTGGAAGAACAGGACAGTAAAGCGGAGGATGATGATGCCATCGATGTCGTCATTTACTCTTTGTGTGTGTGTGTAAGTGTTTAGTGAATTAAGAAGACTCTCTTTTCTGGGTCTCTCTCTCTCTCTGTCTCTCTCTCTAATGGAGTATATAAAAAGAAGGTCGATGAAGGATAAAAAAGTGTCCTTTCTCAGCGGCAAAGGCGGCGCTCGTTTCTCTCTCTCTTCGCTTCGTTCATTCAGAACGAGCCAGCGAGGTCTCTCTGTCTCTCTTTCTCGCTCGAAAAAAGAAAAGAGCCAAAAAACAAGGAGAGAAACCGAAACAAAAAAAGAGAAAAGAAGAAGACCAGAGGAAAACGATCAACAAGAAAAAGGAGAGATTTCGTCTCTCGCAAATGAACAAACGAGAGCCGCGAAAACACACAGCCACAACAACAAAAAAAGGAGCCCCCGAAACTTTTCTCATTCAACAACAACACGCTTTAGACACAGACAACACACAACACGCTCTCTCATCATCATTTTCGGATTTGGTGGGAGAAACACGAAGACGACGACGACGACGACGACGCGCAAAGGGGGAGCTGCGACGAGAGGAGTTTCATCAGACGACGACGACAAAGAAGAAAGAGAAGAAGAGCTTCTTTTTTTACAATCGTCGAGAAGAAGAAGTAGAGTAAACAGACGAAGAGGTTCTTCGTTGTTGTTGTTGGAAGAAGAAGAAGACAAAGAAGAAGAAGAAGAAAAAGAAGAAGAAGACGGTGTATCGGCGTCCTCCTCAGACGAAGAAGAAGAAGAAGAGGGAGAGAGAGTTTTAGAAACAGAACGAATGATGAAGAAAAATTTCCCGGTCGGGACTCGATATTTAATCAATCGAAACGGAGGCAAAAATTTCTCCATCGAAAAGTATCGATGGTCGGTGTTAGGTTTGACATTCTTGAGTTACACGATGTATCACGCGACGAGGAAACCGCCTTCGATTGTGAAATCTGTTTTAAATCCAGACTCGACGCAACGAGAGTTAGGGAGAGACGGGTGGGAACCGTTTAGCGGCCCGGACGGGAACTCTTTGTTAGGCTCGATCGACGTTTCGTTCTTGGCGGCGTATTCCATCGGGATGTTCTTTTCCGGGCACATCGGCGATTCGATGGATTTGAGGAAGTTTTTAACCATTGGAATGATTGGGTCTGGTTTTTTCGTCTGCTTGTTCGGTATGGCGTATTTTTGGGACATTCACTCGATGTATTATTTCGTCCCGGTGCAGATTATGGCCGGGGTGTTTCAATCAACCGGGTGGCCTTCGGTCGTGTCTGTGGTTGGGAACTGGTTTGGAAAGAGCAAAAGAGGTTTGATCATGGGTGTGTGGAACGCGCACACGTCGGTGGGGAACATTCTTGGGTCGTTGATTGCGGCGAGATGTTTGAGAGACTCGAATTGGGGTATGTCGTTTATTATCCCCGGCATCTTGATGGCGGTAAGCGGCCTCGTGATTAACTTGTTTTTAGTCGTCGATCCCGAGGATGCGGGACACGCGTCACCGCACGACACGTCATCGCACCAAGAAGGAGGGGATATTAGCGAAGATAGAATTGCGTTGACGTCAGCAGCTGGTGGAGGTGAATCGATGTCCTCCATGGCGTCCTCGGACGACGAGAGAGCGTCGACGCCTGGATTAGGCGGGTCGTCGCGCTCGGGATTCGTGGAGAGACACCAAAGCGAGGCGGTTGGATTTAGAGCGGCGCTCAGAATTCCTGGCGTCGTGACGTTCTCGCTGTGTTTGTTCTTCACCAAACTCGTCGCGTATACGTTTCTTTATTGGCTTCCGTTCTACATCGAAAGAACGGAAATTGGTGGCGAGTATTTATCGGCAGCAAAAGCGGGCGAGTTATCGACACTTTTTGATATTGGGGGTGTCGTTGGAGGTATTTTAGCTGGATATTTGAGCGATAAATATAACGCTCGCTCCATGGTCTCCGCCGGGTTTGTGTACGCGTCTATTCCAGTTTTGTATTTGTACCGAGAGTACGGATCTTTATCGATGAACGTGAATATTGGATTTATGATGTTGGCGGGGGTTTTAGTGAACGGACCATACGCGCTCATTACGACCGCAGTATCCGCGGATTTAGGAACACACGAAAGTTTAAAAGGTAACGCGAAGGCGCTAGCGACGGTGACGGCGATTATTGATGGTACGGGATCGATCGGGGCGGCAATCGGACCGATGTTGACTGGGTACATTTCTAGTCGAACGAATGATTGGAACAACGTCTTCTATATGCTTTACACGGCTGATTTAGTCGCGGGATTATTACTCACTCGCTTGGTCTTGAAAGAAATTCGCACTATGGTTGCGTTGTAATTCATCTTCAGTTATATACATGTAGCTTTCAAAAGCGAATATCAAAAACAAACAGATGTTGGTTAAGGTACTCACGCGCGGGTGTATTTTTGTTTGTACTTTCCTTTTATTTTAAAATCTCACCCCAACTCATTCGGATGATCTTTTGATCCCGGATCTCATCAAGTATTGCTCGCTCGCTTGGATTCTGCTCTCGATCACTTTCACACCTCGTTGAGCTGCTTCTTTCCAACTTTGTAACAACTCTTTCGCTGTTTGTCTCGCCTCATTGGTCATGCTACAATCGTCTTCGGCAATAGCGCTTACGGCGGATGCGATGGGAGAGAGCTCTAACAGTTCGAGACTCATATCGACATCTTTTAAAGCGTCCAGTGCAGAAACAGCGCGTTCCGGAGGTAACGTGTTCGAACTAAGACGGGTGACGATACCTCGAGCGATGTCGCGAAGTGCTTCGACCGTAGACGCGTCTGCTCTTTGCATCGTCCACGTGAACGAGGCTTGCAAATTTTGCCTTTGATTTTCAGCAACTCCACCGCAAATTTTTCCATTTTTCTTTCCAACGTGAGTTCTGTTGGTCGTGGTGGTGGCGGCGTTGGTGTCGTTTCTAGACATCGTTTTGCGGATTTTTTTTTCGTCTCCGTTTTTGTACGTTTTCATCACGGGGTCAGGAGCCATGCGCGCGTTCACGTCTTTCTCCGAAGCTTCCTCGAGATCTTTGCGCTCTTTCTTGGTGAGCGGGGTTTTTTTGAGAACTTCGTCCAACCACGCCTTCGCGTCCGCGGCGTTTTTAAACGACGGAGGGTTCCACGACGGCTCACACAATTCACGCAATTCATCTGAAACGTTATAATTGTAATGACCGTTCGAGTTCTCTTTTCTTTCCTTGAGGATTGCAAAAATACCTCTCTCATTCAATACCCGCGAACGAAGATAGAAACCGGATCGTTTGTGGAACGGATTTTCCTCCATATCTTTCTTTGACGCAATGGAGGGCGCGTTAATCTCTTCGTAGGAGGAAAATCGACGATGTGATAACGATAATTCTCCGCAATCCAAGTCGTTAAGCTCTTGTTCATCGAAATTTGCAAGGCTGTTCATGATATCAGAGTCGTAAGAAAATTTCTCGTCGAACGCGCCACCGCCGTTGTCAACATCCGATGTATGACGAAGGTCACCTCCTGCTTCTCCTGTTTTAAATTGAACAACTTTGATACTGTTGTTGTTGTCGTTGTTGTTTGTATCGTTATTCTCGTCGTCGCCGTCGTTGTTGTCGTCGTCGCCGTCGTCGTCGCTCTCGTCACCGGCAATCGTGCGCAAGAACGGATCTTCGCGATGCCCAAAAAAATCTTCATTCTCGGCATCTTTGCTTCCTCGTCGCAGCTTCTTTGTCGTCGGAGAAGGGTATTTGATGGAAACGAATTTTGGTTCCGTCTTTGGTTTTTTTCGCATCTTGTGTCCTATTTGCCCTTCGGCATCCTCTTCTACTTCTCTTTCTTCCTCTTGTCGCTGTTTCAGACGCTTCTCCGTCATCTTTCTCTCGTGAGATTCTTTTACCGTATGCACCGCGGATGAATATGCCAAATTTGACGCTATCCCTTGAGGAGGAATGCCCGTTTTCGCCCTTGGGTTCACCACGCGAGCATTTTCTAATCGTTTGTGATCTTCGCCACCGTTTTCGTGCATATAAACGGCTCGCGTCTCATCTTTGTCATTTTCAACAACCGCGCCTTCCAAGTTCATCTTTTCCAGCCACGCTTTCAACTCGTCTCTCGTCGCCGCGCGCAACGTCCCTCCAACACTCGCGAACGGTTTCGGTAAGTTCTTCGAGCTATAAAACGTGTACGACCCTCGATTCCTCGTCTGTTCTCCTTCGCAAATGAACACGTCTTTCGCCTTATCCTCTTTATGCGCCGCGAATATTTCTTTGCGTCCGAGAAGATTTTTTTGAGAAGACGTTTTCGTCGAGGAGGAGACTCTTCCTTTTGTTGTTGGGTTTCGTCCGCTGTTTTTTTTCTTCGACGCGACCACGTAGTGACCGAAATAATCGCTCAACAACTCCGTCGTCGTCGTCGTTTCTTCTTCTTTTTCTTCTTCTTCTTCGGGATATAATCGCGGCGACATCATTTTCAGCCACGTTCAACCTCGTTCTCCTTCTTCGTCTTCTCTTTTTGCGGGGAAAAAATACGCGAAAAAGCGACGACCAACTGACCCCCTCTTCAAAGCTTTTCTCGTCGTCGTGGTTTTTGTCCTCGCGTTTGTTTCGTTTACGAACTACTACTCGCCCGAATAAGAAGAAGACAAAAGAAGAAGAAACGACGACGACGACGACGACGAGATCGACGACGCGGTAATAAAAGTCGCGCGCGCTTTTCTCCTTCTTCTTTTCTCTCTCTTCTTCTCTCTCTCTCTCTCTCGGGGTCTTCTTTTCCCCGAAGTTGTGAAGATGTGTGTGGTAGAAAAAGAGGTCAAAATAAAACCAAAAAAAATGGGATTTTGGGCGAATAACAGAGCGAGTTCAAGAGCGATCGTGTGGAAGCTCGCTCCTTCTTCTTCTCGCTTCTCGAACGACGCAAAAGTGGTGAAGCGAAGAAAAAACAGAAAAAGAAGTGAACGAAAAGAACGACTTTCTGTCACATTTCTTCAAAAACATCATCCACAAACCACCATCATGTTGAGACGAAGCGCGGTGCAGTTCGCCGAAAGAGCGCTCGCCAGCAGCAGCAGAACGAGAGCGTCGAAACTGGCAACGACCGCGCAGAAGAGAGCGATGGGTGCGTTTTTCTTTGTCTCTTTCCTCTTCTTTCTTCTACTCTTTCTTCTCGAGAGAGAAAAAGGGAAATCGATCGTTTGATTTTGGTTTTCTTCCTTCTGTGCGTACTATGCTTTGCCGTGTGACTGACGTCTTCTTCTTTCTCTCTCTCTCTTTCAAACGCGCTCCTCTCTGATACATCTTTTGTTGTATTTTCAGCTGGAGGCGAAGGCGGCGTGACGCACGAAGGGTTAACCATTCACCCGGCCGCGCCGGTGCATAAAATTCTAGGAACCGCCATGGGTGGGTTGATGTGGTTTTGGGTCATGTATAGATTTTACCACGACGGCGAGACGTTGATTTACGGACACGAACCGCATTTCTTACACGACGACCACCACGATGACGATGAGGGCGGCCATAAGAAGCACTGATAGAAGAGAAAGACACACCCCTTGTAAAATCATTTATTATTATTATTAAACTAACTATATCGAAAGTATTTACTACGACTTCACCGTCGCGCGTTTTCCTTCTTCCACGGCTTCGGAAGAGAGAGAAAAAGAGAGACTTCTAATCAAAAGATAGGAACAAATACGTACTACGGTATGCTGGGTTTTTCTTCTGTTTACTTTTTCTAGTATGAATGCAAGTATTGATGGTATATGTATATTAATAGAAGTTATTGTACGTGGAGGATCTGAACCAGTTATAATCCGGGAGGAATTGCGTCGCGCCGATGGAGGCAATCACCAACTCTTGATCCCGAATGTATTTCCACGCCGTCTCCTTCACCGTCTCCGCGTTTACCGCGTCAATTCTCGCAAATAACTCCGCTCTCGTCATTCTCTTGCCATACGTCAACAATTGTCTACCAATTTCTTCCGCGTTCGACGACGTGGAGGACTCTTGGTGCAAAGTAAGAGACGCCTTCAAAGCTTGCTTCGCTCTTTCCACGTGTTCCGGTTGGCTTTGGTAAATCAAGTTTTGAAACTCACGCATTACGGCAAACGCAACGTCGTCCAGCGCATCGTTCTTTTCCGTCGCTACGTGTACGCCGAACAAACCAGTGTCGGAGTAGTTGGTGTTGAAAGTCATGAAAGAGTTTCCTAAGTCGTTGGAGTGAAAGATTTGCGCCAACTTCGACGTCACATCCGACGCGCCCGGGGCGTTTTTATCCCACGAACCCAACATTGCTTGCATGACCAACAACGGCATTGCATCCGGCGACGTCCAGCTTGCACCCTTAAACGCGACCGCAAAGTTAGTCACTTTCATATCGTCGTCTCTGATTCGCACTTCCGAACCGGTGAAGTGTCCCGGGTCGGACGTGATGGCATCCTTGGTGGAGACGCCTTGCGTCGGCAAATTTTTGAACGCAGACTCTGTTAATTTCACCAACTGATCGTGATCAACCGCGCCAGTTCCGACTACAACCATTCTAGGCGCCGTGTAATGCGTTTTGATGTACTTTTCCAAATCCTCTCTCGTGATTTTTCTCACGTTATCCGCTGAGCCAAGAATGGTTCGACCCAACCCGGTATGCTGAAACGCCGTCGCGTGCAAGTGATCGAACAAAACCTCCTCGATTTCCTTCTCCACTTCCTCTGACTCTCTCAAAATGACCCCGCGTTCTCTCTCGATCGCTCTCTGCTCTAACGCCGATCTTTGCAAAATGTCCGACAAGATGTCCACCGCTTTGCCGATATCCTTCTTCAACACCTTGGCGTAATACGTCGTCTGTTCTCTCGACGTGTACGCATTCAAGTGTCCACCCATATCTTCAATCTCCTGTTCCAAAGACGCCGCCGTTCGTTTCGCGGTGCCTTTAAACGCCATGTGTTCCAGGAAGTGCGCGGTGCCGTTCGTCTCCTTGGACTCGTATCGCGATCCGGCATCAATCCAGACACCGATGGTGGCCGTTTCGCTATACGGCGTCGCTTCCGTGGCGACGCGTAAACCAGACGGTAAAGTCGTGACCTGAGGAGATAGTGTTGAGAATAAGAAGTGAGAAGAGAGTATTGCCCGCGTGAGTGATGCGTGGAAATGATTTGCCGAAAGAGAGAGAGAGAGAGAGAGAAAAAAAAGTTGATCGATCGGGTTAAAAATTCGATCCAACTTTTCCATTCTCTTCCCTCTGACGAACAGAGGGAAGAGAGAGAGAGAAAGAAAGAAAGAGAGAAAGAGAAAAGATCGCCTTCGCTCTCTCTCTCTCTTTCTCTCCAAACAACCTATTATTTAAACAAAGTCGCACCTTGCACTCGTCTTGCGCCAAAATCCCTCTGTGCGTAAAGTTCTGCGTCTCCGGGGAGCTCCATTTCAAAAAGACGCTGTTCTCGTCTTGGCCTAACACCGGCGCCAAGTCCGAGGCGGCGATGGCCGCGAACGGTCGAATCTTTTCTCCTTCTCTGATCGCGAAGCGTTTCGCGACTGATCGTGCGAGTGCTCTCGATGCCATCATCGTCTCTTTTTATATATATAATATGTAGGAAGAGTTTCCTTTTGTGATGATTTTCCTCTGTGTTCTTTTGGGGTTCACAGACAGACAGAGAGGAAAATAAGATTTTCACAAAAGGAAAAAAAAAACTTCATCATTTTCATCTCTCCTTTAAAAAAAGGAAAAAAATACACGAACAACAACAAAAGAATAAAAAAAAAAGAAATATAGTACATGAGCGCGAACAAGCTGTTTGAAGATGCTCTCGTCGACGAGGAACCGACGTCGACTCCGTCCGTGCCTCCTTTTTTAGAAGGAGGAGGAGGAGAAGAACGAGAAGAAGAAGAGGAGGAATTAGAAGAAGAAGGGACGATGACGACCATGGCTGGCCTTCTGGGAAGTGAAGAGGGGAGAGGGATACACGTGAAACTGGAACCGTTTCTTGACCAGTTCAAACACGTCGTGGACGAGCTGGAGAGAGAGTGCGCTTTGATCGCGGAGAACGCGAAAGCAGACGCGGATGAATGCGCGAGAGAGGCGTTCAAAATATTGAGCGATTTGGAGAGGAAAAGCGAGGAGATGGAAAAGAAAAACCTTGGAACGAGACAAGATCAACTTTTGATTAAACAGAAAAGTCTGAAAGCGATGGAGCTGCTTACGAAGATGTGAGCAAAACGTGGGGTGGTAGTACTTTAGTACTGATACAAATATTCACAGTTATATAATATATACGCGCATTTTCATTCTTTACTCTAAACTACTACGTGGCAGTTATGCCAAGAATATTACCTTGGAAGGCCCCGTCTTCTACTCTAAACCACGGGAGCGAGGTCGTCACCACCCCTTCGGCTTGTAAAGCGGGTAAACGTTTCAAAGCGTCTCTCGATTCCATCCGATCATCGAACCAATACTTTTGACCTTCAATCTCGAAGAAATTTTGGTCGCCTTTACCTAAAATTAACACGCAGTCGTTCTCTTCGGCCATCGCAATCGCCGCTCGAACCGCGAAGAATCTATCCACTATGATGTATCGTCGGACCAAATTTTGCAACTCTACTGCTTCGGATTGCGCGTTCGGATGAATCAAATACATATCTTTCATGAAAGGAATGTCGGTGATAATACCATCTGGTAATCGTTCTTTGACCTCGGGTAAGTCGTACACGCGACTCCGAAAGCCGTCGACGACATCTTCTAAAAGATCGTACGCGTCTTCGTTCTTCGGCGATTGCGTGGTGACAAAGACGACGTCGGCGTATTTATCCACCGTTTCGCCTAATTTACGTCGCATTGCTTTCTCAGCTCCATTATCAATGGTGGCGTTGATATCGTTGTTAGTACCATCCGCACCGACGACGACAATAACGCGTCGACATTGTGGAATGGCTCTCGCCGATTGAATTGCGTTCATGACATCCTCCGGCGTCTTTGCGCTATCGACTAAAGCGCAAAACTTCTGACCCTCGTCGACGAGTTCCATGCGGCCACCCGCGGGATTTGCGCGACCTAAACCTTGTGCGATATTTTCGAGAGGAATTTCTGTCGCTAATCCTGAAGCTATAGAAGCTAAGGCGTTGGAAACGTTCGCATCTCCAACGAGCGCCGTTACAATCTCCGTTTCCCCAACTGGAGTAGATACTAAAACCGCAGTTTCAAAGAGAGACAAATCGACGCGCTCGCAATACACGTCCGCAATGTCTCTATGTTCACGCCTTCGCGCGTACGTTACTACTGGAACTTTGCAGTTAGAAATGATTTCAGAGGCGAAATCATCGTCCAAGTTTACGACGACGCGTTGATGTTTTGGATCATCTAGAGAACTAATAAACGCGAGCGATCTCTCTCGCCAGCTCTGAACCTCTTCTTCGGTTAAATTGCTTTCATAACTCGTCTCGAACGCATCTTCTTCTTTCTCTCCTTCTCCTTCATTTAATTTTTCTTCAGTTTCTGCTTTCTCTTCGTCGTCGTCTCCGGAGGAAGCCGAAGTTGACGTTTCTTGGTCTTCATCGTTGTTGTCCTCACCGCCGTTATTCGCGGCGGTCATTCTCGGAGAGTTTGTGAAGACAATGATGTCTACGTTGACGCTATCGATGTGTCCTTTTAATAAACTTTCATCAGAAATTTCCACGGCAACGGCGGAAGCGCCAGCGTCTACCATCCCGGCTAGAATTTGCTGGTTTTGCAACGCATCCGGAGCGCTCTCTGGAATCTCGTACTTCCCTTGATACGGCGCGAGCCATCCGGGCGCGGAACACGCTCTGCCTTCGGTTAAATCTTGCTCCTCTGGAATCCAAACGCCGCCATGTTGCGTAATTTTCATTTCAGGAACGATCGGATCGAGATGTATTTCCTCAGCGCCGCAAGATGGACACGAAATAAAGTCGCTCGATCCCATCTCTGTTCTCACATCTTTTGGAATGCACGTCGCGCCACACTCTGCGCACGAGTGTGGAATTTCATCCAAGTCTTCTTCCGATATTTCTGGCGTGACGTAGTACCCACTCGAAGTAACAACGCCGGCGCGATTGGAGTACTCATCCTCGTCGTCGTATTCGTCTTCGTCGTCCTCGTCCTCGCTTTGGTCGTCTGCCCCGTTCTTCTTCAAGGTCCTTTCGCTTGCTTCGAAGATTGATTTGATTAAATTACACGTGGTATCTTTACCGCGATGACCTAGAACACCTGCTATGACCAACTTTCCAGATGGGTCTTCGTAAAACGCCTTTCCGAGTTTCCCAAGAATACCTTTGGTGCTTTTCACAACTGCCACGGGCGCTCCGTTGGCGTTTTCCGCGACCCCATCTTCTCTCTCGGAAACAACCGCCACGGCACCTCGCAACGCTATCGCGTCGCTCACGTCGTCGTGTCCATCGTGCGGATCTTGATCGTCGGACGAGTTATCCACGCACACGAAAAGATCACCCGGTATTGCGTACCGAGCGTCCGACACAATGCCGCTTATTTCCACGTCTTCCTCCTCCTCTAAATCTATCCATTTTACGACGTCAATGTTTGCCGCTTCAAACGTGTCTCGCAACAGACGAACGTTTTCATCACCAACATCATCTTCATCATCATCATTTTCCTCGTCTATTCCTTCTTCATCATCATCATCTTCTTCGTATTCCTCGTCTTCTTCATCTTGATCTTGATCGTCGTCGTCTTCTTCATCTTCTTCTTCTACTACTTCTTCTTCTTCTTCAAAGTATTCCTCGTCGTCGTCATCTTTCGCTCTCGGCGCTTTGCTTTTGAAGCTCAACCGTCGACGATTCGGAAAACTACCGAACGCAGCAGTAGCAGTATTCGACGACGTCGTCGAATAAAAGGAAAGTGAAGTCGAGTCACGAAAAAGAAGCAGTGGCGAGTTTCTCGCCGTCGAGAACAAACTCGACGGACCGTTTTTGCTCTTCTTCAAGGAGAAGGAACCAACACGATTGAAGAAAAGACCACCACCATAATTCGAACGACGCGTTGTTGTTGCGTGAACGACTCGTCCTCGCTTAAAAGAAAAAGAAGAAGAAGAAGAAGCGCAGGGACGACGACGCGTCGTCGGAACACGAACAGGGTGGGACATTCTCATCATCCCCATCGTTCCATCATTCGCGCGTGGTGGTAAAGGGCCCAAAGAAAACGACATCATCTTTCTACTACTCGTAAAACCGCCGCCGCTTTCTTTTTCTCTCGACTTTTTGTCGCACGCTTCAAAATTTTACCCTTTTTGCTCTTTTGCTCTTTTTGGCAAGTTTTTGCTCTTTTTGCTCTTTTTTGGGCTTTTTGGGGACAGCAAGGCAGGTCGATGAGGTGGTTTTTTCTCAAAAAGCGACCAAACATGCCAAAGGGAAAAGTCGTTATTATTATTCACTCATTATTATTCGATTCACGCACACACCGAACGCGCTCCGTTTTATTAGTACAACGAACGCCAACCAACCTCTCTTGAGTAATGATATCACTTTTGCCTGGCTCGTCGTCGTTTACGTCGTTATCATCATCCAATAACGCGAATAATGCACTCTTCAAACGACGACAACAACAACAACAACAACAACAACAACAACAAAGAAATGGAAGAATGATCAAAGCGGTTTCTTTCCTGCGCAGTCACTATTTTTTTACAACCAACACCAACGAGAATGCGAGCAACAACACGAATAACAACAACACGAATAACAACAACAACAACAACAACAACAGAAGAAGAAGAAAAAGAAGAGACGCTTTGTTAAAAGTCGTCCGAGCGACGAAGGAGGATAAGAAATCCTCCACGGCGAAAGAGGTGGACGAGATTACCAAGAAGTGGGGGTTAGAAGCCGGTTTGTGGAAGATTTTCAAGTCGAGCGAAAAGAACAATAGCAGTACGAACAACAACAAAACGGGAGGAGAAGGAGAAGGAGCACAACAATTGAGCGGATCGCGAATGGATATGGCGAAACAGTTGTTGAAAACCTACGGATCTGCGTATTTAATCACCTCCATCTCACTCTCTTTGGTTTCATTTGGCGTGTTTTACGTGTTGGTGAGTTCCGGCGTGGACGTGGCGGCGTTGTTGTCCGTCATCGGCATCACGGCGACGCAAAATTCAGAGAAAGTTGGTACGGTAGCGATTGCGTACGCGGCACACAAAGCGGCGAGCCCTATTCGTTTCCCACCTACGGTGGCGTTGACCCCAATCGTCGCCGGGTGGATGGGGAAGACTGGAAATAAAGGCGACGAAGAAGAAGAGGATGGAGAAGGCGGCGAAGAAAAGTGAGTTTTGGAGCGCGAGAGAAAGTACTAAAAGAGAGAGTAAAAGAGAGCGGTTGTGATTTTGAAGCGAGCGCTTCAAAATCAAAAAGAAGAATGCCACCACGAAGAGCGGCGAATGTGTGTGCGTGAGAGAGAGTAAAAGAGAGTCTCTTTCAAGTAGTGATGATGTAAAACAAATGAAACGAAAGAAAATTTTTTTCACGTCAGTTCCTTTTGATTTTTTCTTCTCTCTCGTCTGTCTGTCGACCGCAACACAAACTTTTCCTCATTACACATCACTTTGACGAAACATGTCTCCTTCCTCCTCCTTCTGCGTTTACTTTTACTTCTTCATCTCGTTCGTTTCCATTTCCTCGTTCTCCCAGGAGTACCCGAAATCCTACGCCGGCAATCACCGGTTACTCAAACTGACCGATAAAACGTTTGAACATGTAACGCAATCGGCCACGGGACAAACGACCGGGAAGTGGGTGGTGTATTTCGACACGGACCATTCGTTGAATCACTTCTTAACGCCGACTTTGAAGGCGAGCTTAATGAAATTGGACAAATTGCAGCAAAATAATAACGGAGACGACGGAGAGTACAAAGGCGAGCCGTTTATCGCGGCGACGATTAACGTGGACGAGGAGTATCTCACGAGAGCGAGATTCGAAGATGTGCTCACCTTCCCGTGTTTGGCGGTATTCGAACGGCGAAAGATGCGACAGTTTAAAGTGCTCCATCCAAAAGGGGACGAACACAAAGCGCTCGGGAAAGGCGTGAAAGACGTGGAAGAATGGTTAGAAATGTCCAACGAGGAATTTGAGGGAGGAGAGGTTGTGTATTTGAACGTACCAAAACCGTTATCGATGGCGAAAGCGACGAGCGTCCGGTTCGGGATGGCGACGCGAATGTTCAACGAGAGAAAGCTTCGAGCAAGAAGAGATTGGCAACACGCTATGAAGGCGAAAAGTGAAGCTGGCATGGGCGCGATGGTGCACGAGATGGAGGAGAGTTTTAAAAAGTCGCCGAAACTATACGGGTCGATATTAATCGCCATCGCGTTGACGATGATTGCGTCGCTGATGGCAATGTCGTCGGTTTTGTTCGGAGGGAGACGAGGCGCGTCGAAAAATAAAGAAGAGTGAGTGTTGAGAGCGCGCGTGTGTGTATGTAATATCAAGTGAAGGCGTATTTTATGGGCGCAACGAGTGTGTATTATTCCTTGTTTTAGAACAACGATCAAAGTAAAAAGTGACCGCGGAAATAAGGAGGTTGAACTGATTTTACGAGTTCGTAGCCTTCATCGAACGCGTTGACTAATTTCTCGCTCAGCGGTCCTTTTCTCGACGCGAGCAAATTTTCTCGACACTGCGTTATGCTACTTGCTCCGATGATGACCGCATCGCCTTTTGCGCCGGATAATTTTGAATTGAAATACATCCATCTCAAGCTCGCTTCTGTTGGCGTTATCCCCTCCTCCTCGGCTGCTTTTTTAATCACCTCCACGGCTTCGAAATAGGCCTCGTTCCAGAAGCGCGCTTTGTACATCTCGTTATTCTTGAATCGTCCAGCTTTTATCCCTTCGTCTTCGCCGCCGCCGCCGCTCGCGCTCAATAACTTTTCGTGCTTACCAGTCAATAACCCGCCCGCAAGCGGATTGTACGCCACGAAGCGCATGTTCAAACTCTTCAACGCGGGAATCAATTCCGGCTCGACCTGGCGAGTCAACGGATTATACATCCCTTGGTATATTGTCGGCACGATCCACTGATTCTCTTTACAAATCGCGTGCGCTCTCACAACTTCCCAAGCGCTCATATTCGACAAACCCAAATACTTAAACGCTCCAGACCTGTACAACCCTTGAGCGGTCTCCAACACGTCGTACAAAGTCGTCTCCGAATCTGGAGCGTGTAAATACAAAATATCTATACTTTTTGGATCGAGTGCTGTTAAACTCTTTCCGACCTGCGCGCGAAACTTCTCCGCTCGTAATCCGCCTTCCCCCGCGACGCTTGCCATCTTCTCCCCCCAAGGATTCGCCTTTGTCGCGACGGAGAGTTTCAAAAGTTTCTCTTTCGGCATGCGAGAGAATATGCGACCTAATATCTCTTCCGTGTTTCCTCCCGCGTACGCTATCGCTGTGTCCAACTCAATCAAAGACGACGAAGATGACGACGACGTCGGTGTTCCTTTCTCAATCTCTTCGATGAAAAAATCTAACAGCTTCTCGCTCTCGTTCTCTGCCATATCCTCTGAACTGTAGCTCCACCCAAACGTCATGGTACCTAAGATGGTTTTCACCTCCGCCGTTTTGCTCGTCGTCAGCAACGATGTTGTTGGCACGGTCGGTTCCTTCTTGACCACTTTAGCATCCTCCTTAAAATCGTCGCTATTGTTGTTATTGTTATTATTATTTGAGGTGGAGGAGGAAGAGCAGCGCGTCGTAAACATCTTTAACTGTTTCGTCGACGAAGAAGAAGAATGTTTCGAAGACGACGACGACGAGGAAAGGAAGCGTTTCGAGAAGGACGACGCGCAGCACGAGGAAGATGCCACCGCTCGCATTGTCGTCGTTTGAGAAGCGCTCTTGTTTTTGTTATTGTTGTTTGAGCGCAAGCGCGTATCTGATGATATCTCGCGGTGCACAAGCGCGTGTTTTGTTTTGGAGTTTAGGGGAAGGTGTTGGTCGTCTGCCCTCTTTGTCTACCGAACTACGAACGACCTATTGCATAAAAACTCTATCTCTCTATCTATCTATCTATCTATCTATCTATCTATCTATCTATCCCCTGTTATTAGGATCATTAGTCTTTCCTTTCATCTTTTCCGATTTTGAAGAAAAGAGAGCTTTCGATTGAACAATCCTGCCGGTGTCTCTCCCGTCTTTCTTCACCGCCAACGGAGAGTCGATGCCGTCCTGATTCTTGCCTAATCCCTTACCTTCCTCCCATCCCATTTTCTTCATCAGTTTCATCGCCATGGACATACCTTTTCCTCCTCCACCGTTTTCTTTCTTCTTCGCTTCCTGTTCCTTCTCTTTCTTCTCTTTTTCGCGCGCTTCCTCCTTGATCTTCTTTCTCTCCATCCAGTCTTTCTCTCGTCGCGTCTTCTCCTCGTCGTCTCGCGTGCGTTGGAGTTTCGCGTCTTCGTAGGAGTTTGGTTTGAACGGGTCGTATTCATCCGGACAGTCCCACCCCGCGACGAAGCCTTCGTTTCCTCGTTGCCCTTCTTCTCTCCATTCGTCGGCTCGCTTTTCTCGCGCGTTGTTGTTTGCTTTCGTACTACTGTTAGGGGTTGTTGTCTTCGCGCAATTTTTTTCCTGTTGTTGTTGTTGTAATTGCTCTTGCTTTTGTCGTCGGTGTTTCGCTCTCAACGCGAACTGTTGCATCTTCATCTGTTCTGGGGTGAAGTTGAGCATCGTTTTCTTTCTGTCGCTGCTCCCAATAATCGATGATTCCACTCCTCTCCGTCTTTTCGTCATCGCAGTACTCGTCATCTTCATCGAACCAAAAACGTCTTCTTTGTCTTCTTCTTTAACTTCTTCTTCTTTTCTCGTCGTCGTCGTCGCACTCGCCACCACCGCGTCTTCTCTTTTCCCCCACGACGAGGAAGTCGTTGTCGTTGAAATCTTTTCTTCTGAAATCGTTTTCGTTTCTCTTTCCTCCTCCTCCTTCTTCTGTTTCGCGCTCATCATCATCGGGGGCAAATCCCCAAACAGAGACATCAGTCTTTTTTTATGTTGTTACGCCGTCGTTGTTGTATCTCTTCCTCCTCCTTTGGTGGGTGAAAGTCGTGAACGCCTTTTATTACTGTTCTTCTTGGTCTTCTTCATCGCAAAAGTCCTCTGTCTTCTGTCCGTTTTCGCGCGTTAGTTGTGCACAAAGTAGGTAAATGTGACTAAAGTTTTGAGGCAATTTTGAACCAATTTGCTCCATTCTTTCAAGTCTTGAGGACGGAGAAATGGAAGCGCTGTTTACGTTACCGGAAGCTTTTACTCGTCGCAGTAGCAGTAGTCCTAGTCCTAGTTCTGCTGCTCTCACTGCGTCTCGAATAAAAATCGAAGAAGAGGAGGAGCAACCGCTCGCGTTTCTTTACGAGAAGACGAAGAAGCATTTTAACGGACATGTCGTCTCGATCGCTTCGTTTACTCGTTCAACAACAACGACGAAGGAAAACGACGAAGAGGAAGAAGAAGTAGGGACGATGCGAACGTTTCGAAACAAGGTTTCATCATCAGCAGTAGGAGTAGACGACGACGTGAACGATATTCTTTGCGATATCGTGACCACGACGGCGAAGAAACGCGTGTGCGTCGTCGCGTCGAAAAGAACCGGAGTTGTCAGTTTTCTCCTAGAAGAAGAAACAGAAGAAGAACGGGAAAGTATCCACGGAAAATGTTTCGGCGAACGAGAGAGAAGCAATAATCGATTGACGACATTAATCGCTTCCGCCATGAGCGACGGCGGCGTGGTCGCGCTTTTAGGCGACGCGAACGGGGACGTGTGGTGCGCTCGATGCGACGATACCGTGAGAGGGTGCGTCGTCGACAAGTGCGAAAGACGAGAAGGACCGGAGTTGACGGTCGGGTCGGAATACGATTATTCGTCCACTCCGAGGAAAGGGGGTGGGATTGGAGGAGAAGGAGGAGGAAGAGGAGGAGCTGGGTCGCTTTTGGCGTCGCCGTCAACGGCTGCCGCGAGAATTGCGTCAAAGATATCCAAAAAGGCTGGGAGCTTTCTGTTTCAAAACGGAAGCGAGCAACCGGTGGTGGCGATGATGTGGGCAGAGATGTCGCGAGAGGCTTTGAGAGGTGGAAATACGGGGATGAACACGGTTCAGAGGAATTTCTTTGTAGCTAAAGAGAAAGGAGCGATGGAAATGTGGATGTGTTCGCTGGATTCTTCCGTGATGACGCCGGAGATGGTGTGCAATTGCGACGTAAACGAGAAACTCGCGGCAAAGACGAACGCGTTTAGCAAAGTTTTAGATTCAGATTGGATTTCTGTGCCGAATGGTAGCCGTATCGGTAGTAGTAATAGTAATAATAGATTCTTGAGCGTCGTTTTGTGCGAGTCTTTGCAGTTTGCAAAAGTTGCGCACGTCTTTGAAATGGCAAAGAACACCGGCGAGTCTTCCGCATCGACGCTCGAAGCGAATCTGGTGCACTCTTTTGAAATTGCGGCATCTGAGTGTGATAGAGTTGCACTCTCGAGGAATGGAAACGCCATTGTTACGTACAGTAATACCAGTTTCAGTGGCGGTGCTAGGGGACAGGCAAACGCGACGTGTCATTACGGAGAGCATTTTCATAAATCCATGGTTTTGAAAGAATCCGTCGCGTCGGTGTGCCGAAGTTTGCGCGAGTACAATAGCTTCTTGGCGCTCGATCCATCGAGGTGCGTGTGGACGTTCTCGCCACCGGATTCGGAAGAATACGCGTCACCGCCGCAAGCGACGTCCGCGCAGCCGTTTACGAGTCCCATAAAATCGCGAATCGTAGACGTTCGCAAACAAATGTTTTCGCCGTTAGTAAGAGAAGCGCACGAGATGAAGCTTGACGACGACAACAATCCGCGTTCACCATACGCGAGCGTCTCAACCGCGTACGACGATAGCGCGAGAGCAGCCGATGCGAGATTCGTGAAAGATGCGTTTGAAAATTTGAACAATTACGAAGGCATAGCAGAGCTCGCGGCAAAACAAACCATCGCGGGACCTGCGAAAGCGACGAAACCTTTCGCGGCGCATTCGGCGGCTTTAGTCGATACCTTACCGAAGCGCTGGGCAGGAGCAACATCGAGAAGTGGTAAAGGATTAAGGACGTTGTTGGAAGAAAAAGCGCGCGTGCACGAGAAATACGCAAAGTTTCTCGTCGATTCAGGCGCGTGGGAAAACACTACGCCATCGGAAAAGATGGAAGTCTTGAGACACGGAGAGACGACGTTTGCGTTGCTCCGGTTGCGAGCGCTGTTAGATCAACTGAAGATGGAAGAAACTGAAAAGCATCGAAGTTTACTCAGCGATATAGTACGATTTGCGGGGGAAGGCATAGCAAAAGGCGACAACACGCTGACTCGTCTCGTTCGCGATGACGCTATCGACGTCGACGATATCTTTTTCAGCCGTTCGTCGTTCTTTTCACACGTCTTTTGGAACGCGACTCGCGCGGTTGTCGAACAGAAAATCAAAGAGGCTTCTCAACAAACGCAACGTTTAGCCGATGACGTCGAGTACGAGTGCATAAATCAAGCGGCAAGAATCGTGTCTATCGCGCTCGAGTGTTCCAACGAATACAGACGATGCTGGTCGGATTTATATCCCGCGCAAAGAGTTTCGGTTGAAGAAAACTGGACGTCGCAAGCGAGCGCGAGGGAGTGCATGCGAACGATTTCAAAATTCTCCATCGACGTGTTCAACGCGAGGAAGAGATTGGACGTTGGTGTCCCGTTATTCACGGTGGCGCAACCTTTACTCGACGCTTCTGCGTCTAACGTTCTTTACGCGAGAACGGAGAGATCGTTGATGGAGTATAAGAGCGATCGCACGTTGATATTGCCGACGTTGCTTCTTTGCGCTCGGGCGCACGTGTGTCCCGCGGAAAACGTCGCCGCGACGTGCGAATCGCACTTTGGCTACGACGAATTGTTTACTTTTTGCGACGCGGAAGGTGGAAAAGCGCGATTGTTTCACTACATGCGAACGTTAAAGGCGGAAGATGCTGCGCCATTTAACGAAAACGGGTTTGCGTTTTACGTCTTTGAAAAGATATTCAATTCGTCGTCGTCGAGAAGAGTTTCGGCTATGCTCAGAGAACTCCCGGACGAGTTTTCCGAACATCTCTCGCATTTCTTTATGACGAGTAACGACACCGCCAAGTGGGCGCACGAGATTGGCAGGAATGAATTCGAGAAAGCCGGTGAGAGTCTTCAGAAAATCGGGTTGTTGAGCGAGGCAAAGTTGGCGTATTTAGTTAGCGGCGGCGAAGAGGCAGAGGAAAAAATAGACAGAATCAATAGCAAGTTGTTGTTTTAAAGACGACGAGAAATAATAACATTATAAAACGTTTTCGGCAACTTTTGCGGCTAGGATGCTACTCAAAACTAAACCTCCATACGTTTGATTGCTTCGGAACTTGTCTCCGCAATCCTTTCTGTTCTTCAAATCGACGGTATATATTTGCCAAAACAAATGCGTCCCCGCGGTGGACAAAAGGAACGGGTAAAACGCCCAATGCGCGTCCGCTAAATACCCACTGGCGAGCAAACCAGAGATTGCACCGATACCAAAAGTAGACAAAATACCTTTCGTGTTGTTTTCGAATAATCGCGCGGAAGACTTGACGCCAATTTTCTTATCGTCGTCGATATCTTGATGCGCGTAAATCGTATCGTACACCATCGTCCAACACACGCCGCTCCCGTATAACGCTAAAGCTGGTGCTTCTAAAACACCCCCAGTGATTGCGGTCCAACCCATTAACGCGCCCCAATTCAACGTAAACCCGAGAAATAATTGCGGTAAGTTTGTCACGCGTTTCATCAAAGGATACGCGACTACCAGCGGTAAAGACATCAAGCCCAAAATCTGCGTGTTGAAATCGAGCTGGTATAAAATGACGCTTCCTAATCCTAATTGCGCGCCTAAAAACGCCACCGCGTTCGGTACCGTTATCTTGCCAGATGCTATCGGTCTATCTTTCGTTCTCTCTACTTCAGCGTCTACTTTTCTGTCCCAAATGTCGTTGACGGTACACCCGGCGCCTCGAAGCAACACCGCGCCGGCGGAGAACAAGGCGGTCATGGCGGCTATTTCTTCCGTCGCCGGTGGTATCGCAGCCGTGGACGAGGAGAGTAAAATCGACCACAAACACGGATAGGCGAGTAAATATATGCCTATGGGTTTGTCTAAACGGGCTAAGGCTACGTACGGGTTTATTTCCTTGTTGTTGTTGTTGTTGTTATTGTTATTCTTCACTGCAGGAGAGGAAGAGGATGAAGATGAAGATGAAGACGCCGCGAATCCACGCGATGATACAATTTTGTTGTTGTTGTTGTTGGCCTCCTTTTTCTTCTTCTTCTTCCAGTAGTCGTCGTATGATGCATCATCGTCTCTTCTTTCGTTTCTTCTTCTTCTTCTTCTTCTTTCATCGGAGTTGATGGCGTTCTCAACAACCGAATGTTTTCGACGGTGATGATGATGATGATAATAATGATGATGATGTTGCGAAGAAGAAGAAAAAGAAGAAGCAATAAAAGGAGCGACGACGACGTTTTGGGAGGAGGAGGAGGAGGAAGGGAGAAGGCGCCGAAGTCGCTTCATTTCCTAATACTTTTCTTCGTTGTTTTGGTTCATTTGTTATCCCGTCGTTTGTGGCGGGAGAAAAACTTCTCATTTTGTTTTTTAGGGTTTACACACTTAGGTTTATTTACCCTCCTAAACCCTAACGGGTTATCGATCGTACTTAATATGGATTATTTCTAAAGTCTTCGATACTCTTCAGTTTCCTTTTAACTGACGAACTCTTCAACGTTGATGACGAGCTATAAGTCTGCGCGGCCGAGCACGAAGGCCCGCAATTCAAAACCAACTCTCTTCTGAGAGTATTGCATTGCATTGATGAATGCCCCCTGATACCATTCCAATCTCGGTGGAAGCCGTGCGACTTTTCTGAAGCGTTTCTTTTTTTTGTTTTGTCGTCATCAACGTTTTGTTAACGAGATCCAGAGTCGTCTCGTTCGTCTTCGGGTCAAGATTTTTGGGGCAAAAAAACGTCTCAATTTCTCTTTCCAAGAAAAAAAAAGAATCTTCACATGTGCGCGCACAAACAAAGAAAGAAAAAAAAGAGAGAGGAAGAGAAGTTATAGTTTGCAAAGACAATAAAGAAACGCGACGAAAATGATGCGCTCTTCTTCTTCTTCTTCTTCTTCTTTGTGGGATGTGGTCGTCAACAACGACGATATAACTTTCATTCATATTCTTCCGAGGTTGAATGCGACTGATATCAAACTCTTGTATGGGGTGAATAGTGGAACGAGAAAGTTGATTAAGAGATCGACTCGCGAGAGTGATTTGAAAAAGAAGTTTAAAGTCGAAGAGATGTCGTCGATATCGACTTTGGAAGTTGCGTGGGAGCATAAATCGTTGTGGCCGTTTTGGTGGACCGAAACATATTTCTGCGAGAAAGTTGCTGAAACGAATAAACTCGAGTTGCTCGAGTGGGCGCGAGAGGAGAAATATTGTGATTGGGATGAAAGGACGATTACTGCGGCCGCAATACAAGGTAATCTGGAAATGGTAAAGTATTGCGTGGCAAATAAGTGTCCTATCGATTGGAGAACGTGTGCATGTGCTGCCAAAAACGGTCATCTCGAGATACTCAAATACTTACGCGAAGAAGCGAAAGCGCCTTGGGATTGGGATACTGCCTCATGGGCGGCTGAAAGTGGTCATCTCCACATACTCGAATATCTTGTTGAGCGTAAGTATGATAAATTTGACGCATATGCGTGTGAGTATGCGGCATATCACGGCCACTTAGACTGTTTGAAGTACTTGCACGAAACCGCCAAAGCGCCGTGGGACTATCGCGCCGTACGAGAAGCGCACGAGAACAACCACCCCGAATGTGTACAATACCTCCTCGACAACAACTGTCTATTACCACGCGGTTGGCGATACGAAGATGGAACTTTACACACGTCGTAAACACGTGCTCGGATACACAAAGAGAGAGAGAGAGAGAGAGAGACCTTGTAATAACACACACACAGAGAGAGACAGCTTTATCGCATATCTTTTCTTCTTCTCAAAAATGTAACCTCGCGTCATCCCCACAAAAAAACAAAGCCAACAACAACAACAACAACAACAACAACAACACACTTCCACTTTGTCAATATGCTCAACTCTTTACCTTTTTTCATGAACTCATCATCAGTCACTAGCTTACCATCGTCTACTCGTGCTACTACTAACAATAGTATCAACAGACCATCATCTTCATCATCATCATCGAAAAAGGGCAACAACAACAACAAGAGAGGATTTCGTGCATCATCATCATCATCAGAACAACCGGCGAAGATACAGGAAACGTATCAGTTTCACAGTCCAGAAGGGAAAGTGACGTTCGCGCACGAAACCGACGGAGAGAAGTCCAAGTGGACGAATTGTGAGATTTCACACGTCGGCGATGTGAACGAACAGGCAAAGGTGAAGCTTGGAATCGTCATCGGCGAGTTTCACGACCAACTCATGAACCGCATGCTCGAAGACGCTCGCCTCTCGGCGTTGGCGATGAACGCCGAAATCACTCGAGTCGTCTTCGTCCCGGGCACGTACGAAGCGCCGTTAATATTAGAAAACATGCTCATGGACGACTCGCTCGACGCGGCGTGCGTTTTAGGATACATAGAAAAAGGTTCCACTTTACACGGCGAGGAGATGGGAAATACGTGCTCGTTGATTTTTAAGCAGTTGGAGTTGGAATATCGCAAACCGGTAGGGATGGGCATCATCGGTCCCGGGGCAACCGCGGAACAGGCGGAAACGAGAGTGGCGTACGCCGGCAACGCCATTCGCGCCGCGATTCGAATGGCCAGGACGATGATGGTATGAAATCCTAATAAAGAATATCCGTCATCACCGAATGTCTTCTCTAAGAAGGTTGTTGTCGCGTTGTTATTAGTATTGAAGTCGTTGTTCTCCTCCTCCTCCTCCATCTTCTCCTTAGTAATTGTAAATACTACGAAATACTCGTGAATAATACAGAGCTCTCTTCTTGTCGTTTTGTTCTTGGTGTTTTTGGCTCCTAGGCGGAATAATCACTAATCTCTCATCTCGTTACTACATTCCTCAGATTTTAACCGCTTTGCTTTGCTTTGCTTTGCTTTGCTCTAAAGGGTCGGTGGTTTCCATCATCCCACATTAGTAAGAAAGAAAGAATGATAGTTCCAGCCGCAAGCAGTTATGCGGGGATGATAACGATGATGCGCGGAGGAGTACAAGGAGGGAAAAAGAATCAATTAAAGAATAATCGATTCACTCCGACAGCGGCGACTTTTTATTATCCAAGAAGAAAAAGCGCTTTTCCCGCGCATCATCTCGTCCTCACGAAAAGACGCATCGGTGGTGGTGTTCCTCGCGCGGCGGAAATGAACGGGGTCGCCGCAGATCCTCCCCCGCCGAAGAGAAAGACAAAGTTTGGCGATCCGAACAATCCAGCCGCGGTTGGTTTAGGTGGCATCGATGGTCAAGGAGAAAAGCCTCGAGAAGACGAGAAAACAACCTCAACAGTCGCCACAAAAGCGCCTCCTCCTCCTTCTCCTCCTCCTCCTGCGCCAAAGATGAAGAAGAGTTCGAAACCAGCACCGAAACCAACAACTGTAGTAGTTTCGGCGGTATCAACGAAAACTCCTTCATCTCCTCCTCCTTCTAAGAAAGCGAAATCGACGACAAATATACTTCGACCGATAGCGGAGACTCCGTTAAACCGAGGCGAACCGACCTGCGGAGAACCGTCGCCGTTGGGCGCGACGAGGTTGGAAAACGAGAGCGTGAACTTTGCGCTTCGGACACAGAACGCGACATGCGTGACGTTGGTGTTGTATTCCGAGGAAGATTTTAAAGATGGAAAGATAACGGCGGAGATTGATTTAGACCCAGAGAGCGGCTTTAGAACGGAAAGAGCGAAGGACGACGCGGTGATTTGGCACGTCGAAGTGCCGAATTTGTCCGAGAAGTGTTTGTACGGCTATCGAGTAAATGGTCCCAAGTTACCGGGGCACGGGTTTGATTTTAGCAAAATTGTGTTGGATCCGTACGCCAAGCACGTGTGTTGCAACCGCGAAGGGTACGGGGAAACGAATCAACGAGCAGAAAACGATTTGGAAAAGAACTGGCCGCAATACGCGAGCGGGGTTCCAGCTTTGTATAATAGAGGTTCCGAGAATAAAGCGTTCGATTGGGAAGGCGTGGAGTCGCCGGAGTACGATCTCGCCGATTTAACCATCTACGAAGGTCACGTGAGAGGTATTGGACAAACGTACGAGGATATGATCGGCAAACTTCCGTATTTGAAATCGATCGGCGTGAATTGCTTAGAGTTACTCCCGATTCACGAGTTTAACGAGTTGGAATATTCCGACGAAAAAAAACGAAACCCGGAAACCGGCGAGTTGAGGAGAAATTTTTGGGGGTATTCCACCGTGAACTTTTTCACGCCAATGACGAAATACGCGAAAGTTGGCGAAGCCGATTGCGGACGAAAGAGTAACGACGAGTTTAAAAAGTTAGTTCGAGAGTGTCACAGGAACGATGTGGAGGTGATTTTGGACGTCGTGTTTAATCACACCGCGGAAGGGAACGAAAAAGGATTGACGCTTTCTTTCAGAGGCGTAGACAATAGAAGTTATTACGTGACGGCTCCGACTGGAGAGTTCTACAACTATTCCGGATGCGGGAACACTTTGAACTGTAATCACCCGATAGTGGCAGATTTAATCGTCGATTCGTTGAAACATTTCGTGGAGGAATACCACGTCGACGGGTTTCGGTTCGATTTAGCGAGCATTTTGACGAGAGAGGCGTCGCATTATAAAGGCGAGGAAGGTCCGACGGCCGAAGAGTTGAGTTTGTTAGCCAGCGCGCAACCGAATAGTGGCATCAACAACGTAAACTCTGCGGATTCTACGACGAACGGGATGCCGTATAACGACGAAGAGGAGGTGCTCTACGATCAAGACGGGAACCCGATTCCTAAGAATCCGTTACAGAAGATTCCAATCGGAACGAATTTGGAAGATCCACCCGTGTTGCGCGCGATTTCCAACGACCCAGTCTTGCGTAACGTCAAGTTAATCGCCGAAGCTTGGGATGCCGGCGGGTTGTACCAAGTCGGCACGTTCCCGCACTACGGCGTCTGGGCCGAATGGAACGGTAAGTTTAGAGACGACGTCAGAAACTTCATCAAAGGGTCCGACGGATTCGTCGGTGCCATGGCCTCTCGCTTGTGCGGGTCCCCGGACATTTATCACGCCTCTGGACGAAAACCGAAAAGATCGATCAACTTTGTCACCTGCCACGACGGATTCACCTTGCGCGATTTGGTCTCCTACAACGAAAAGAACAATTTTTTCAACGGCGAAGACAACAACGACGGCGAAAATCACAACATTTCATGGAACTGCGGCAGTGGCCCGGAGGCCGACGGCCCGACTACGGACAAAAACATCGTCGCTTTACGTGAACGACAAATGCGCAACTTTTTCTGCGCGCTGTTTCTCTCTCAAGGCGTTCCGATGATCACCATGGGCGACGAATACGGTCACACCAAAAACGGCAACAACAACACGTACTGCCACGACAACTACTTAAACTACATCGACTGGGAACAAGCGTTAGACCCACTCTCTGGCGATGGTTTGAAACGATTTTGCTCGGAAATGGCTGAATTTCGCGCTCAACACGGCGCCTTCCGCTTACCGGACTTCCCGACCGACGCCAACTGTCAATGGCACGGCGTCAAACCGCACGAACCAGATTGGGAAGAAACTAGTCGATTTATAGCATACACCATCTCCGCCAACACCCCTGAAGACCCGGAAAAGTTCTACGTCGCATTCAACGCCAACTTCGAGAGTATTTTGGTCACTTTACCCGAGTTACCAGCCGGATTGCACTGGAGATGTGTTCTAGACACCTCTCTGGAAACGCCGTTTGATTTCGTCAGCGCCGAGGACATCTCCGACGAAGACAGGTTCACCGCGGAAGCTATGGTTCGTCCGCAATTACGAGCGAACAGATTTACCATTTTGGATAGAAGTTGCATCGTTTTAAAAGCAGAATTAGATGACGACGACGAGGAGGAGGAAATATAATAAATAGAGTGAGTGAGAGAGAGAGAGAGAGGACATATTTAGTAGTACGTCCGCATACATTTTTGTTGTAATTTAATCACACGTTGAAACCACCCACAAAACCACGGTCTCGTAAAAGTTGCTTTTAAAGCTAAAGTCCTGAAACCTAAATGTTCGCTTCAAAAAAACTTCCGTTTTGCCTCAGACTTTCTTTTAGGGGAGAAGCAACAACAAACTCCTCTCTCTCTCTCTCTCTCTCTCTCTCTCTCTCTCTCTCTCTCTCTCTCTCTCTCCCTCTCTCTCTCTCCTTTCTTCCCACTCTT
>Ga0257106_1000320_pt1 | contig 29839 bp, 18 predicted proteins | sample LP_taG_3_FD_190177 | JGI IMG/M metagenome (GOLD analysis project Ga0257106, IMG submission 190177) | Marine microbial communities from Northeast Subartic Pacific Ocean, Canada - LP_J_2011_P26_10m | ecosystem: Environmental > Aquatic > Marine > Oceanic | place: Canada: Northeast Subartic Pacific...
GATTTGATCAGAATGCGTGTGCCTTTTTTTGAAAGGAAGGCTGTGTTTCAATCTGCGACGTCATCAAAAATGCAATACCGCTTGAACCCTTCATTTTGATGCAGGGTTTAAACATTTTGCGAATTAGGGTTTAGTGGCGGTTTAAGGTATGGGAGTACCCCCTTCGTACCCCTTCGTACTCACACAGTACTATCCATTTGCAAGGTCAAAATATATTCCGGCACAGACAACTTTCAGACAACTTCCAGACAACTTGAACTATATATATATACATATGAATTTTATAATAATAATACGCAAAAGGCGGCTCTCGTTCGCGGGCGCTCTCGGGTTGTTCTCTTTAAAAAATATACACGGCAAGTGAAGAAGATCCTCCTCTCCAAAACTTGTCTTTGTCTTCTCGTTATTCGCTTTAATACTGTTGTTGTTGTCTTTCGTCGTCAGGCGTTTCTATAATCATCCCGAGGTCATCGTAGCTACTCTTGTTCTTTTGAGTATCGACATCTTTTCTTTGCGGTGATTCTAGTGGTTGTTGCGCCGAGGCGAGCTGTTGCTGGATTTGAACGTGTTGCATTTGCATTTGCTGAATCTGTTGCAGCATGGCAGCATTCTTCGCGAAAGAAATTTGCTGCGCTTCCGCGACAGACATCAGCGCCGGCAATTGCAGCAGCTGCTGCTGCTCCAACTCTCGCCGACGCTGCACGAGGTAAAGCGCAGCGTGTTCCTGATTCACCGTCATCTGCGAAACCTGCTGCTGTGATACAAACTGTTCGTGTTTTTGCTGATACTGTCTTCGTTCCATGTTGACTGAATCGATGTTTCGTCGACGAAAGTCGAGTTGTGGTGATGATGATGGGTTTTGCGAATTTGCGTGAACGGATTCCCACGAGTCCGATCGACTCTGTTTCAATCGTTGTTCTGGACTGCGTTGTTGTTGTTGAAGTTGAGCGAGTTGTTGATTCCACATCGCGACGGCCATGGGCGATTCCGGTCGATTTTGTTGTTGTTGTTGTTGTTGTTGTTGTTGTTGTTGTTGTTGCATCGTCGCTGTTGTCATCGTCGTCGTCATCGTTGCGAACTTGTTCGCCGTGGACATGTTGCTATTATAATTGTTATTACTATCGGCGTTAATATTATCGCTCGCGACGCTTCTTAACTCCTTCGCCTTGTGCGCAAAAAAACAAGCTTTTCTCGTGCACCTCAATCCATCTTTACACAACTGCGTGCGATACCGACTCGGATGTAACCAGCTCTCGAAAATGCCGTGCGCGTACGGACAGTTTGCCCCCCTCGGGCAAGAATACTCGTGGCTCCCTTTCCCTTTCGCTTTCGCGTGGCTCGTGGGTACTTTTTGATAATCCGCGCACGGGATCGCCGAGTACGAAAACATCTTCAAATCTCGCCTTCTGGCTATCTCCCCGCAATGCGCGTACGGGCACACCGTCCAATCGTGCGCGCAAGTTTTCGAACACGGCACTGTTTTTTATTCGTTGGTTGGAAGAGAAGAGAAAGAGAGGGAAAAAATGTTTAGTTTTTTTTGTTTGAAAAAAAGCGAGAGCCGCAAAAAACGAGAAAAAAGATCGCGAGATTGCCTCCTGCCTCGAAAGAAAGCCTCCTTCCTGTTTTTGGACATACGTACCGATTTTGAACGAAAACATGGCAAAATCGTCCCCGCTGTCTCGCAACGACCAAACTTTTTGCTGCCCTTTTCCGTTTTCAGGTTTCCAAATCGTTTCTTCCGTTTCTTCCTCTTCCTCGTTGCTGCCTCGTCGCGCTCGATGCTCGTCCTCCTTCAACTCCTTCATCTCTTTTTTTTTGGATTACACAGTCAGCTTTCCATTATTATCCACCACGCGTGTCGTGGTACGGTAATAACTAAATCAGAAATCACAAAACGAACGACAGAGAAGAACAAAACTCTCTCTCTCTCTCGTCTCAAAAAATAATAACACTACCACTACCGATGGTGCGTTTGTGCGTTCTCGTCGTGCGTAGAAAGCAACGACACCATTTATTAACAAGAAGTTGATTACTAATGACGTTACGGAAATAGAACGAGATATCTTTTTTGCTTCAAAAAAACTTCTTCGTAGTTTTAGACAAAAGCGAAGAATAAAATTTGTTCCGAAACGGACAACGAGAGAAGAGATATTTAATATACGAATACGAATGTAGCGAGAGATGAACGCAAATAATCTTTCGTATAACAGGAGGAGGCTGCTTTCTCTCGAGTCGTCGTTTACGTCGTCTCTGTCGCTCACGACGTCGTCCAAAAAAAAACGACCGCGTGGAAGATTTGGAGGAAAGGTGGTTGTTCTGCCACCCTCGCGCGCTTTTGCCGGGTGGTTCTTTGGAGGAGGAGGAGGAGGAGGAGGAGGGAGGAGGAGGAGGAGAAGCGATGATGATGATGATGATGAAAAGAGTAGCACTATAAATAGGAGGAGTAACACTAATAATAATAACAACAAGAGTAACAACAATTTCAGCGAGAGGAAGAAGAAGACGACGAGGATTTTCGCCGGAAGCGGGAGAACGACGATTTCGAAGAACACGCGGGGGAGACAGTATCCGTTCCCGGCGGATTACGATGTGATGGTCCAACAGGCAAGACAAGCGCTACAAAAAGCGAGAGAAGATGGCGTGGATTTAGGAGAAATCCAGTTCCCTCCGGGAGGACTTGATTTAGCGCCCGGCGACTTGGAAGGTAACGTAGAGTGTACGCTCACGGCGACGGTGTTGCGAAAGATTTTGCGCGGGATGAAAGAAGAAGAAAAAATTACCGTCTTGTTTCCAGACCCGACGGAATTGAAGTTGGCGAAAAGAGGACAGACTGGAATGTGCGCTCCGGACGGCGTCGCGCCGCCGGAGGTTTTCCAAACAGACCCTCTCTTTGAGGATTGGAGAGGGGAATTGAATTATCTGGACGACCCGAATGCGTTTTCGGTGTCTGGTTTGGACAAAATTTTCGGTAAAAGCGCCACGGTAAACGATAGAGTAGATATCAACGAAGGCAACATGTTCGTGTGCGCGTATCCTTCGGGAAACATAGCGGAATTGACGCAAACGCGTTTATTGTACGAAAACATTCGAGAAGAAAACGAATCGAAGAAGAGCAAGGAATCAGATGCGCCGGCGAGCAAAACAAAAACAAAGAAAAAATCTCTCGTCGTCGTCAATGGCGAACTCGATCGAACGCGGTCCAACTATTATCCGTGGTTTTGGAATAAAAACGAAATGGAACCGTTGCGAGAGTTTTCGCAATCGTTCGAGGGGATATATTTCATCCACAACTTCAAAGGCACTAACCCGGCGGTTTTGTTCAGATGTTACCCGGACGATTGGAGAGTTTTTCGACGAAGGCCGAACGACGCGGTCGAGTGCGTTTGGTCCAGTTCGACTCGACCGAAAAGTTTAAAGGAAATCGCTTTGGACGTTTTGCCCAAGTTTCCTTAGAGTTTTCTTGTACGTATTGAACGTCTCTCTTAAACTCTCTCGTATTGCTGAAAATTTATTTCCTCGCAAAGGCCTGATGGCTCTTTTTCACAAATCTTTACTTTTTCCCACCTTTCCCGTTGCCTGTTGCCGTCAGCCCTTCTTAAAGTGGCTTTGCAAAGGACGCAACGCAACGCGTTTGATTTCATCCCAAACATCAAACGCCAACATACGAGTATCATTGAAAGATTCAATTATACCTTGGAGTGTTTGGCTCTTCTCCGTTGATATAACCAGAGCCGCCTGTTTTTTTAGAATTTTAATTTATTGCGACTTTTAATTGTGTTCGGGGAAACCAATAGTCGCACAATTTAAGTCATCGTATGAACGAGACAGAGAGAGAGTGAGAGAAAGACAGAAAGAGAGAGGATGAAAACGAGAAACACAACAACGAGGGCGAGTATTCCATCGTCGTCACTGACGACGACGACACTCGTCACCGAACAACAAAAACAAGAACCTTGGGGAGACTTTGTTGATAAGAAAGAAGAGGGAAAAAAAAGCTGCGTGGTCGCGCCAGATCCTGGAAAAATCGTATTGAACGACCAAAAAAGCGACCAAAAGACGCCCCGCAAAAAACAAAAAAAAACTGCCACGACGACGAAAAAATTGACCAAAAACAACACCAAAAACACCGCCAACAACACCATTATACCCAAGTTTGAGTACACGCACACACAAACGGAAAATGCACTGGAGCATAGCCCGTCGTTTGCTTCTACTTCGGTGTATAATATAATGCGATGGTCGTCACCGCACGCGGATTTTTACATCAACGAGCGATACTTGCCGAAGAAGAGCATAGGGATAGGCGCGTACGGGTGCGTGTGCGAAGCGGTAGACCTTTTTCTTCAACAACAGCAGCCGCAGCAGCAGCAGGAGAATAATAACGACAACAACAACAACAACAACAACAACAACAACAAAGGAAAACGAGTGGCGATAAAAAAGTTGTCGGATATTTTTCAGACGAGGTACGAGGCGAGGAGAGTGTTTTTGGAGATTGAGTTTATGAGGAGGACGAATCATAGGAACGTCGTCGGGTTGGTTGGTTTGGATGCGCCGATTATGAAGACGCCGTTGCCGAGAGATACGAGAAGGAGGAGGAAGAAGTCTTTTGGAGGAAGTGGTGGCTACCGAACAGAAGAAGAAGAAGAAGAGGAGGAAGATTTTTCGGACGTCTACTTGATCATGGAGCTCATGGATACAGATTTGAATCAAATCATCAAGTCCGATCAGACGCTTTTACGCGATCACGTGATCTATTTCTTGTATCAAACTCTTTTAGGTTTGAAACACATTCACGATTGCGGTATTTTACACCGAGATTTGAAACCGTCGAATTTATTGGTCAACGCAAACTGCGATTTGAAAATTTGCGACTTTGGATTATCGCGACGGGCGAAAATTGTTGATAACGATGAAGAGATTGATGATGATACGGTGATGACGCCGTCGTCGTCGTATGAACGGATGGATGCCGCGAGGTACTTAATACAGCGTACGTCTTCATGTTCCTCGTTTATGCCAATCGACAATCTCGTGGAAGACGTCAGAAAATTTGCCGAAGACGAAGAAGAAGCAAAATCGCAAGGAGCTGGCCAGGAACGCCCCGACGGAGGAATGACGGAATACGTAGTCACGAGATGGTATCGAGCGCCAGAGCTACTCGTTTCAAACTCGACGTACACGGAGAAAATTGATGTTTGGTCCGTTGGATGTATTCTCGGAGAGATGTTAAAGAGACAACCGCTCTTTCCGGGTTCCGATTACATCAACCAACTGATCTTGATAGTGAATACGCTCGGCACGCCGTGCGAAAACGATATGGCCGAGGTAGAGTCTCTGAAGGCTCGGAAATTTATCAAGTCTTTGAACGACGGCGCGCCGATTCAGAAAATACCATTCGCGGCGATGTTTCCGCAAGTTGATCCGCTTACCATCGATTTACTCGAAAAAATGCTCGAATTTAATCCGAAGACTCGGATAAGCGTTACCGAGGCGCTTTATCATCCACTGTTCGACGGATTGCGCGACGCTCACCAAATTCAGAAAGATTATCTCGATACGCATCAGTTTCTCGCAAGCACCGTCAAGGTTCCAATCCCAAACGAAGAGAGAAGTAAACCCCTGGATGTTGGGGTGTACAAACAGAAGATTATTGAGCAAATACGTTTGATCCAATCAAATGTATAAACTGATTGTTCGAAAACAAAACAGCATGGAAAATAATACAACACCTCAAAAGCTGTCATGATAATACTAGGTATGTACATGGGTACTTACTATGATAAAATATGATTGAATTACTTGTTTACGATAATACGAGTGCGTGTACCATGGCACTTATACCTGTTTTAACATCAAAGGTAATAACACGCATTCTTTTACAACAACACAAATAATATTACGCACAACAACGTACTTATTTTTAAAACTCGCTCATTCTTTCATTTTCTCTTTCTAATGTCGATCGATATCGTCCAAGATGATTTGTGTGGACGGCGCCAACTTTCGCAAATACTTAAACACCCAAAATTTGAACAGGACGTCCATACCGACGGGAACTAACGCGGTAAATATCGAAATCGCCGCGTGATTATCCGCAATGCCGTACTTTTCGCCCAGAGATTCTAAAACCGTATTCCACCCATCCGCACTGTGATATCCGACTAAAACATCGCTAGATAGAAGTAAGATGAACGCTTGATTGGCAGGTCCTAAATCAAAAAACCAGTTCTTTGTTTGGTCGATCCAATCTTTCGCCGCTGACCTTCTGCCGAAGAAAGACATGAAGAAAGCGGAGATAAAGGCCACATCCGTCCACCTATTCGACAACTCTTTCTTCCTTTCTTTTATTGTTTTTTCTTCTATCGCCTTGGCATCTTTAATTCGCGCTTGTATCTTTTGTTTGTCGGTGAGTTGCGGAGCACGACCCATTTGAATCTCGTACTCTCGCATTTGTTCGTTCCGTTCGACATTTTGTAAAATGTCCTGGCGCAAGTGCATCGGGAGCATCTCCGCTGCGACGTTTTCACCCATCGAATCAAACTCGGCGTCAAAATACGGTTCTATGAACGAGTAATTCATCGTTTGCGAGAACACGGCTGGGAATACGACGAATTTCAAGAATATCCGAGCGTTTGGCGTTTCGTCGAAAAACATTTCAATACTTGATTTTTCTTGCGACTGCGATTTGGCCACTTGTTCGTCGAAAATTCTCAACGCTTCCTCTCCGTTTTCAACGACGCCCCAATCTATGGCGTTCAACAGCTGCTCTCTTCTCGCTTCCACACTTTGCTCGGCTACATTTTGGTACGGATACGCGCTCAAAGATTTGATCTCTTCTCCTTTCAACGACGATGAAGATCCGTCTTTCCTGCTGCTAGATTTTTTACTCTTACTACCCGCTCTGGCGCTGCTACTCGTCGATTTCGTTTTCCCAGTCGTTGTCGTCGTCGTCTGTTGTTGCTGCTGCTGCTGCTGCTGCGTTGATAACACCGACGATGAAGATAAAGAAGATGAAGATAAAATTTTCTCGCCGCTGCTGCTGCTGCTGCTGCTGCTACCGTCTTTTGCAACCGTAACGACGCCGTCCTTTTCACCATTCGCGTCTCCCTCTGCGGCTCCTCGCGCTTCGTTTTCGTAGTCTTGTACATTTTCATCCTCTTCTTCGCCCACCTCGTCGTCACCGTCATCGATGGTCACTTCGACCGCGTCTCCCCAACCAATCAGCAGGGGACCAATCTCGTCCTCGTCCTCCCTTCTCCTCCGCGAGAACGAGGACGAAGAAGACGACGAGGACGTCTCCCAATCGGTTTTCGTTTTCTTCGTTTCTTTCTTTTTCGCCGCCGCCGCGGCGGTGCTGGATAAGACCGAGCTGACGAACGCTGAAGCTGGGGAGGAAATCGACGAGAAACTTATCCCGTTACTCGTACCCAGACTTTTGCCAGAGGAGGAGGAGGAGGAGGACGACGACGACGTTCCGTTCCCCGTCCTCGCTCTTCTCTTCTTCTCTTTCTCTTCCTCCTCTTCCTCCTCTCTTTTTGTTGGCGCGTTCTCTTCTTCTTCCTTCTTCTTCTTCTTCTTCGTCTCCTCCTCCGCGCCGCCGAGACCGTCCACGGCGGGCGTCTTCTCGAACAACGCGCGCGTTCGGAATCGATCGAACGCGTTGTTGTTTGTTGCTTTTTCGCCGTTTCTCGACTTTGATGAAGCGTCGATTTTAACGCGCGTCGTTGTTGGTTTTCTCCTTCTTCCTCTCTCAAAGCGTGTCAAAATCGTCGTCGTCGTCTTTTCTTCTTCTCGAAGAGCGACGAAAGGTGTTCGAGAAGCGCCTCTTTTTCCTCCTCCTCCTCCACGAGCAGCAGTCGCAGTCGTACCACCGGCTGCTGCTCCAATCAAAGTCGCGCGCATGATGTGTGATGATTATAACGCGCGCAGAACAAACAAATAAAAGGAAGGAAGAAGATTGTGGATTTTTGGTATTGGATTTATGAAGGAAACGACTGTTGAAATTTTTTGCGTCGTGGCAGCTCCACGACAACAAAAGCTGTGGAGCATTGGTATTTAGGGTTTTACAAACTTGAGAAAGAGAGTTTTTCGAAGAAGAGAAGAATTAGAGATTTAGCAGAAGAGGCGGGTGAACGAACGCACGAGGGACGCATCATACTACGACGCGACGCGACGCGAAAATTTTTCACGCCCGCGCAGAAAAGAGTCGCGGGAAGAAATAGTATAGAAGAAAAATGGTACGCGATGTGACTATCGTTCGAGTGAACGAGGAGGCGTGTCAACAGCGATTCGATGCGTTTTCGCGCGTATTCGTTTCTTTTTTTTTCCTTCTCTCACATTCTCTCTCGTCAAATTCTTTCTGTCCGTTCTTTCTCTCTCTCTTTCTCTCTCCTTCTGTTGTTGTTATCTCCGGATGATGATCATCTCTATGTTCTTCGATGTTGCGTTTGGAGGAACGTCGGGTGTCGTCGTCTTTTCGCGGTCTCGGAAAAGAGAAAAAGAATATATATGGGTGGTGGTTTTCATCTTCGTTGAAAAGAAAAGAAAGAGATGAGCTAAGAAGGCGATCTCATTCGCGCAAACCAATCGAAGAACCAACTCACTCAGAAGTCATCCTCACTTCCTCTCTCTCTCTCTCTTAACCTTTTTCTTAAAACAACAAACAGGTTGTCCTCGCCGCCTCGGTGGTGACGAAATCGGGCAAAGCCTTGGTCTCTCGCCAGTTTGTCCCGATGACTCGAATACGCATCGAAGGTTTATTAGCCGCGTTTCCAAAGTTGGTCGGAGGCACCGCCAATCAAGGGAAACAACACACGTACGTGGAAACAGAAAACGTGCGATACGTGTATCAACCGTTGGAAAATGGAACCATGTATTTACTGTTAGTCACGAATAAAGCGTCGAATATTTTGGAGGATTTGGACGTTTTGAGAATGCTGGCGAAGACGTTGCCGGAGTACTGCTATCAACAAGTGGACGAAGAAGGCGTGAGCAAAGCGGCGTTTGAGTTGATATTCGCGTTCGACGAAGTCATCTCAGCCGGACATAAAGAAAACGTGACCATGAGTCAAATTAGAACATTTATGGAGATGGAATCGCACGAGGAGAAGTTACACAAGATGATCATTCAATCGAAGATTAACGATACGAAGGACGTGATGAAAAGGAAGGCGATGGAGATTGATAAGATTAAAGTGGAGAAGAAGATGGAAAGAGGCGGCGGAGGAAGCGGCGGATTTGGTGGTGGTGGCATCTCTGGGTTTCAAGAGAGAGATTCCGATCCGTTCGCGTCATCGGGAGGCCGATCTGGCAGCGGAGGTGGTGGTTTTGGCGACGATATGGACAACATCGGCGGGTACGGAGGCAGCTCGAAAGCCGCCTCGGACGGCTACGGCGAACCGAGAGGTCCCAAAGGCCTCGCCGCAAAAGCTGGGCCGAAGAAAGGGATGGTTTTGGGGTCGAAGCAAAAAACGAACCGGTTCATGGACGCTTTGCGACAGGAAGGCGAATCCGTGGAGACGGAATACACCAAAGGGAACGAGGCGAGCGCGCAAGTCCCGCAAGTCCCGCAAGAATCCGTCAGCATCATCGTCGAGGAGAAGTTAAACGTTCACTTATCCAAAGATGGTGGTTTAGAAAGCATGGAAGTACAAGGTACGATGATGATGGAAATCCAAAACGAAGACGACGCGTTTGTAAAGGTTGCGATTGATACCGGCGCGAACGAAGGGTACCAATTCAAAACGCATCCAAACATTGACAAGCAATTACACGCTAACGAAGGTATTTTGGGATTGAAAGATCCAAACCGACCGTTTCCGTGTGGTAGCCCGCTTGGTATTTTGAAATGGCGTTTCCAAACCAAAGACGAGAGCAAAGTGCCGATTGTCATCAACTGCTGGCCGTCTGTGTCCGGCGGCGAATCCTTCGTCTCTATCGAATACGAAGCCTCGGACGGCATGGAGTACGAAAACGTCTCCATCGTCATCCCGTTGCCTTCCTCCCGGGAACCACCAACCGTTAACAGCTGCGATGGCGACTTCACGGTTGACTCTAGACGAAACGAACTGGTATGGACCATTGATTTAATCGACGATTCGAACCGAAACGGAAGCATGGAATTCGTCACGCCGGCGTGCGACGGCGAACTCTTCTTCCCAGTCCAAGTCAACTTTTCCGCCCGATCAACCTTGTGCGACGTGAAAATCGTCGGCGTCAGTCGAACGACCGACGATACGCCGGTTAAATACGGCGGGGAGACTAAATTAACCGTAGAAGAGTACACCGTCGCTTGAAAAAAAGAAGAAGGAATAAAGAGAGAGAAGAGACGAGAAGGAGGAAATTTTTGTAACACGTAGTTTTTAAACACACACAATAATAACTGATGAATAACAACGATCTAAATACTAACGATCGATTATTAATGCGGCATCTTTCTTTCGCACTGCTCAAACGACGACGATACGCGCAAGATCACCAGTACCGTTTTGGAAAAAAGAAAAGGACGAAAGGAGGGGCAGGACCACACTTTTCTTCTCACACAAAATCGGCAAAATCGTATTATTATAAACTTTTTGTTCTTTCTCTCCTCTGCTTTGGTGCTCCTCGCGCGCACGATAGTGTAGTATATTCAACTTTGATTGTTTGTTTGTTTGTTTGTTCGAAAGAGAGAGAGATTGTGAGCGAGACGCATCATCGTCATCATCATCATCAAATCATCAAATCATCAAATCATCATGTCGGGGAAGAAAAAATCTTCTAAATCGGGAGGCAAATCCACCCTGGAGGAAACTCTGAAGAAGTACCGCAAAGGCGAGAAAGCGGCGGCGAAGATCATGATTGACGTCGCCCGCGATCGAGCTGCGTTGGACGCGCGATCGGAAGCGCAACAAGATCGGATACGGAGACAAGCGGAGCAGGAGAGGCAACGACAGGAGGAGAAATTGAAGAAAGCAAACGCAAAATTGTTGAAAGATAGGGAGGCGGCGTTACAGGCGCAGGCGGGCGGGAATCAACCGCAACAAGTACTACACGTTCCGACGTCTTTGCTCGCGCGACAAAAAGCGACCATTGATTGTCTGAAAAGAACGAGAGAGCAAATGACGAACAGCGAGTTGAAAGCTTTGCTCGGTTTCGACACGCACCTCGATAAGCAGTCGGAGTTGTTTTTGACTTTGAAAGCGAACGAGAAGATTTTGTACGACGAGAAGAGAGATACGCTGAAGTATAAGCCGAAATTCGACATACAGAATAAGAACGAGCTTTTAGGGTTGATTGTGAAGCACGCGGATGGGGTGTTGGAGGAAGATTTAGGCGATAGTTACGACGGCGTGTTGGTTGACGCGTTGAAGTTGGAGGAAAGCGGAAAGGTGTGGCGAGTGCAAAATTCAGAGACGAGGAAGTGGGTGACGTATCCGAGGGTGAGCGTCGTGGATGAAGACGGTGCGAATAATAAGGAGGGAGAAGAGGAGGAGGAGGAGAACGTCAACAAAGAGTTAATCGACGAGGAGTTTGTGAAGATGTACGCCGAGGTGAAGATTCCGGAGGAGGAGGCTGAATTTGATAAGGAGTTGCGAAAAGTGAACATGGAACCGGCGGCGAAACGGTCGTTTCGAAAGGTCTCGCGAGAAGAACTCGAGGCGGAGAAGAAATTGATGAAAAAGAAGAAGCGAGCACCGAACTTTGAGAGAATGAAATTGACAAACGTACACATGAAAGATTTGTTCAAAGGCGACGCGCCGGATGCGCTCGTATAGATGAAATTGCAATAATTGTAGTAGTAATGTTAGGTAGTAGTAGTAATTCAAACGCAACTTCTTTCTTATTGAAGCGGTAAAGAGCACCCGCTCGTAATCGTACACAAAGAAAACTTCTTCACAGCATCCGATTCGCTTTGTTCTTGGACACACGCGAACGCGCACTTTGTCGGATTAAAAGATAATCCATCGATATCTTTTCTCTCAGTTCGGCGGCCTTCGCGGCCGCAGTTGATTGTGCACCTCATGAAGTCTCTGCACGCTTTTGAGTGAATGCAATCGCGCGTTTGGTCGCCACACTTGTTCAGTAAGCATCTGCGAGTGGTGTATAAAATGGACAAAGAGAGAGAGGAAGAGAGAGAGGGATGTGAGTGTTTAAAATACACGAGGGTAAACAAGAGAAAAAAAAAGAGAAACGCGCTCACCGCAACGGGCCATCTTCCTCTTCTTCGCGGCGATTGCGATCGAAATGCCCGCCCACGCGATCCCAGAATTCCCCTTTCTCGTCCATGGAATGTCCGTGCCATACCGCGTGCGCGGAGGAATGATCCTGAAGTAAAGAACGCCCCATGTTGTTTTCTTCGTCCAAAGCTCCCTCCGCCGAAAAGATAAAGAAGAACACAGACAGAGCGGCAAAGACGACGCGAAAGGAACGACTTTTGCGATCGAGTGCGATTTTTGTAGCGTTAGTTTTGAGCATTTTCTTATTAAAGAGGCGGTTTGTTTATTCGTTTGTATTTATCTGCGCCGGTAGAGAGCTGTCGATCACAACGTACTATAAAGTGAGGATCAGAAACAATTAATTATTTTCTTATACTAGAGTCCGAGGGAGAACCTCGTGAAAATTTCACGAAAAGTTATTCACTCGTCACTCTCTTCCTTCCGAGGAGGCGTTGAGAAGGACCTCGCAGTGGACTAACCGCAACAAAGTCGTCAAATGGTTCTGCACTTCTTGAAAGAACAACGCTTTCGTCGCGACCGGCTCGGCGTCACTTTCGAGCGCTCGTTCCAATCGACGTTTGACTTGAGCGATGTCGTCTTGTAAGGAAGAACGCGCGACGAGAACGTTATTGTTGTTTGCGTCGTCGCCTTTTCTCGGCGTCGTGACTTCTTCTTCGCTGGATTCACCTTGTTGTTCGACTTTCAGAGAAGAAGCGTTTGTGGCGCTCTCTTTCTGTTTTCGCATCTTTGTCTTTACCCCTGCTTTAGCGGTTTCGTCTGCGGCGCGCTTCAATCTCAACGAAGCGTTGGTCATCGCCATCGATATCAACTCTTCTCGCAAGGACAAGATTTCTTTGCTAAGTAAATTGACGTTAATTTCCGCGTATCTTCTGTTGTTTTCTGCAACAGTCGCGTGTATGTGACGTTCGTACGCGCAAACGACGGCGTTGCGCAACTCGTCGCGAAGATTTTCTTCCGATATCATATCGATCGATTCTTTCGTTGCGGCGATGATAGCTTCCCGAATCGCCTCTGTATTTTGTACGTTCTCGATATTATTTGTCGTCGCTACTCCTGCCTCTACCTCTTTTGACGCTATTTCTGTTGCCGTTTTATGTCGTGGAGGCGTTGATGCGAACGCTTGCTCAATGGCCGGAGGTAGAGTTCCACCGAACGCCTTGTCTTTCGCCGGTTGGATTGCCGCCGGTGAGGCCGCGCGTTGGCTTTCGTATTCGGCAAAGATCACATCATCCATTTTCGTTATCTTACGTTCCCTCGTCGGTCGTGAAGGCGTCCCGTTTGGAGTAATCTGTATTCCTCCAACTTGCGTAAGCGCGTCTAGGAGAACGCCTAATTTGTCATTATTGGTTTTACCACTCTCACCGCGTTTCTCATTCTGATCCTCGCTCGATGCGCGCATTCTTGGCGTTGCTATCGCCGCCATCGTACCAGTAGTCATTACGTTTGTTGTAGTAGTCGTAGTAGTCGTATTGGTCGTAGTCGTTTGTACTGACGTGGCGCCTGTCGCGTTGTTGTCATTGTTGTTATTGTTGCTACTCTTGTTCTTCGTGCGATTCCTATTTCCTAAGTTGCCGTGTTTTTTTCCAACCTGAGGCCAAACGAGTTCCTTAGTCGAATCAAAAATTTCTTTCCTTTCCATCATCGACTGAATTTCCTTATTAATCTCCTCGCATCGACACTCGCACTCACCCTCGCGAACGATGCGAACGCACTTCGACGGTGGTGAAGAGGCCGGCGCTGATGTCGTGAATTTCTTTCTTCTACTACTCCCTCCGCTCGCGTCTGAAGTGGCGGCCGCGGAGGCGGTGATACTTCCCTTGGAATCTACTATCTCTATGTTTACTAATTTCTCGCATAAATTGAGAGACGCCACGTTGTATTTTATGCACGTGTGCAAATAATCAGTATCTGTTCCGTACCTGTTTCGATCTAAATTCGTGCCGTATTCTACGCCGTCTTCGCTCTCGTATAAACCGTCGTGTTTTTTCAAATCTTCGGGCAGCACTCGATGCGTCGTCAGCTCAGCTCTTCCTCCTGCCGCTTCTCCCTTGTTACTTCCACCTTTCTTCTTTTTGTTATTAATCTTTTGAACGCTACCGTCGCCACCAGATGTACACGAAGAAGAAGAGAGCGCGACCACTTTCGTCTTTCTCGTATTCTTCGATAACAACTTCAAAGCGTTTCTTCTCCTGCCGTCCTGGCGATTCTTCTCCGCCGTTTGTATCGCCGACATGATTTGTAAAAACGCCGACGACACCGACGCGCATTCGACTGTTTCCCGATGTAATTTTGTCCGTAAAAAATGTTCGTCCAAGGCGTTGAGAGGATAGTGCGACCAGTCGAACTTTGCGCGATATAAGAGCTGATTGTTCGCCGGTCGAGAGACGGCGGCGCCGGTGGTCAAAGCCGGATGTTGTATTCGTTGCTGCGGCGTCGTTATCTCTGGCGTCATCTTAGTCGTAAATTCTTCCGCGTTTGGTCTTTTCTTTTCCTCGGAGGAGAGTCGTTTGCGTCGTCTTCGTTGCCTCGTCGTCGTCGTCCTTTCTCCCTCTTTTCTTTCTTCTCTCTTCTTGGTGGTTTCAACACCAAAAGTCTGATGCAAAATCTCCTCCTTTTCCTCTTCTTCTTCTTCCGCGTCGGCGAAGGTACTTTTGGCTTTTGTCGTCGTCGTGGTAAAGAGCGACGTCTTCTTAACGATACCATCATCGTCCGTTTTATTATTCGTCGATATCGTTTGTGGTTTCATCGTCTCCTCTTTCTTCTTTCGTTGCTCTCGTTTCTTATTAATCTCGTCATCTTTTTTCTCTTTTTCCTCCCGATGATGAGACATGTTTCTTCCAGAGGTTGGTTGTACGTACTCTCACAGCCACAAGAAGATAAATACTACCGCGTTTTGCCCTCAATCAAAGAATGAGTATTCGTTACTACTGCCGATGAAAAGAGACATAGAGAGAGAGGCTTTTAGCCGCGACCTCTCTCTTCTTTTAAGTGATGAGATACCGAAAGAGCGACCCAACGTGTAACCGCAAAACTCCCCTTTTGGCTCGTAGAAAAAAAAACTGCCAAGAGTAACACCCTTTTGTCAGTTTGTGTGTCGTCGAGCAAAAAAAAAGAAAATCAAATCACTTTCGTGCGACACTTTTTAACACTTCTTGTTGGTGTTGGTGTTGGTGCGTTGCGCGTGATTTTCTCTCTTCAATTTATTTCCTCCTCAAAACGCGTAACAGTAATATTCACGAAACACTCTTTACGCTCTCTTTAGTTGTCGTTGAGTTGTCGCGTGATAAGAAGAAGAATATAACAAGAAGAAGAATTAGAAAACCAGGGGACACCTTTAACGAGAGAAATGATGATGATGGAAAAAAGGGGAGAAAAACAATTGGGACCGCGAAACTGCTTCATCCTCCAAACGATACACGAGTCCGTGTATTCCCAAAACTCCTGTTCAAACGCCGAAACCCCTTCTTTGTCTTCTTCTTCGATAAGCGAGAACAACGACGAGAACAAATTCTGTTTCGATTGTAAGAAGAAATTGGGCGTGTATTTGCACTGTAAGTTTGGGACGCTGTTGTGTCGAGCGTGCGCGGAGGAACACAAAACGGATGGGCAGTTGGAAATAGAAAGCGGGAAGTACGTGAAGTGCATTTTTTTTAACCATCAGGTTAAAGAGGAGTTTGCGCCGCTGTTCTCCCCGATGTTGATGTCCGCTTCGTCGTCCGCGTTGGAAGACGATTCAGACGACGACGAAGACGTCGATGATGGTGTTGAAAACGACGAGAACGCTTTGAGCGAAGAACGAGAACCGATTTTAACGGAGCTCGAACTGGCCACGCTGAGCGCCGGCGGTAACCGCGCTTTGTCTTTGTTCCTTAAAAACGAGCACGGTATCATCGTGGGTAACTTGAACGCGAAAGATCGCGTGAAGTTTTACAAAGAATGTCGAGAATTGCGAGCGTATAGGGTGGAACTCGCGATGGCAAGTTCGATGCGAATGCACGCGTTGAGAGAGGAGTATAAAGAGTTTCTCGACGATTATCACGCGGCGACCGAAAGCGGTAGCATAAGTAGCAACGATAAGAGTACGAAGAATAAGAAAAAGATTAGAAAAATATCGGACAGTTTGGGTTCGGCGTTGACAAACATCGATAAGGAGTTGATGGAGGAGAAAAGAAGAGAAGAGGAGGAGGAACGACTACAACAAGAAGAAGAAGAAGAAGAAGAAGAAAAGAGCGACGAGAACGAACGAGAAGAAAAAGATGACGGGGATGAACCGAGAACGCCGGATAGCGAATCAAAAGAGGAGACAACGACGACGACGACATCTTCGTCGCTTTTTTCCAGTCCGACGAGTTTGTTAAAGTCTATCGATACGTCCGGATTGAATAAAATCGGAACGTGGGTGCAAAGCATTACTGCGACGGCGACGACGAAAAGTAGCGAAAGCGGCAACAGCGATAAAGAGAATAATAGCGACGACGAGAAAGAAAAGATGGAGAAAGCAGAGGTACGACCCGGAAAAGAGGAAGATTTACTCGATGAAATTGAAACTATCGCGGAAGCCGCCGCCGCCGAGGTATCGTCCACTGGCGCGAACATCAATGATAAAAGTAACGAGACCAATAGTAGCAGTAATAGTAGTAGCGATAGCGATGAGCTGCTCAACGAAATCGACCAAATTGTCGCCGAAGTTGATGACGACGACAATTCAGTGAAAGAAAAAGAAGAAGAGGAAAGAAAAGAAGAGCGTAATATTACTACTTCGAGCGATGGCTCGTCAAGATTAGCCTCATCGCCTCGTTCGGTGAGATTCGTCAAAATTCGAAACGAAGCTGCCACGGCGGTGCAGAAACACTGGAAAGGATCGAACGAGCGCAAAGCATTTTTGAACCAAAAACGCGCGGCGACGACGATTCAATCGAGTTTTCGAGGAAACAAAGCGCGTCGCGGCGTCGTCCGAGAAATGAAGGAAGAAGTCAAGCGAATAGAAAAAGAAACGGAAGCGGCAATTAAGCTTCAATCGAGATTTCGAGGAAGTAAAGCTCGAGTAACCATCGCGGAACTTCGTGAAGAAGTTCGACGAAAAGAAGAAGAGCGCGTTGCGCTTGAAGCTAAGCGAGAGCGAGAGCGCGTCGAACGGCAGAGCGCGATAACTATTCAAAAATCTTTCAAAGGTATGCAGCAACGAAAGGTTTACGGCGAATTTAAAGCTTGTAAAGCGCGGGACCACGCAGCTACACGCATCCAAAGTTATTACCGAGGTGTAAAAACTAGAGAACAGGTAGCAAACGATCGCAAAGCGCGATTGTTACTGGCTGCACTCGAGAAAAGAGAGGCTGAAAATGAAAAGAGAGCACGCGCGGCTATTCTTTTGCAAGCGCATTCGAGAGGGTTCTTGGCAAGAAGAGAGGCGCGGGAGTTGCGTGAGTTTGCAAAAATTAAAATTGAGGCGAAATTATACGCTCGCAAACGAGTCGAGGAACGCATCGAGGCCAAGATGAACGAATTGAGAACGCGGAATGGCATCTGCGCGTAGACATTTCGATAAAGAGAGAGAGGTGCCAGAACGCTGTTACTCACTTTTTCTTTTTCTTAATTTATCATCATCAGCTATTATCAGCATCGTCGAGTGTAAACATCCTTCGAACAATCTCAACTGCTTTTCTAACTTTGTTCTTTTTCATTTCCACCATGAGCGTACATCCATCACCGGCCCGAGTAGGAAAGATGGCGCACGAATTCGGTACGCGCGGCGTTACGTATCCATCAAATTGTGTCGCTTTCACGCCGCGCCCAAACTCCAAATTATAAAAATCGAACGTCATCCAATTCGTCGCGCTTAAATCGAGCGAATTCAACATGGAATGCAATGAAATTAAATGTTCGCGAAACGATATATTATCCAAAGATCCGAGCGCGAGTCTGACTCTTGTTCGCGAATCAATCATGCGCGAGTCTCCTTCGCGATATTTCTGCAAGGATCTCCTGATTTCTCTCGCTCGTTTTTCAACAGATGCGTACACATCATCGACAGCAATAATATGCGCAAACGAAGCGTTGCCGAAATAGTTTCTCGGCAGAACTCCGTAATTTCTATAGTTTATTGCAATATTGGCGTAAGATGGTTTCTTCTTCGTGCTCTTCTTCTTCTTCTCCTTCCTCTCGTTCACTAAAGAAAGAAGCTTCCAACAAAACGCTGTGGCGATGTCGTTCGAGCTCACGTAATCATCCTCGACGACGTAATCTTCAACTGGAGCCAACTGCGTAGTTCTCTCTTTCATTTCACGTATGAAAGTTTCGCTCAATTTAATTTGAATCCTAGTGGATTTCGAAAAGATAAATTTTAGACCACCGACCAAAATACCGCGAAGCGCTCGAGACGGTTTTACTTTTACACACCCGTGTTCGACGAGTTCAGGATACGCGATAAACTCGCCGTACTCTTTAACTTTCATTTCTTCTCTCTCTGAGAGTTTAAAGTATTCCAAACGCTTACTCGTTGGCAGGTGAATCTCACTCAAACGTCGCTTAGAAAGTAAGTATTCTCTTTGTTGTAGTCGTTGTCGTTGCTCTTCCTGCTCTTGGATGATGCGACAAAAGAAAGAAAGAAACGTCTTCATCGAGTCCCCGTCGCACGCGTAGTGCTTCACAAAAAAAGTCAGAACTTCCCATTCCTCTTCGTCATTCTTAGTAAATGAACGAACGTTCGTTTTCTGTACCGCCATGCACGTTCTTCGAGGAATTTTCAAAGGTTTCGTCTTTCTTTCAACTCTTTCCATTATTCTCTTTTTCTCCTCCTCCTCCTCCTTTTCCTCCTTTTCCTCCTGATGGTATAACACGTCCACCTCTTTCCAATACACGCCGCATTGTTCTCTACCTGAAAGACTTGGCATTGCAGGCCAATCCACCACTTTCATGGACAGCGGGAAATACCTCAAGGTCTCGCTCAATGCCTGCTTCAGCAGGCAACTCGAAGGCAAAGATCTCGAAGAAGAAGAAGAAGAAGAGGTGAAAAAAAATGACCAACACGTTTGTAAATTCGATATCGCGGGATATTTATCGATCGGCGCGAACGGGATATCGACGGGCGGTTGCAGATCATCATCGCGCGGCGGAGCAAAGATTCGATCTTCTCGATGTGCAAGGATTTCGATTCTGTAACGCCGCCGCCGCCGCATATCTATCGATCGTGCGCGTATTTTGTGAAAGAGAAGGAACTTTTTTTTTCTTTTTTGAAAAACGAGCGTTTTCAACTAGTACAGAGAGAGTGCTCTCTTCTCAAAAGTTGCTCGCGTTTATGCGTGTTTGTCTTTGTGATGATGACGACGATGCGAACCTTTTTTCTCTAGTCTCTGGGCGCACTATACCGATATGCCAAGCTTAGTGGTGGCAGATTTTTTTAAAAAACATCACTTTGTACGAGCAAACGTAAAGCGCGTAAGAGTCGAGACATACGCAATACAGTAATAACGCGCATCAACTCTACCTATCGGTACAACACGTATAGTATATTTCAATTGCGCGACGAAACTAAACGGAAGAAGACATTTTTTTTTTCTCCTTGATCTGCGCGTTCAGAGCATCGATTTCTTTTTGATTCTCGCTCTCTCTCGCACCTCTCGCGCCTGGTTCGTACTTCATCAACATCTTTGATTTCTTCTTAATCTGTCTTTTCCTTGGCTCGATCAATTCTCTTCTCTGATAGGACTTCAAACGATCTTTTAATAACGCGTGCGCACCGTGCAGCGTTCGTAAATTTCCATTGACTTGTTCTGTAAACAACACCTCCGGTAAATCTTCCTCGTATTTGTGCTTTCCTAACCGCCGAGGTTGCGTTTCCTCGCGCTCTTTTCGCGTTAAGTGAAGCCTGTGCCGTTTCATTTCGTCGCGTTTTTCTTTTTCCGCGATATCTTTCGTTATTGATTTCAATTCGCTTAAATCCCGTCGTTGTTTCTTCAATTGCTTTCTCTCTTCGATTTCTTTTTGTAACTGTTGATGTCGGGCGCGTTTATTTCGCGCGGCTTTGTTGAGCTTTTCCGAGGTATTCGCTGCACTTTTGTTCTTCTTCGCGTTTACTTTACCTTCGTCGTCCTCGTCCTCGTCCTCGTCGTCCTCATCCCCAAACCCAGTTTCGTAATACAACTCTTTTATCCGCAACGCGTCCGCTTTCTGCCCTAACAACGGCGGTCGCACCGGATTCAATTGCTCTTTATAGTCCTTTGCGATTTCCTTCGCCGCCGCTTTCATGATGACTTCGTTTCGCAAATCTTCTGGTGGATTGTACGAACACCCGGCCTCGTCCACTTGTACCGGTTTCGCGTGCTTTCGATCCACCGTCGGTCGCAAAATTTTCATCGCCTGTCGGGCGATTCCCGTGGCCCTCGGGAAGTGCTTTTCCCACAAGCTCACGCCGTTTTGTTCGTCTGCGCGTTCGAGTGTTCTTTCGGTTTTCTTTCCCTCTTCCTCCTCTTTTTCCTTCTTCTTCATGACCGCCACGTTTCCGTCAACCGCTCGATGTTTCGTCGGTTTCGGATACGACTTTTCCACTTTTTCCCTTCTCAATATCGAATCCACCCGTAACGTTTTCATCCGGGCGCGTTGTTTTTTCGTTAAAAACAAAGCACCCACTCCCGCGAAAGCATTAGCAGACGTTTTGTGCGTGGTGGTCGCAGTATCTACCACGAACAGTTCCTCGTCTCTCTTCTTCCTCTCCATCGACGCCGCCGCCTTCGATGGAGAGGAGGACACCATCATTTCCTCCTCCATCGCCGCCCATTTTTGCTTCATCTTCTTCATCTTCTTCTTCTTCGCCGCCATAATCCTTTATTATTATTATTATTTAAAACACGCAACAACACGCGCAAAACTGTGAGAGACGCTTTCGAGAGAGAGAGAGAAAGAAAGAAAGAAAGAAAGAAAGATGAGAATGTGTTCTGTGTTAACAATGTGTTGTTATTGTTTGCGTCTGTTTTTTTTTGGGATTTTCTTCATTTTCTTTGCCAAACCCTAAATCTATTGGCCTAACTAACGAACGACATTCATCAAATCCCCTAGCTATTAGTATTAGGATATAAACACGACGACGCAAACGCAAACGCAAACGCGCGATGACGACGACGACGCCAAAAAGATGATGACTTGAGATGATGATGAAGATGCGGATTTTGCGAAGAAGCGCTGTGTGTGCTTTTGATGTGTCGTCGTCTTCGTTTGAAAGTCTTTTCCTTTTTCTTCGACGGAGTATTCTCGAGAGCACTACTCCTTGTCATCATCATCATCATCATCATCATCATCGCGCTCTTCATCATCTTCTCTCCTCGCAACAACAACGCAAAACACATCGTGTGTTATTACATTCTCGAGAAGAAAGCGAAGATGTAAAGACAGTGTTCCCATCGTCGCCGCGTCTTTTGACGAAAACGACGACGAGAAAAACTGCTGCTTTTAGTACTTTTGCGACGAAGTGTAGCAGCGCTTTGAAAGTAAAAGTAGAAGTAAAAGAAGAAGAAGAAGAAGAGAAAGAAGAAGGGTCGACGATATACGCGATATCTACGCCGCCGGGAAGAGGTGGCGTGGCCGTTTTGCGAATATCCGGCCCGAAGAGCTGGGAAGTTGGGGAGAGACTGACGTTAACTGGACTTCTCAAAGAAGGAAGGGGAAGGTTGGAAGATGTGGACGAATATATTTCTTCGACGAGGAGGAGGAAGAAGAGGAGGGAAATGGCGAGACCGGGGGTACTGCGACGCGCTCAGTTTGTTTTTGAAACGGAAGAGAGAGAATTAGAGGAAATGGACGAGTTAGAACTAGAAGACGACGACGATGAATTCGACAAAGTGGAAGGTGGTAAAGGTCAAGGAAGAAGAAGAGAAAATCAAGCGCCAGCTGTGGCGAGAAGGAAAGAGAAAAATACCATCGGGGTTATCGATGAAGGATTAATCGTGTTCTTCGAAGCGCCGCGCTCGTTCACGGGAGAAGATGTGTGCGAGTTGCACATGCATGGTTCCATAGCCGTATGCAAAAAGGTATTGGAGGTATTGGCGACGATGAGCGCTGTCGACGAAAAGGATGATGGAAAAAATAGTCCCACGTTGTTGTCTTTTCGAAACTTGAGACCGGCAGAACCTGGAGAGTTCAGCAAACGCGCATTTCTGAACAAGAAGATGAATTTAGTTCAAGCGGAATCTTTGGCAGATTTGATAGAGTCGGAGACAGAAGCACAAAGAGCGTTGGCTGTGAGTGAAATAGAACTCGGTAGTGCTGACGGGGATGTTAGCTATCGTCGTGCTCCGACGGCTTCGTCGTTGTCGAGGAAAGTGGACGAATGGACGAACGTGTTGACGAAAGCTTTAGCCGTGTGCGAAGCGGTTTTAGATTTCCCTGGCGAAGATCCAAAGCTCGAATCGTCTTTGATTCACCGAGACGTATTACCAGCGATTTGCCGCGTGAAAGGTGAAATTGACGCGGCGTTAAAAGACGCCGAGGCGAGAGAGTTAGTTCGGACCGGTGTTCGCGTGTGTATAGTGGGTGCCACGAATGCGGGGAAATCGACGTTGTTGAACTACTTTGCGAAAAGAAACGTGGCGATCGTTTCGAAAGTTCCAGGAACAACAAGAGACGTCGTCGAGGTGAGTTTAGAGTTAGATGGGAGAAAAGTAGTTATTTTTGATACCGCCGGGCATCGATTTTTGCCAATAGCGGGAAAAACTTCATCAAAGTCGGAAATAATGGAAGAATGCTACGACGCCGGAGACGAGGACGAATCACTTTTCGACGACGAGTACGAAAGAAGAGTCGGTAAGCTTTCGGACGACACGAAAGATTTAATCGATGAAATTGAAAGAGAAGGTATCGAAAGAGGTAAAAATGTAGCAAAAATGGCGGATATCATCATCGAAATGATCGACGCCACAAATCCTAAGAGAATCGATTTTGCGAATATGAACATTAAACGTGCGGATGGCATTAAAATAATCTCAGTCGTGAATAAATCCGACGCGTTGTATGTTTTGGAAGGAGAAGAAGAAGAAGAAGAAGTATATTCAAGGTATGATCGTTCCCTTCTTCGTCTCAGTTTACGAACCGGACAGGGACTAGAAGCATTAACGAAAGCTGTCTCTAATGCCGTCCAAGAGTGTACAATAACAGCATCGTCATCTTCATCTCAAGCCAACGACGGCGCTACGGCTGCCATTGCCCGGTCTCGTCATCGTGCGCACGCTCGCGCAATATCCAATTCCCTTGGCGCGTGTCTCTCCGAGCTAAATAAGGAAACCACTAGCGATGATAACGTAAAAAAAACAACAGAAGATGAAGGAAGTACGTGCTCTTTGAACCATTCTCTGGGTCATGTGAGAACTGAACTCGTCGCCGAGGATTTACGGGAGGCGTTGAGCAATTGCTCTCGCGTAGTTGGTCGGTTGGATGTGACAGAAAACGTTCTCGATGTTTTGTTTTCCGAGTTTTGCATTGGGAAGTAGCGAATTTTTATCTTTATCTTCCACACGTGGTTTTCAAAAAAATTGATTGTTTTTTACAAATACGCCTCTACTCACCACAGCGACGAGATGAACACATGAAACTTCGACTAAAGCACACTCCCGTAGCGTTGTTGCGCGTTTTCTCTCTCTAATACTTCGCTCTTTGACACTAAATATGCACTTTCATCTTTCTTTCGAGAGAGAGAGAAGGGACTTCCGTAAAACAAGCTGCGGCGTTCATTAGATGAGAAGAGAGCGTACAGCGCGATGACCGTAGCAGCTAAACCATACACTTTCAAGTAGAATACGGTGGAAGAATCGCCTCCCTTCGCAAAGTATGGATTTTTTTTTCCCGCTTGGACTCCCGACGACGACGACACCGTCCTCGGCGATCCAAGCTCGCTTCGAGCGGTGGTGGTGGGCGCTTTAGAAGCTTGTGTTCCTTCTATCGTTTCCCCACATCGATACGTCGTCGAGAACGTCTCTTTCGCGACAGGATTATTCCCCGCGTCGATTATTTTACTTCCGAGCTTATCTGCATTTACGGTGATTTCGTAAGTACCGTGCTCCGCATCGTACGGAAAAGAAATCATGAGAGAATTTCTGTCCAGACACGCAAAATTGTAATGAAAATATACGTCATTTTTATCCACTTCACCACCTGAAGTTATCTTCGTTCCATCGCATGTCTTGACGCGCCTAATCGCATATGTCATGTGATCAGCTTGAAGCTGAGGACAAATAATTGGCTCGGAGTAATCAATCGTGAAACGATTGTGGAGCATGCGCATATCAATGGCTTCGGGTTTCTTCACATCAACGATGATGTTCAAGTTTTCTTCCGTAACAGAGCCTTTTACATCTGCAGTTGCAAACGAGTCGTAACCGGAGCAAAATACTTTAGCTCGGACCTCGTAAGATCCGTCTTTCAAACCGTTCATAAAGTACTGACGCTGAAGATTCCATTTGAAAGTGCATCCTTCGCCGCGCGCCGAATTACACTGCGCGTCAGCATCTTTCACGTCGCGTTTCCAAATATCCGAATCATTACCAATCATGTCCCACGCATTTATCCACTCGCCGACCCCCAGTTTTCTCCACTGCACGCGAACGAATTCAACACTTGGATGAACCAAATGGTTTGTATGTTTTGTGTTGCCTTCAATCTCATCGGCAGACCACAAATTCATTGGATCCGGATTCATCAGCGTCATATTCACATACGGCGAAGTTTGTTTCGAAAGCACCGCGTTCAAGAAGGTATTGTACGTGGTCAGATCCCAATTAACTTTTGGGCACTCGCGTTCCCATTTAAAATCGCCTAAAAACGCTGTTGAAGAGATGGGCGATCTGTACAACCAGTCTCTCGACATTTGCCATTCACATTCAGATACCAACTGCACTCCGATAGAAGAATACTTATGAGCAAATTGTCCTTTCATGACATTCAAGGATAAACGCGTATACTTCAAATCTCCGTTGGAGTCAACCGAAGGCACGTCGTGTAAAGGAACTAAGCTATGGAAAGGAGCAAGACTGTCCGCCCCATTGATTGAGAATGATAAGTCCATCATGTTCCCGCCAAAATCGCCCGCATATTTACTTCCCGAGGTGAGCAACAACCCATAGATGTGCCCTTCCCTATAAGGCGATTCGTTGGTAATCATAAGATCAAACAAAGCCCTTTGACCAGGGGGGATAAACTTATTATTTGCGCCAGCGCTCCACTCGGTTTCAATAATTAGGCCAGATTCTCTCCACATGGTGTTTGGTTCGCCCGGGCATTTTGACGCGCCCCCGATTGTTCGGAAGATTGGCGTCCCAAAACGCTTGTCGCTCAAGACCTGAACCACAAATTTGTCATACGGATCACCATCACCAAGTGTGTACGAGACTTCCAAATCTCCAAACTTTGCCCAAGCCATGGCATGTTCGAGAGCGATTGATTTTCCTTTTCCCCAGCCCGTATTATCTTCTCCATCTACGATGGAAACGGAGTATTCGCCTGACCGGCTGCCTCCAAAACCGCCCTCAGCTTCAATGGCCCACGAATACCCCCAGCTGTCGATATTAGAAGATAAATCAGAGTGAAACTCAAGCGCGTGCCCGCCTCCGGAGAACGTCAAATAGATTGATTGCTCCGGGCCTTTTGACGATGGGTTCATTTTCGGATCGTGGGTGTTCCCTCCTCTGAAGCTGAAAGGCGCCTTTGATCCGTACATAGAAGCATCGATATACTGCGCAACTGTATCTTTTTCGAAGAATGAATCGTCAAGAGCCATATCACCGCGCGCACGCACATCCGCTTCAGCGCCATCTGACATACCTCGAGAGAAGAGGCTATCAGGCACTGCATCGCTATCATTCTCAACAGAAGTAAATACATTTTTACCAACTTCCTCACCCTTCAATTGCCAGCTTTCTAACCAGGAACCTTTATTTGGGAACCATCTGCCGGTGTTGCCTTGGTCAGGATCGCTGTCTTCGCCTTCAATAATTTCATCCATATCAAGACTACTTTGTTTCAAGGAGCTCAGAGATGCCGTGGCTCCTTTTTTGGGGATTGATTTCCAGACGGCATTCAAGTCCCTCCAATCCTGTTCAGCCGTGTAATCCGATCGATCTTTATCGCCAGTATACGCTCCATACGCATCATCAATCTTCGGCTTCATTAATCTGCCAAAGACAGAGCTATCGGAACTGAAAGGAACGGCGGATTTATCGAATGCTGCTTCAATTTCACCCATCTTTGTCTTTTGTTCTGGAGTTTTAAGAGCTAAAAAGCCTTCTGGGTTGAAATCCGGTGACGACCATTCAATTGTTTTCTTCCAATCATCCAAGGATTGCTTCAAACGGTGCTTCCAGATTGATTTAATCTCTTCGTTGGATTTACTACCAAACTCGCCGTCGGTCATTATCGCGTCTTTACCACTCGCGGTGGCAATTAATCCGTCAATTTCTGGAATTAGTTTGTACTCTACGTGAAAAATGGAAACGACGTACGATGTAGGTTTTCTCGGAAGCCACTGCACTTCTTCGATTACTTTTAAACAGTTGTCTCGGATGTCAACAGTGTCAACTCTCAAGTAGATTATTTCAAATCCACCTCCTAAGATTGTGTCGCCAACGCGACCGGGTAATCCCTCCTCTTCCGATGAACTGATTGTTCTGTCTAAAGTAAAATGGAAGTCCCATCCATTATCGGTCGTTGCAGAGACACTTACATCTGGGCCGGAAAATTCAGTTCCTCCCGATTGGCCAGTGCTGAAACCCAACGTCCCCTTTGAGCCTTCCGGAGCTTCATCATCGAATTCAAGAAGTACGTTGGCGTACGATGACCCAGCGGATAATCCGGGAACTTCAACGCTGAAGCCAAGCTCGGTTCCTAAAGCCCAGTCCGCGGCGAAATCAATACCGGTACCCCTCGTCGTTTCAAGGCCAAGCTCTAAATCGATATGAGTTCCTTGCATGATACTAGCGAATGAATGACCACCAGGAGGGTCGTGAACGACGGTGTACACCAGTCCGCGAATAGGCGCCGTCGCATAAAACTTCGTGTCAGACTGAAACCTAGCGCTTGGATCAGATCCTCCACCACGTATTTTACTCGCGACCGTGACAAATTCGCGCTCTACTGCCAAGTTTGTAACGGCCCATCCATCGTTACGTTCAATGCGCGCCAGAAATTTGCGTCGGTACGGCGAGACAAGATTTGGAACAGCGCCTTTCGATGAAATTTCGAGAGAGTTTGGATCCTTTCCTGTCCCGACGGTAGCAAATTGAACTAAGCTCGAGGAGGCGTTTACAGCGGTAAAGACGCACTCGTCTGACGGTTCGCTAGATGAATGACAAGGATTCATCGCTTGTGGGCTGACATCTTGTTGAATCTGAACTTGAACTCCTAACTTTGTTGGTACATCGTTAATGATGGACTGGAAGTTTGAACAATACGTGATGGTATTCGGCCCGGTATAATGCGCTTCGATTACTTTCATCGATACATACTTCATAGTGGATAGTTGCGGCGATACCTTGGAGTATTGCAAATTAGAAGATCCAATTAAATGTTTTTGCGTTAAATCGTGCTTAGACAAGTCCGTTCCAAGACACGTCTCGTCCGATCGGATCGCAGTGAATGGAGTTTGCAAAGCTTTCTCCGGTATATCACCAAACGTTGGTTCTGCGCAAAACCAGCCGTGATAGACGTACCTCACTTCTGCGGAAGTACGTTTTAATAATAACATGGTTTGTACGAGAACATTTCTATCGCGGAAGAACTGCATAATATTAGATCCCGGCGGCGCGCATGAAGCGCCGTTGTATTCAGCGATGATTTTTGATTCAGTTAAAGCAGATACATCAGGAGCTTGAGCAAGTTGAATGTAGTAATCCATGGCCGCATACGGCCAAAGGCGTACGTTCGATGATTCATTTTTTGGATCTACTAAAGGCCACTGATCTTTTGCAAAGCGCGAGCCTGTAGATCCAACAATATCTTTATCGAAAACTTCAACTGGTGCCCCGCACCCGTTCGCAGGCGTTATCAATAACGAGTATTCCGTATATGGAGTCCCGCACGCGCCGGCGTACAATCCAACATCTACCGGCCGTTCTGTGACGTCAAAATAGACCACAAACTCACCACCTACGATGTTTTCCAACTCATAGTATATGTTTTTAGTGAAGATTGTTTCGTGTAACTTAACAGAAGTCTCATTTTGCACTGAGCAAGGAAAGTCATCTAAATCGTCTCCCCCGAAACATAAATCGTGACCGTCGTAGGACGCAATAAAAGCCCAAGTTTCCCCGGGTGTTATGCTTAAATCAAATCTCCCCAAATCGTCTGCGGTATAGTTCGTTGCTTCAACATCATATTTGTACCCTCTCGGAGAACACTCTTTCCTCGCGATCTCCTCTGCATCGCATTTCTTACCCTCGTAAGCACTAATCGTTGCAAATTGAAGGCCGCAGACGAAATCTTGTGTTCGCGATGCTGGAAATCGTACCATCCCCGTGACAAGAACAGCTGTATTATCCTCGATATCTTCGCCAGCCGCCCCAAGATGTTTGATGGGTAAAATTTTTTCACTATTGTCGCCAAAAACGTGAACTACATCCGGTAATCTTTGGATCGCATGCACTTCCAATTCATCCGGGTCAAACATTTCTTTGGTGATACCGTGGACGGCGTGAGAGAACGCAACGCGATCTGCTTTATCGATATGTTTAGTCAATTTCATATTCTTTGAAGTTGGGTAAGTAGCCAAAGGGACCGCGTAAAGCTTCGTTTCCGGAAGAGCATCAACGCCCATGCTCGCCAAAAGAGAGTTTTTGGAAATTTCAGATTTCAATGGAGTGCCCATCGTAAAATCTGTGTAAGACGATTCAAACTTATCGGACCACTTTTGCCATCTTTCCTCGGAAAAAGGCAACGCGGGTTTGTCAACAGGTAAGACAGAAAAGACTGCATTAATTTTAGACACGTCCTTATACTTTGCCGAGAATTGCGTTAAGTGCTTCGTGCCAACGGCTGGATAAACCAGCCAAGGCACGCCATAAATAATCCCTTTGTCTAAAGCAGTCACTGCGTTCGTGAACTCAATTTTATTCAGGGTTCCCGTCTCATCTCTATCTAGAATTTTCCAAAACTTCTCTTGAAGCACAACGTGTGCGTCGATATACCTCGTCCTGTTTTTACAGTAAGATATAAATTCAGTCTTATCTACGACATTATCATCATTTACGTCGACAAATGCATGCGTCGGTGGAGGTGGAGATGGGGGCGGAGATGGGGGCGGAGATGGCGGCGGAGATGGAGGAGGCGAGGGAGGGGGCGACGGTGGCGGAGGAGAAGGCGGAGGCGGAGAAGGTGGTGGAGGAGGAGAAGGTGGAGGCGGAGAAGGTGGAGGTGGTGACGGAGGAGGAGGTGGAGGAGAAGGAGGAGAGGGTGGATTGGGCAACGCTTCAAACCTAATACCCGTGAGCGACAACCACCCGTGATGATTACCGCCCGCAACCCAATGTATTTGTCCGTTTGGAAGTACATCCACGCGACTCGTGTATTGATGGTTGTTCAAGTTAAAAATCAAACGCTTCATTGGTCTGCATATTTCCGGTAACGTGGCGATATATCCCCACTTGTTT
>Ga0257106_1000321_pt1 | contig 29825 bp, 40 predicted proteins | sample LP_taG_3_FD_190177 | JGI IMG/M metagenome (GOLD analysis project Ga0257106, IMG submission 190177) | Marine microbial communities from Northeast Subartic Pacific Ocean, Canada - LP_J_2011_P26_10m | ecosystem: Environmental > Aquatic > Marine > Oceanic | place: Canada: Northeast Subartic Pacific...
AGGATTGAAGGCTACATTAAAAATATCCAACAACCCCCTGTTTGAAAAGAACAAGAAGAAGCCACCAATGAACAAGATAAATGAGAATCCCAACGAAGAGAAAAAGGCTGTGAATGAAAACACCAAGAAGAAGTTACGCCGTGATAATGTGAAACGTCAAATCGAGAGGGTCAAGGGTATCACAAAAAATGATGTTGACGAGCTCATGAAGATGTGGAATAAGAGTAAGAACCAATCTGATATGGGGGTTTGGAAAATTATCAATCAAGCCTCTAAAAGGGTTCAGGATAAGGAGAGGGAAAATGCTGTAAAGGGTCTCGTGGGTGGTGCCATCAATAAAGTGGTGAAAAACAGGGAGAGGGAAAATGCTGTAAAGGGTCTCGTGGGTGGTGCCATCAATAAAGTGTTGAAAAACAAGAATAACAACAAAAACTTCAATGCTTCTGCGGAACTTAACAAGCAACTTAACATCAAGGGTAAAGAGCTCAATAAGGAAAACAAGAATCGTAAGCGAGAGAAGCCTACACTACGACTTGGTGGAAGAGCAGCTGAGAATCGACCTAAACCCACCGATGAAAATAAGAAACGATTCGTTTCTGCTATCAATACACTAAAAAAATTACCTCAAAATAAGAAAACCGCATTCAAGGGTCAACTCGACGCTGCATTCAAGAGACAAAATCTTAATAAGATGATAGAAATTAAGAATAAGGCAGTTACAGAAAATAAGGAGATTTCAGATAAAGAAAAACGAGAAAAACGAAAGAGAGAAGAAGCTAAGTTCGAGGCCCAGAAAGCTAATGAGAAAACACAAGCTAAACTGAAAAATGTCGTCACGAAAGTCAGGGGGAAACAGGTCATGAATGCAGTGAAAGTAGCGTCTCAAAAAGTGAAAATTAGTCAAGCCAATGGACAGGAACGTGTAAAGTTGTCAAGGAAAAATGCACCTAAAACTCAGGCAAATGTGCAGACAGCTAAGCGTGCGGCTAATCTATTAAAGACTCGCGAGACTCGCAACGCAGCGGTGGGAGCATCCAAAGCTGTGAAAGGGTACATAGAAAGGAGAATAAAGTGATTTTGAAATAGTACGATTAGAAATTCTTCAGAAAGTTTATAACAACTTTGTCAAGAAAAATGTTACTCTGCAGAGTCGTGATGAAGTTCGGTGATGATGTATTCTGGATACATTTCACGCATCATTCTTTTCTGCGCCATAAAAACCACCATCCTGTCATTGTGGGTCAAAGACTTTGTGATGAAATCGATAACCTTCTCATGATGACTGACATCTATTTGAATTGTATAGCCCCAATGTTGTCTAGGGGCTAGGGATACTACGTTTAAATGCCGTGAAATCATCCTGATACGGGATATAGCGGACATGGTCAATTTATTCATTTTTTATATACATCAACTTAGGTGTGAAATTTTCTAATCCATTTCATCAATTAGCGGTAGACATTACCTTGAATTTATTTCTCTAATTAATTTAAAGGTTTGACCTATCTTTAAGTTAGATGGATGATTGTCAGGTATGTTGTGAAAAATTCAACAAATTGAAAAACAAAAAGGTAGAGTGTTTGTACTGTGCCTACACTGTCTGTAAAACTTGTTGTCAAACCTACATCTTGTCATCTGAAAAGGATCCACATTGTATGAATTGTAACGCAGTTTGGAACCGTGAATTTGTCGATTCATTTTGCACGAGATACTTCAGGAGCACAGAATATAGGAAACATCGTGAAAATATATTATTTGACCGTGAAAAACTTTTAATGCCTGAAACCCAACCAGATGTGGAGCGCATATTGAACATGAGAAGATTGAATAAATTGTTACGCTCCCACAAAGACCGACTCATCGAACTACACACTCTTCATATAAGATCAGTAGACGATATGACAAATTTACGTGAGCACCCAGAAATACTATCGATTTACAGGAGCATGGAGGGTATATATAGGCACCTAGAAACATTACGACAACAAATACGGGGATCCAATATCGAAGCCAGAAAGTTTATCCACAAATGTCCAAGTGACAACTGCAAAGGATTCTTGAGTGAAAATATGTATTGTGGATTGTGCAGTAATTACTTTTGTGAGAAATGTAACGATGTGAAACATGACGACCACGTGTGTAACCCTGACACAGTTAAGACGATAGAATTGATTAAAAGGGATAGTAAACCGTGCCCAAAATGTGGAATTTTAATTCATAGAACAGATGGATGCGCACAAATGTGGTGCACATCTTGTCACTGTGTGTTTGATTGGAGAACTGGTGCAATCGACACCGGAAGGATTCACAATCCCCACTTCATACAGTTTAAACGTAAGACCCACACATCGAGGGAGCATGGTGACATCCCATGTGGTGGGATACCCTCCTTTAGAGAACTTAGAGAAAGTTCCACTTCTGCCAAAATATTTGAATACGCGATGCTCGTATTTGAGACTGATAGGTTGTTGTTGTTTATGGACACACGACCACCCAATAATTTACATTTTAGGGTGGGATACATGCTCAACGAAATTTCCGAGGAAAACTTTAAAAATATGCTACAACGACAAGAAAAGTTTGTCGATAAAATTCGGGATATTACAAATATTTATGAAATGATCGTTCACACAGGGGGTGATGTATTGAGGCAGCACATCCTCGATACAAGCAAATATGATTCTCATGTAGCAATCTTACAGGGACTTGTTGAGTACAGTAACGAAGTGTTTTCAGATATTAGAAAACGATACAACTGTAAATTACCAAAGAATATAAATATATAGGAATACAATAGATGATACTCATACTGGTATTGATACTATTGGTCCTGTATTTATTACCGATGTACAAAAGCCCTAAAGTTTTGAAAGGTTTTCTATCACCCGAGGAACGACAACATATCATCAAAGAGGCTAGTGGTAGGTTATCAGACTCACTTGTAGACAAGAATGGTAGTGTAAATAAAGAGGTTCGTCAAAGCCGCACAGCGTGGCTTCAGAAGACGGATCCAATTGTTAGATCCGTGATGGAGAGATGTGTCGGGCATGTTAACAAAACTATCGATCATTGTGAGCAGTTACAGGTTCTTCATTACGATGAGGGTGGTCATTACAAGCCTCACCAAGATGCTTTCATAGGGGATGAGAATAGTAGGCTCTACACATTCATATTGGCTCTCACAGATGATTACGAGGGTGGTGAGACTGAATTCCCGAATGTAAAAAAATCGTATAAATTAAATGCTGGTGATGCGCTATTTTTTCATACGCTAGATAGTTACGGGTTGGATACATCCAAGGCTTTACACGGTGGGAAACCTGTAAAGTCTGGTGAAAAATGGATTTGTAATTTATGGATTAGACGAGACCGTTATGATTAATATTTAACTCGAAATGAACTAATCACCTTTTCGATTGCATTTTTTTGTCTATCCGTGATAGCGGGATAGTTTGAATAGTTATGTGCATTATTGTAAAAATCCAGGATACCTTGAAATACACTAGCATTAAATTGTGGTTTTGAAGAAGACCAAGATACAATTGCCTCACACATTTTGATATATTCGTGATCACTTTTCATCGTTGTTTATACAACGACTGTATCCTTTATACAGATTAGGGAACTTCCCTACAGTTGATCCCTAACCTTCTCACGGTTAGCCATGTGGAGTCCCTCAACCTCGGATTTGTTTTGTGCACCGTATGGCACTGCGTAGTGATTCTCAACCAACCACTTGTTCACATTAGTCCAAACGTCATCTTCACAGATCCAAACCTCCGCGAGCACACGACCAAACTTACCCCTAGAATCCGCCTCCGGGCATCTGAGTTCGATCTCGATATCATCCTTCTCAGATGCGACCGCCTTTAGGCACCATTCCTTGAGCTTCTTCTTCGAGAGGAGACCAAACTTTTTCTCTTCCTTGTCTGAAGTGCGAGATTCAGGGGTATCGATACCCAAAAGGCGTACACGTTGTTTCGTGCAAACATCGAAGCCGAGATCAATATTGACATCAATCGTGTCTCCATCGACGACCTTCTCTAGGGAGGATACGCGGTATTTGAAATTACACTCTTCAACGTTGTAGGATGACATCTTATAATAGTATCTGTACTTAAAACTTTAATACCATAACAAAGTATGAAATGCTTAGCAACCTTTTCTGAAAATAGTCTCTATAAGATCAAGTTGAGTAAAGCACGTAAGAATGTACTCGAAACTATGTACAGAAAACCGTGTATCGTCGAGGTGTACCCGATCAAAGATAATTTGAGACTTCGTCTACGTTTCAAAGAAGCGATACAAGAAGCACAGGAGATTTGTGAAAATAACCACGACGCGAGAGAGTGTCACCTCGCGTGGTATGAGGTGGATGAACTAGATGACGCTATGCAACGTATATGTCTTGATAGATGGTGATATCAGGTGGTTCTTCATCATACCTGTAATATGTAATCGAAATTCCAAAAAGTTCTTTCATTTCTGAGTGAACTTCTTCATTAATTATTTTTTTCCAGTTTTTTATAGTTGTCTGAAAATATTCCGCCGTATCATCAGAGAATACACAGATGCGCATAAACGGTATACTGCGCAGGTGTCTCATATATTCGAAAACAGCCTCGGGTAAGGGTGATGCCCTACTGTATGCCGCGTCGAAGATATCAATGACGTAGTACCCATGTGCATCACAAATTATATTGACTTGCATTTGGGGGAAGCCTTTTATATATGAAACAAAATCCGAATTACTGGGAAGGGTGGTAAATATCGGTGTGTTTTCACATACATTCTCATCGTTATAACCAATCCCTGTATGTGTGTGATATGATATTTCCGAATTCCAAACCCTCACGAGTTCCTTTGAGTCGACTTGGCTGCGTTTTTTCGATGTAACACGGGTCGGCTTACTAAATTTAGAATTTTCATATTTTATATCACCCGCAAATTCCCACTGTTTGACAGAAGATAACTTGCTTATTTCTTTCAAATCGTGGACCACCCTTCGAGATAGTTTCACCTTGTGCTTGGTTATCGCCATACACGGATTGCTAACACGGGTGAAGTACATCTACGATATACTAAGAACTTTTTTTAAAGCTTCAACAAAAGTGTGAAGTCACCAATTTCTTCGAGGGCTTCTCGCCTTTTCTTGACCTCATCATGTACTCGAAGTATTTCCCTCAGACGATTTATTTCACTTATGAGTTCCTGATTACTCCAACCATCAAACTCACTAGTTGATTCTATTTCAACAAAAATACCTGCGGGGAGGACCATATTTTTCTTGAAAAGTAAAGCTTCACTTAGGTCTGTAACGAGAATCCTTTTAATGTCTTTTGTATAATTATATGTACGACAGGGCAAATTGTCAGACTGGAATTGTACACATAGGCTATGGAAACTTTCATAGAGCACACCAGGCCATGTATGTAGATGAATATATGGAAAAGACTCGAGATCTTCGTTGGGGGATTGTCGCTGTTAATCTCAGGGATGAAGGGTTCCGTGAAATCGATGAATATATTGTCAAGACTCCGTCTAAATATAAACTTGTGAGGTCACACCTCGATTACATCGACTGGACGAAGAATAGAACCATTGCAAAAAATCTACTCACGTTACCAAGTGTCCATCTAATCACGATCACTGTTACAGAGAGTGGATACACACCCGGTTCTCCACTATTTGAGTACCTCGCGTGTGGTCTTAGAAACCGTAGGACACCTGTGACTATTTTATGTTGTGACAACATTCGACAGAATGGTATAGTTCTCGAGACACAATTCCTAGCCTATCTCTATCATACGAACCAATATGAACTGGCAGATTGGATTAGAGAAAATGTAAAGTTCCCTTCGTGCATGGTTGACCGTATCACACCTCGAACAACGGATCCACTTCGCCGTGAAGTTGAATCATTGTTCCCAGGGTATGGGTCTACAGCTGTACAGACAGAGGAATATAGACAATGGGTCATCGAGGATAAGTTCGCTTCAGACTTCCCAGATCTGACCCAAGTAGGTGCTATTATCACGAACGACATAGAACCATACGAGGAGACAAAGATTAGGATTCTCAACGGTGCCCACACATCACTCGCGTATATGGGAGTTCTTTCTGGGTATCAAACATTTGACCAGGTCATGAATGACCCATCACACCGAGAACACTTCAAACGACTACAAATAGAAGAAATTGCACCCTCAATCGATGTGAATGTACCCTTCGATATATATGAATATATCGATAAAGTTGAAGAAAGAATTTCAAGTGAGGAAAACGTTGACAACCTTGATAGAATTTGTATGGACGGATTCACAAAGTTTCACACATTCATAGTTCCTTCACTACGTAAATGTTTGGAACAAGGTAAACGACCCGTGTACATATATAAGAGCATTACTGCGTGGTACATTTATTGCAGAAAGTTCGCGAGAGGGTGTACGAAGATCCGATACGATGAACCGAATTGGACCTTGCTTGAACCCCTATTGAGAGATGGGGTTGTCGAATCATTTGTTCAATCAGAAAGATTGTGGGGTGATTTACCAAAAACATATATTACATTCACTCGAGACCTCAAGTCTGTGTTACTATCTCAAACCTACGAGAAAGAAATCGACCAACTTGTAGAAGATTAGAGAAATCACCCCAATATTAGATAGATGTTAGACGTTGAACAATTGGTGAAGGATGTATACTCAGAACTGGGTCCTGGATACAGTGAGCGGGTATACCACAACGCGATGGAAGTTCTCTTGAGGGAAAAGAAGATACCGTATGAATCTGAGCGACACATATTAGTCCACTATAGAGGCCACGTAGTTGGTCAATTACGAGCTGATATTATTATAGATGGTAGGATAATACTAGAACTCAAGGCTATCAAAACTCTGACGGACGGGATGGAGTTACAGGCTCGAAAATATCTTGACTTGACAGGACTGAGGACGGCGTACCTGGTAAACTTTCCTCTTCAACCAGATCGGGAGGTTGAGATTCGTTTAATTGCATTAGGACCATCAACGGGAGAACTTTCGAAAGCCTTTGGTGAAATTCTTGAGCATCATCATACTGTTTCTGCGGATCTGAAACCGCTGCCTCTAGAAGTTCTCGGGCAGTATTCAAGTGGAACTTTGCCTGCTCCATGCAGTACTGTACAGATGGGTCAGATTGGTTGATAGTCTCCAAATGAGGGCAGTTCTGTACAAATGCCTCAACCTCGTGCAGTGTGGATAGGACGTCGTTCGTCATGTTGTAAGTCATCATAAGAAAGTTTCGAAAAATTACACAGTGGGTATGAATTCCCATCTTAGGTCTACACAAATCTTTTTCCATATAAAATCTTGCTGGTATAGTTTCTCCTTCGACTTTAGGAGGGGGAAATATTGTAAATACTCATCCTCCCCCAAAAGTTCACAGAATTTGTAGAGCACGTATGAATAGCTCAAGAAGTTTTTCCTTTCGGCTGGGCAGTTGTTATCGAATGGTTTCTGGATATCCTTGAACATGATCCTCAAAAGTTCTTCAAGTTCTTGGGGCATATTGGGGGGTTTGATTCCATTCAGTATATTCGTGATATAAGGAACATGTTCATAATATTTATTCAATCGTAATTTTTTCAGTAACGTTCGTATCTTTGCGTGTGTGATATCTTCCAAGTTTTTGATTTTGATTTTTTTGAGTTCTGCTCTCAGTTGATCTATCACCTCTACTGGGATAGTAGTCATTTCCTGTGCCTGAAACTGTGACAACCACTCATTGAAGTGGTTCTCCCTCTTGTAGGAATAGTTTATGACCCTCTCGGAAGTCTCTTGTTCTTCCCTATAGGTGAGTTCTTCACTTATTAAACACGCCACGATGACTCCACAATCTTCACACACTAGGTCACTCGTTTCTTTGAAATGTATCAAATTACTATCTTCACAATTAGGGCATACATCCCTAGTGCGTTCACTAGATCTCGTTATATTTTGTTTTTCAACTTCAATTAAATAGTCTGTGAAAATATCTTTTCTTTTCAAACCTACTGTTTCTCTCACGTTGAAAACGTTATTTGTATTTGTCTCGTTTGCATCGTGAGTATGTTGATTCATGTAGGGCATACATTTGATTATGTATTGTGACATTTCACTTTCATAACGATTTTTGTTGTGTGGTTCATTTTCAATCAAATCTTTCCATTCCTTTACTCGATTGTTATACCTACTTAAAAAATTACCTTCCATTCTTTATAGAAATGCTTCTTAAGCTTTTAAGTAGTGTTATCTACCTTTACAAGAAGTTGACCACACCGAGGGACTACACAATTATCAAGGAAGAACTCGAATACAGTGTAGATTACGATACGAAATATCAAGTTGAAGATGAATTCTGGAAAAATGAATCGAAGGATTGGGATGGAATCCTCGAAAACTTTTATGTGAATGTCACAGGGTTAGATTTCAGAAACACGTATGTACCACAAAATGTGAATGGTGTCATACTGAGAACAAAATACGTCTACAACGGACACGTGTATTCGGTCGTTACGAATGATTTAAATTTTTCGTTACGTAAAGATGAGGGTACGATGCATTTTAGTATCCCGTTGAGTAGTGCTTGGATTATAGATCATGATGATAAACCTATCATTAACATTACTGAAAAGGTGAAAAGATATGCTGGTCCGAGATGTGATTTTCACATGGAAAAAATTGCCATAAAAGATTTATTATATTACGAATACGGAACCCTGAAGACGAGGTTCCCAAAAATTATGTTGATCAACACGTTGGGTATGAAAAAGATTGTATCTACAATCGATAATTTTACAACTGATCTTCGGATACCTTAGTTGCTAGATAGAATTTAAGCTCGCCCAAGTTTGCGACATTATACTTCAAAATCAGAAATCTATTCCCTGTCTCCTGTATAATCTGAACAGACGCACACATACTTGTCGCCTTTGTGAATATGTTTAGGTACTTCAGACTATACAGCCCAGAAATCGTCGTACTTTCATCGACACATTCAATAGAAGTTTCTTGGTTCGCAAAGTCACCTTCACACTTGAATTTGATTTCCTTACCGGAACGAATTATTTCAATATCGTTTCCTATGTTGGACATGTCTCTACAAAGTCGTTGAAAGTCTATCGATGGGAGTGTGGTGATTGTAGTCATTTCTACTTGGGGGACCTCGATACGACTCTCGTTAATGTCCAACAATTTGAGTTGAAATTTCGTATTCGTTTTCTTCGTGTCACTCGAAATTTCTATATTCATGTATTCCTTGCAGTTGATTTCGATTTGAAGCACATCATTATTGGTAATAGTCTTCAGTAGTTTGAAAGTATTCGAAATATTTATACCAGCTATGATTTCTTCCTTGTCACATACATATTCTTCGAAATTGTCACCCGATAGGAAGATATCCACGAGGGATGTTCGCGCCGTATCCAGTGTGACGATATACATTCCCTCCTTCCTGAAGTAAATATTCACATCATTGAGGATATCCTTGAGAACTTCAAATGTGGATTTAAAAGCTGCTGCTTGGATAGTAATTAACTTCATGATTAGTATTTAAACGCGTTACATCTTTAACTCTGTATACGGCTCCCCCTTCGATACGTTTCTACTTATCTTTTCCTCCAATTCTTTAGTCATCGGGGGTTGTAAGGACTTTCCGTAATCATCTAAATAGAACATGTTACCATGATCACCCTTCCCATCTAGTGAGGACATACCACAGCCCATGCCACCCACTGACTCGTTTGATATTTCTTTTGGGGGGAGTAGGGAATCTAACCAATTTTTTATTTCATTTCCAACTAGGATCTTACCATTTTGGGTGAGCATTGTGGGCACACGTGAAATTTTACTTTTGTAACTCGCTGGTACTCCCTGCGTGTTTATGTTGTGGTATTGAATTATTTGTTTGAGTTGATGGTGGCTTCTAATATAGTTGACAATTTCCATTGAGAACTTGCATCGTGGGCTATATATCAACAGAGACATCTAATATTTCACAAGGTAAAATTCTAAAATAAATTAACGCATAGTAATAATATGAACTACCTCCTCGCTCTGGTGCTACTCGTAATTGTATTTGTTCTGACAAATGAAAAGGAGAGTTACAGTTTCTCAGGATACAAACCTGAAATCCGTATTTTAATGGACCCGTTTCCAAACTTGAAGGGGTATGAACCTGTGAAAAATGATGCGAATGCCGATTTGATGGAGAGCATCGTTTTACTAACAAATAAGGAAATCCACAAAAGAACTGGGATACAAAATTATATCATAGAGACCACCTCTATGCAGAAGTTCTCAAAGGAGAATTCAATCATTTATGAATGTAGATTTATGACTATGAAGAAGGGTGGATTTTCGTTTGGCTTTTCTGTAGTAGTTTGGGTAATATTAGAAGATAGCAAACCCCCAAAACTTTTGGCTATTCGTTCTCAACCCACAGGAGTTCAAAATTCTGACCAACTTATTTCCCTCTCTGACAAAACAATGGGTAAAGAATTTTTAGAATATAAAATCGTGAAGGAGAAACACATACCAAGTAAGGAGGATTTCGATGCCTCTGTGGGTGTGTTTAGGGATGAAAATGTCCAACCTGTTAGATCTTACATCGAAGAAGATGAATTTCAAAAATTGACTTACTGAGTGAGTTGGAATGTTACAAATTTAAATTGTATTAATAGTAATGTTAAGCATCAATGACGTGACGAAGATTGATGAGAAAAGAAAGAGAATCAAGAAGGAAATATACACTAAAGTCTACGAACAGTTTTCCTCAAAGATAAAGCAGGCTGTTGAATTAGGGTGCAAACAATTATTCTTGACGGTGCCCTCTTTCCTCGTGGGGTACCCAACGTTTGATAGGGGACAGGCAGCTCGATACGTCGCGAGACAATTCAAACTTGGTGGCTTCACAGTACAGTTAATCAATGAGGTCGAGATTTATGTGTCATGGTATGTCGAAAAGAAGAAGAAGGAACGTCCAGAACACAAAGAAAAGGAAGAAGAAGAAGATTTTCCAACCTTGATGAATCTCAAAAAGATGGCAAATAAATACAGATGACTCTGCGAGAGACTTAAAGTTTAAATTATATTAGGATACTATATAATGTCTGACAATTTGAATGTGTTGGTCGAAGCCAAAAAGGAGTACTTGGGGCAACTGTGTCTCATAATGACACCCGCGATGATTGAAGTTTTTCAGGAAATGTATAACGAGTCGATTAAGACTTCTAAAGGGAAGCAAGTGTTAATCATGTTCCAAAAATTGTTGAAGGAGGTACCAAACTGGTCAAACGCTATGTCGAAGAAACATAGTGATAACATCACAGGACGGTGTTCTTGGTTTAATGATCTATTGGCTGCTGTCTTTGTAGCGTGCACGAAGATTCTCTCCGCTGTTCGTCTCAAGGCTGACAACAAGAAGATTTCACTCAAACTGCCAACAGAAGAGGTCTTCATTCAAACGTGTTACAACAACGCCGCGCGTGATCTATACAAGGATCCATACGTCTTACATGAGGAGCAAAGTGAATATATTCGTGATGAAAATTTGACTAAACGGTTCTCCACTTGTATCGAAAATACAGTGAAGGAGTTGATCCCAGTTCAACAGATCCTCCAAACATACATGTCCCAAGATACGCGTGATATTTCACTTGACGGGGATGTTCAAGATGCCGCCGACCCTGATGTGTTAGATGAGGGTGAGTTCCCAGAAGAAGAGACTGAACAGATCCCTGAAGCAGAACCAACCGAAGAGGTGGCACAGGAACCCATGTCAGAACTCCAACCCACAGGTCTCGAAAACGAATTTAAGACTGTACCAGGTGTTCAGGCAATCCCGGAATTTCAACCAGAACCGATGCAAGAGCCCACCAGTACCGAGCTCGAACCCGAGGGTGAGGAATATCAGGAGCCACCCACACCCAGTCAAGATGAGGGAGTTCTATTTGGTGATGCACCAGAGCGTCGTATAAAAAATCCCAGGTATAATTAAATGGAAGACCTCTCCAATTATCTCAGAGACCCTGTAAGCGCGGCTTTAATCGGTGCCGGATTAACAGCTGGTTACATTCATCTTAAAGCGTACCTCAATAACGAGGGTAAATTAGAATTGAACAAATACACAAAACCGGCGACATTGAATGCCATACTCGTATTCTTTATCGTCTCTGGTGGGATTGGCAAACGTGAAGTTATTTCAAGTGAGCCTTTCTAGACTTAAAGATTAGAATACTTAATTAATAAAATGGCATCTGTCTCTGCGTTTAACGACATGATGGGTCAATTTCTTGTGGAACTGCACAAAACATTTCCCGAAGAAAAAGGAATAAAAAAAATGCTTACATCTTTCGATGTTTTAAAGTCGAGTAACCCTCGTCTAGTTGTGGATGGTTTTATGCAAGGGGTGTCCCCTTACGCTGATCAAATCTCGTCGAAGAATGATAAATTCCTCCTCGTGGAGTGTTCCAACATTGATTTCCTAAAAGATTTGGATCTCGCTTCCTACTGGGAGAAAATGTCCCAAAACACGAAGGATGCCACTTGGCAATATCTCCAGACTCTGTACATGCTTGGAACCACTATCACTGCCCTCCCCCCTGACAAGATGGCCCAAATCGAGGCACTCGCACAGGGTGTGGCGTCTCAGTTACAGGATGAGGGTGGTGAATTAAATGAAGATGCCCTAATGAAAATGATGGGTAGTATGCTCGGTGGTTTGGGACCAAAAAATTAAACCTGAGTATATATAAATGAAGGTTTGGTTCGATGATCCTCGCCAACTCGTTGATGAAAAAAACTTTTTACAATTCTGGCCAAATGGTGAACAGTCCCCAGAGGAAAGAATTAACGCTGCCTCTAGGTTCATCGTTTACGCTTCTACACTTTTATATTTAATTAGACGTGACCCCCGTGTCTTTATATTGGGGGGAACTTTATTGGGGACTATCTATGTTCTTTATAAATCAAAAATGGTGAGAGAGGGGCACATGGGATCCCCTGAACAAAGCTCGTGTCAGAGACCGACTATGGACAACCCCATGGGTAACGTGTTGATGACGGATTATAGCCAAGCCCCTAATCGACTTGAAGCGTGTTACTACCCTTCTGTGAAACCCCAAGTTCAGAGATATACAAGTGACCGCATTCCGTATGACAGTGGTCGCTCTAGGACTTCAATGCCCAAGTATCTTCGCAATGCAATGGAACGACAGTTTGTGACTATGCCTGTTTCTAAAATCCCAGGGGGGCAGACTGAGTTTGCTGAATGGTTATACGGGGCGAAGAATGGTCCGATGTGTAGGAGTGATCCGTCCCAATGTGATCCAAATGCTAGGGGTGTGCAATCAGAATCGTTCGCGGGTCTTGGTGGGGATGGAGATAAGAGGAGTGGTAGATAAATAATCTCACGTATTAATAAATGGCGTATCAGCTCCAACCTGGTCTTTCCATCGTTCAAAATAGTGGTGCTCTCCCCAGTGCTAAGGCTACTGAAGAGGTTTTCGTTTATCCTCAGCCCAGTGGACCGGCGAACAATGGTTCGAGCCGACCTAACACGATGTTGTACGGGACTGCACCTTACAAGGCTGGTAAGGGTTCCCCGGCTCAGCACATAGATGTCAGTGACAGGCTTCGTCCCCAGAGTACATCTCGTTTCAACAAACACGTAGTCCAAACGTATGACAAGAATTATTTCCCCCTCAATAATGTTGAATGCAAACTGCCACTGAAGACAATGCAGTATGAACCGGCTAGCACTCGCGCGGAACTTCAGAATGGTTTGTTCCAGCAAAGGTATCTTAATAAAAATGTTAACAAAAAGTAAGAATGGCTGATCCCATTTCGCTTATGGCTGTAGCGGGTCTTATATACGCTGGTCGTAACTTGAGCACTAAATCTCAACCCCCCAAAGTTACTACCGAACCCCGAGTTATGAATGAACCCAACACGGTCGAAGAAGATAACTTCGACCCACCGGTCAATGTTACCCATAAACGAGAAATGTCAGGATTTGCTGATATTGCCCAACAATCTCGTTCAAGTGGTCAGGAAGTGATGGATATGAGAAATCGGATGCACGATCACGGAAAGATGAATAACCTGTCCCCCGTAGAGAAGGAGTTGGTCGGCCCGGGTTTGGGTATCGGACCTAATGTTGCTTCGACGGGTGGCTTTCAACAGATGTTACGTGTCAACCCTGTCAATGTTGGTGAATACAAATTAACCACACTTCCAGGACGTACCGGTCCCGCCGGTGATATCACGGGTGGTCGGGGTGCTGTCGTTGGTCAACTTACCCACAACAAACCGGCAACCACCGCCCACATGCCCTCTCGTCTTCCCAACATGCCTGGTCGGGCCCAGGGTATGACAGGAGTGGTCCCCCGTAACGAGCATGAGAGAACGAAGAAAACCACTAACCGTTCAGAAACAGGGTATCGGGGTGACAATTTGGGATTTAACGGCGCTAAGCGTGTCATTTCCGCCTCAACGCAGGCCCAAGATCCGACACGTTTCAAGGGTGATAACAATGATGCACAGTTCATGTACGGTAATCAACCAGCTCCAGGGATCACTAATTTCAATGGTGGTTATACAAACACTGCCGCTGCTCAAATCAATGTGAAGAATAACGAGCAACTCATGAAGTACGGTTTCCGCCCTGAAGATAAGCGTGGTAATCCCAACCGCATGGGTAACGCTGGACGCATGAACGTTCGTGAGAGTGCCCTAAAGCAGGGTGGGGCAATTACAGCTGTGAGGAGTGACACCAGTCGCATAGATGGACGTATCAATGCAGCTAACGGTGGGTGGACCCAAAACTACCAGCAAAAGCCCTACCACCAGTTCAACGCTTACAAGGGGCAAGGAAACCCCCATGTCAACAATCTGGGGATCGCCAAGAGACAGCTCCAGAACAACCCCCTCGCGCATCAACTTTACCAGTAGAGGATTTAGAATCAAACAAAAACACTCATTAAAATATTGTACCTATATTTTAATGAAGGTTCATAACTTTACGATCGACAGTAGTCAGAGGGACCCGACTCTCCACGCGAATCCGAATGATTACTCCGTGACCCTAGACGATGCTATATATGACGTGTCTCAAATTAAGTTAGTTTCTGCTCGTATCCCTACCTCACAGCTTTTGATATGTGAAACGAATCAAACTTTCCAGTATGAGGACGTATTGGGAACAACACATTCCTTCACAATTCCTGTGGGGAATTACGATGGAGCGTCTTTAGCGGCGGTGTTCAATTCAAGTCCCCAAAACCCCTGGAATATTTCCTACAACGTGTCAAAGAATAGTTTTAGTATGGGATCATCTTCAGGTGGACAGAAAACTTTTAAATTCAAAACTGGATCAGGTGGGTATGACGATGTCAATTCAAAAAAAACGACCATGCATCAAATACTGGGTTTACCAGCTGAAGATATTGGTGGGCAGTTCGGTGCGGCGAACTTCAAAGGACCTAATTCCCTAGTGCTGCGCATCTCGTCTGGATCTGAAAAGTTGAATCAGACGGTCTACACTTCAGAACCTTACTACACTGGTCACATCCTCCTAGATGGAACCGATTTTGTGAACGTGAGCGGCACGGATGATAAGGTCACACACACTTTCCACACTGGACCCCTTAAGCATCTGAAGGATATTCGCATCGAGTTTTTCTACATGAGTCACGGTCGTCTGATCCCCTACGATTTTAGAAATCAAGACCACGTCCTAAAATTTGAAATAACATGTTCGACTGATAAATTGGAAAACTTGGCACCCCTGGAGGAGAAACCAGTGGAAGAAGGAGAGGTACCAGAAATAAGCATTCCCGAAAAGAGGAATCTTTATGAATGGAAAATAGAGTACATTTACATTACCCTGATCATTTTCACAGGTTTTATATTGATACTGTCTATGGGTAAAAAGCGTTCTTAACGAGTAATAGCATAGACGGGCTGAGCAGGCTTGGACACACGACCGTTAACAGCAGCCACGATCAAGAAGATCACAACAGACAGAAGGGTGGTGAGAAGGGCGGTGATGATGTATTGGGAACCACCGTTCTTGGGGACCTTGATGATCTTGGTGATGGACCAGCGAACGAAGTCCATCCAAGACATGGCAGCGGCGAAGGAGAAACCACCAACGATGGAGTTCATGGTTTGGTTCTGGAGCTCTTGGGAAACGAGGTTTACGGTCTGCATAGCGGCGGACATTGTTGTTATACATTACGATAGGAAAATAATTATTCGAAAGAAAGTTTCTCCTTTTCAACTATTTTATTGAACCTCTTACCCTTGATCTTTTTCGAAAAAATGTCTTCGTCATCTGAATCATCAGTTGAGCTGTCTTCCACCTCGTACTTCTTGAACTGGTCTTCATCCTTGAATGACCACGGCTCAGGTTCTGAGATGTTCATTATTATTAATAGCATTTTTTAACATCTGTTCTGTCGGACTTTGTGGGACCCAATCATTCCAACCGTCGTGCGCCTGGTTAATTTGATTCAGTAATTGGTCTTCTCCTGAATACCTGACAAATTCTGGACACTCATCGATGTCTACGTTCTCCACAGAAGATTCATCCGAGTCTGAATCCTCATCGTATATCTCCGGCATGGTGCTCCCAATAACCAATCCAACACGACACATCGCACAATACTTTATAGCGTATTCGACATCCTCAGAAAGAATAACATCTCTCCCACAACCCTTGGCGTATTCCCCCGCGTATAGCATACCCTGTTCCATCACTGGTAAAAGTATGTCAATCATGGTTTTAATGTACTGGTCAGCGAATCCTGATTCCATACTGTGTGTATAGATTGTTTTATCTATAATATAACGTTTCTCAGGATGAGTAAAAAGGGTGTTAATAAAAACCAGAATTATACTAGAATGAACCTCCAACTTAGGAAGTTTAAACCTGAATCGATTACAGATGATAGGGTTTGTGTTTTCATAGGAAAGCGTAACACTGGTAAGTCGACATTGGTTAAGGATATCATGTATCACAAGAAACACCTCCCAGCTGGTATAGTTCTTTCAGGGACAGAAGAGGGTAACCACTTCTATTCTGAGTTCATTCCTGACTTGTTTGTGTACGGTGATTATGACCGAGACGCTATAGAGAGAGTCATGGCTAGACAACGTAAACTTGTCGGTGCTGGCACGAAGAACTGTGGTGCCTTCATGTTACTCGATGATTGTATGTATGATTCAAAATTCCTCAAAGACACGTGTATTCGTCAGTGTTTCATGAACGGACGACACTGGAAGATATTTTTCATGTTAACTATGCAGTATGTGATGGATTTACCACCAGCGCTTCGGGCGAACGTCGATTATGTTTTTATTCTCCGTGAGAACATCATTCAAAATCGTGAGAAGTTGTATAAATCTTTTTTTGGGATCTTCCCATCCTTCGACATGTTCTGCAAAGTGATGGACGCTTGCACAGAGAATTACGAGTGCCTCGTATTGGACAATACTGTAAAAAGTAACAAAATACAGGATTGTGTATTTTGGTATAAAGCTACACTCAGGAAGAATTTTAGGGTGGGTAGCTCGGACTTATGGAAACTTCACAAGAAAATGTACAACCCCAAGCACGGAGATATACGAGAAGAGGATGCCAAGAAGGCGACACGTAAGACTAATCTCAAAATCACGAAAACTAAATAATGCGTCTTTATTTTTTTTTCAAAAACCTAAGGGTATATTAAATGGCTCACGAAAACGTTAGGACCATGAATCTCGCGGACGATGGGGATGGTATGGTGCCCCTAAACAACAACCCAACAACTACTTTCAAGCATAACGAAGCGTATATTCAACACGAAAAAAATGTAAGTGAACATAAAGAGACGATGGATTCTACATCAATTAATGATATCATGATGGACCCCCCAGTGATGAATGAGGAACCAAGAATGCAGGGTGCAATGCCACATATGACCGCCCCCAATCCCCAGGGTGCGTATCAGGTTCAGGCCGAGAAGCCAGCCAGTAAAAATCCTTTCAACCTCACTGATGATCAACTCACCGCACTCGTCGCGGGTGTTTGTGCCGCTGTTTCAGTAAGTAAACCCATTCAGGATCGCCTCGCGACCTCTATCCCCAAGTTCCTTAACGAACAAGGGGGTAGAAGTTTGGTAGGTCTCGCCTCTACAGGTGCTGTAGCGGCTGTAGTTTTCTTCATGGTCAAAGATTACGTTGTTAAAAATTAGAGTTGGATTCCCAACCCATGTTACTGTAAACAGATTTATCCATTCCGAAATATGCAACCAATGCTCCAATAGCAAATGTGCCTAATAATAAGAAAAACAATTTCAGTTTCTTACTATTTGATGCCTTGCTATTTTTCATCGCCTCCCGCGTATCAGGAGATATCCGATTGATCAGATACGTGAGAATAAACGCGACGAGAGTAGAAACCAAGAAAAACCCACGATCTACTGCGAGTTGTGGGATTTTACCGATAGCGAATCGCATCGCGTTCGGCGCGATTAGAGTCATCCACAAAAGATTGACGATATAATTCTTTGAAAATTGAGGAACAATTAACACAGCATAGAGGGCTGCCCAGTAGGCTACAGCTTTTGCTACGACGCTGGGTGGTGTCTTCATTAAACTAGACTGAGATTATTTGTCCTGGATATGTTGACCACAGAATTCAGTTTTCTCTGTGACTCTCTCGTAAATTCCCAAGTTGATACATATGTCTCTCAACTCTTCGTAATTTTTCCAGAATTCTGGTGAGTGTGAATACTCTTTTAAAGTGCAATGTGCGAGTTCGTGGATGAGGACGTGGAATATTTCATTGGGTTTACCATCTAAACATAAAACTATTTCACCACCCTTGTTAGTGTTTGTCCCCACCGAACCCTTCATCCACAATTTACCAGTTAAGGGGGTGTGTTGGGTTAGTATGTGAAACTTTTCATTCTTAGTTTCTCTCAGGTGTTCTCTGAGAGATTTGTATTTCTCATTCACTTCTTTGAGTTTCTCGGGTGGATTAGTTCTAAAAAATAAATAGATTGCAACTATGAGCAGTACAATCATCTCTTATATACAAAGATAAATTTGCTATACAACTCTGAGATGGGATTCCCCTGTAGAGGTTCCCAAGAGAGCAATTTAAATCCAAGCTCTTCCAAGTGTGTTATAAGTAAGTCCTTGTACGCGACTGGTTCTGATTTTGGACCATCCGCGTAAAATGGTGTATCAGTCAGATTCACAAACAACTTCTCCCCAAATCCCCCGTTCCCATGATCCTTAAGTTTGAAGAAATTACCCTCATCATCCATGAATGGTGTCCTAATTATAATCTTTTCAGAATCTGGAATAATACCTATTAGTTTTCCATCTGGTTTCATCCTTTTTTTTATTTCACGTAGTGAACTAAAAAACAAGTCCCTCGTCCCGAAGATATAATGTAATGAAAAATTGTAAGACACGACGTCATGTTTCCTATTTGGACAATTGTGAATATCACCCTCGTAAAAGTTCACCCTCATGTGCATGTTTTTCGCCCGTGACCTAGCCTCTACGAGAGCAGTCGGTTCCGGGTCACACATGTTTATGTTTGCCCCGCATTTGTGCCACTTTTGAAGATCTCCACCAAAACCACACCCAACGTCCAATATACTGTTACCAGGTTCAGTGACTGACTGTATCAATAAACGTTTGGCTTCGTTATGATTCTTACGAATCTCTTCCATGAGTATACGTAGACTAAAAACTTTAAGGTAGTAACGAATTAATAATTAACTTAAAGTTTTGAATACTGTATAAAGTATAATGTCTCTCACCCAAGACTACACCACTGTCCCTGGACAACTGTTCGCGTGCCTCTCAGTCGTTGGACCTGAATCCCCCCAAAAGAATGATAAATTTGGTATCAAAATTAGGGGTGCGTTCGCTAACCGTGACGAGGCGGGTAATCACGCCAAACGTCTTCAGAAGGAGGATCCCACATTCGACATCTACGTAGTAGAAATGTACAAGTGGCTACTTATCCCCCCTGACCCAAGTGCTATCGATGATGTTCATTACACCAACGAGAAACTCGAGGAGATCATGGTTGGATACAAGGAGAACCAGAGTCAGGCAGCTCGTATGTTCCAAGAGAGGAAGGATGGGATGATGGCTGGAACTAATAATTTCACCCCTGGTGATGATAACTCCAAGTTTTACACCAAACCTGATGAATCCCCAGTTTCTCACCCCGCGGAGGTCTTGGAACGACTTCAGAAGGAGAAGCCAGACACACCGATGGAAGAACTTGTCAAAGAGGCGGATAGTATTGTAGCCATCGAGCTCGAGGAACGACGCAAACAACGTGAGCAAGATGATAATTTAGAAAAAGTCGTAGAAGAATAAATAAATAATATATGTATATAACAAACAATGTTCGGTATTTTAATGACCATACTATTGGTCGGAGCATTCTTTATTTTGTTTTTTAAATCACCATACAATTTAAAAAGGGAAAAGAAAAAGGAGGAGGAAGTATCTTCGACAGTTGAATATGTTGAAGATACTGGACTAGAATCGTATGGTGACGTTATGAAACCAGGGGACACTGGCACGTTTGTGCCATTTTCTACTATCCCAGATGATAATTGGTTGAGTGGGTATCCCCACTTGGAAGATACAGAATATGACGCCAACGTACCAAAACGTTTGATCACACGAGAGCTTGCAATGGAGGAGTTGAAAGAAAGTTTAAGTGTATCTTAGAATTACAGGTTGCATGGTCTTTCCCATGAAAAATCCTAAAAGAAATACTGCAAATGCGATGATCCACGTAGACTTTTCTATATTTTTGAAAGGATCGCGTGATTCTGGATATCCATAGTTCACTTCCGGGGGTTGAAAATAATACGGTTGCTCATTGGGTATTTCCTGACTATGTTTTTCATCCTCTTCCTGAACGAGAGGGTCTACGGCGGGATTGTATTCGATTGGATTACCAATGTCACTTTCCATTACTAATATACTTTCTCTTTTTTTTAAGTGTCTTCTGACTCACTCTCCTCTTCGTCATCTACAACAAAATCCTGTAAGTTACCGTTTTCGTCGGCATCGTCTTCGTCGTCAGATTCACTCTCGTCTGATAGACATTCTTCGTCAGATTCTATATCAGAACCGACATCAGTATCATATTCATCAGAACAATAATCATCGTCGAGAGCCGTCTCGGTTGGAATAAATATAGCGGGTTTTTTAACTACTCTACCCGATCGTGTAGACATTAACATATATAGTCGATTACTGTTTAAGTACGTTTATAATATTAGGGGTCAATTTGTGGGCCCTGGATGTACATTTCTTACATGTAGGACAGACTTGCTTGATTTCATTCTTTTTTATGGTGTATGTCATGAGGCTTTCGTGGCACGATTCATTCGTTTCACAAAACCTCGAAGTAGTTGTGAGTACTAAGCCACCCTTCTGACGTTTCATGTTTATAATTTTCGTATTGTCGTCAACCTTCATCCACTTGTTCAAGAAAAATTCGAGTTGTGCCCTGACATTTGGTAAGGGTTTATCGACAAACTGTGTAATTTCCTTACACTTCTTAATCTCCTCCTTGTCAGGGTATAGAATGTCTACAATTTGACTGGGAAGTTCGTGTCTTCGTCCACAGAAATCTTTACAGAAGCCATCTACACGCCCCTCGAGTGTGGGGCACACACAAAAACACTTCTGTAGAATCTGTTTACCACTGATTAAAAACCAAACGTGATTCGAATTGTGTTTTCTCTGTGTATTTTCACAATATTTGGATGTGCTCGAAACCAAGAATGTATTTTTGGACTTGTATATCTTTGTCACGTAGGATTCCCCCTGACCATTCAAATTTTTACGAATAAACGTTTCGAGTGAATTTCTGAGAGTGCTGTCACAAATTTCATCCTTCATCTGTTCGTTTGAAAATGAACCCTCTTTTCGTTTTGTCGACAAGTCGATTGAGAGAGTGACAGGTTTTTCGGTCCTAACCGCGGTTGATTTTAGGAGGTCTGGTTCTGGTTCTGGGTTAATTCTCATCAGAGATGAGAGGGGCCAAGTGTATTTGAATAGTGGTAAATATATACCTTCCACCACACCTTTGTTCATTTTGTGGGACCACGGCATACGAAATCCACTTCCCTTCGTTTTCCTGTCAGGGTTTCCATACACCGATGAGTCTATGATTGTATCCCACTCAGTGTTTCTATCATAACTGAATAAATCTGAAAGTATATACTCCCTCAAATACACGGCGATATCTTGATTCACCACGAAATCAGGCCAGTTTAGGTGGACACCAGTTTTAATTTTGTTACCAGATTTTTTGGGTTTCGCGACAGAAATTATACATTCCTTCCCCTCAAATTTCTTGACACATTTACATATCACTTCACAAATATCTCTGATCATGTCGATTCCCAAACTATCCTCACCCTTGTAATCTATGTCGACGAAGAAATTGTAGGTAGGTGTCTTCTGTTCCACGACGAATACCTTTTCACCTACCTTGACAGCATCGATGTACTTTTCGTAGAATTCATTCAATCTATCAAATGGCACAGACAGGCAACCGCCGTCTAGGAGCACATGTGATGGATTGGGGACCTTTTTCAAAAAGCCGTTTTGATTGCACCAGCTTTTGAACATACTTACTTAACTACTCTCATCTCTAAACCATCTCATGAAAGAGACGTCTTGAAATTCTTTTGTTTTTGACAATTCCTTCTTAAAGGTCAGCAATTCGTAAACTGTCATATTTTCATTTTCCTTAATCCACTCCTGGATTTCTACATCACACAATCCCCTATTCTTTTCAAGAAGTTCAGATATTTGTCTCAAAATAAAAGCCTTGGACTTCATTATTTAATAGAAAACTTTTTTCTATCCTGGGATTGAACACAAGCGTAAAATTCTGGATTTTTAATGACATTGTCTATTATTAACTTCCAACGCTTACGTGAGTTAAACTCTGGTAACGTGTCATAACTCATATAATCGTTTTCATCGTATGTTTTTCTTATGGGCTGATTGTTAATCTTCTTTAGATTCATCTTTGCCTTTTCATCGTAAAATTTTTTAATTTGGGTGTTCTGTTCTGTGCGATTATAGTCTACAAAAAACACAAACACGTTATATTCGAGGTCAACTGTCGGACTTTCTTTAACTGTAAATTTGAAGTCGGTGTACTCTACGTTTTTTAAAGAAACCACACCACGTGTCTCTTCTTCTAATTCTCGTAGAGCACAACGAATTGGATTTGTTATTTCCCTACGTCTACACCCACCAGTAACAAAAATCCAATCCTTGAATCTCCAATCCCTCACGGTGAGAAATTTTGGTTGATCACCGTGAAAACTAACTGGTATTGCAATAGCTTTATACTTCTTCATTGCGCATTCGCAAGTTATAATAAGATGATATGTTTATTCCTCCGATTTTTCCTCTACTGGTTCTTCCTCAATTTCGTCTAGTTTTGGTGTGTCAACAACACTACGCTTGGGCTGAGGAAGACGGCGGGCCATGTGGGCTGAAAAAACTTTCAACTCGTCGACATCCTGTTTAGCCTTGTTTAGCTCCTTAAAAAGGAATATCACACCTGCGATACAAACAATTGTAGCAATTATAGTCATAGTCTCACGATCGATAGGAATCATTATACTGTATGTACGAATTTTGTTTTTAAGTTATTACGCCCATAGAGGTTGTACTCTCATTAGGGCACTGATATGGGCTAGTTGCGAATTGAACGGCTTGGTAATGCGTAGGTTGACAAGACTTCTCTGTCGGCTGGGTGGGCTGACCGACAAATTTTTCGAGTGTCCTGGACTTCGGGTCATACGTCAATACAAAAACGATGGATAGGAGAAAGACGATCTTCCAAAACATTGTTACTTACTATTTAGTTAGAATATAATAGGCCACCCATGCCATTTTCGATGCGGAGCACGTTGTAGTTTACTGCATATATGTCCTCGTCGAAATCTTGGGCGGTCGATTGGATTCTCGCAGAATCGAGGCGAGAGAAGTTGAGGGTGCCAGTGGGTTGAAGTTTAGCAGCGTCCAAACAGAAAGGGACGAAGAACAACATGTTACCCCTAACACTGGAGTTGGTAGTGTGGTAATAGAGGGGAACCGATGTGAAGTTGGGATCGGCGAATTTGTAATCGGTGATATCAGTCCCGTTGATTTGAAGTTTAAGCTTGTTAGCCTTATCGAGGATAGTCATGGCAGAAGCCTTACCAGCCGCCAAATATTTGATGGGGTGGTTGAAGTTGAGCTCCTGAACCTTAGCCTTGGAACCGATCGACTTCTGAACCTGCGTAATGAGCATGTTTTGGGAACCGGTGGAGAATGCAGCACGCTCGTCCGTGTCGAGATAGGCATAGTTGGCGTAAACGTTCCACGAATGGTTAGCCGCTAGGGTTCCCCAAGTGATGCGCAACTCGACGTCATGGTACTGGAGGGCCACTAGGGGGAGGGCAGATTGCCAGTTCTCACAGAAGGAGAAGCGAAGGGGATAGAACTTGGCAGTCGCGGCACCGTCGTAGAGACCAGCCGCCACAGACTTGGATTGTGTGGCAGCCGAGAGGGTGGGGGCGATGAGAGTGGAATACGTGGAATCTTGGGTGTCAATAACTTGGCCACCCACGAGAAGCTCGACCTTGGAAATCAAAGCAGTCCAGTCGGGGATTGGCTCTGTATCGGGGCCCGTTGAATCGTGAGGAGCCAAGTAAACATAGTTGAGGAGATCACCCTTGCGCTCGAAACGAACGGAGGACATACCACCGTTGTTCACGTTACCTTGGATGACCTGACGTTCAACAGTTTGGGAAAAATTCGTGTAACGTTTGTACGTGGACCTAAAGAAAGAGACCTCAGGATTACCCACGAGGTGAGCATCCTGGGCACCGACAGCGACTAGTTGGGCAATACCACCAGACATTTATAATATAGTGAGACTTTATTTTTAAGCATTTTCGAGAGCTTCGATTCTCTTCGTCAACGAGAATACCACGTTCTGGAGGAGGGTAATTTGGGATTTCATACCCTTGAGGTCAATATTTTGTGTCGTTCCATTGGGTGTCGAGGGCTTAGTGGGCCACACAGGGTTCGTGGGATCCTCAGTCTTCGAGGGGAGGTCACGAAGCCCCTGACGATATGCGATCCACACACCCCTCTTGTCATCATGTATTTGGTAATCCGTGGAGAAGACCCAATCCACCTCGGCTAGGCGCCTGCTGCGTTCTTCGCGGAGGTTTTTCCAAGGCTGGGCATCGATGAGTTCTTGGAGCTTTGCTTCAAACTCCTCCTTTGGGGGTTTTTCGTAGCCTTCGGGGAACTTTATGGATTCCCACGTTTCACCAAATTCACTCGCAGGTGGGATAATCATAAAATGTTTGATTGTATTTTCAACCAAAACCACTTGTTTCATAAAATCCAAACGTAGCTGCATTTAGTATAAGTTTATATAATAAAATGTTCACCATGACGATAAGTAGAAGCCATTGAAACCACCGTATCCCCCATTTCCTTGGAATGCTGCAGTACCGGAAGCTACTATAGTATATATATAATCACCTACATCTAATTTAATCATCACAGTAGCTACATTGGTTGAATCACCCGGTAGTGCCGAGTTTTGGTTTTTGCCAGTTATAAGGTGTAGTGGATTATTAGCATTCGTATCAGAACCATTTATCTGATATCTTATAGCCGGTGGGTCGGTACTATAGCTCCCTACAAAGTGACTGAACATATAAATCCCCCGTATAGGTGCCGTGAATCTACCATTACTAGTGTCAAGCCCACCACCTTGATTAAAACCAACGTAATTCCATATAATAGCACCACCAGTATTCGTAACGCCCTGGTATTGCCGGTTAGCCACAAAATACACCGGACATTCTGTCATATTCACACCCTTAATAGTCCCCCTCACATCCAATTGGGCTTCAGGGACTTTCCCGATGCCGACGGCCGTGTCGCTGATGACCATGTACCGCCCGGTTCGGCCCAATCGGTACAACTTTTGGACCTCCGAGGCTTCGAGGGCGACGTTGTAGAGTTTGAAGTTGGAGATTTTACCATTTACAGGCTCTGTTCCTCCAATCCTTGCTCCAATATTCAATGCTGAATTCGCTGGTAGGGATGGTTGTGTGACCGTCCCTGCCGTAGCTCTGGATCCCGGAGCTACCAAAAGTTCAACACCATCAACCCAAATTTTTCTACTCACACCGACTTGTCCACCCGTAACACCGGAATCTGTACCTCCATCATAATTAGCTACAAGATGATACCACCGGTTTACCACAGGTGTCCACGTGAATCTAACATCGTTAGAGTAAAAAAAGAATTCTATTTCATCTTGACCGTTTACTAATTTTAGACCAATTGAATCATTTGAGGCGTTCACACCATATTGTGTTAATCCAATATGCCCCGTGTTTACCTTAACATTTACCCAAAATGAAATTGTAAATGGATTGAATCCACCCACAAAAGATATTGATTCTGATTTAATAAATTGTGCTTCGGCTACTACCGTGGGAGATTTAATACCAACAATTTTATAAGTATTGGAACCGTTTATATCTTGGTCAATCCAAAATTCAGTTGATCCAGCGAGGAATGAACTTACTTGAGCATTTGCAAGTGCAACATAGGGGGCATATGAACTCCAAACACTGTAACTGCCCGATGCTAAACCACCATTTGCAACCGTCGTGCTAACATAATAAAATGTCGAGTTGGATGGTTTAAAATACATATGATAATTACTAGTATTCACAGCTTCATATTCACTTGGAGTCATACTGCTGATACCGTTCGGAACAAACTTAAAAGCCTTATCGGCTGCGGAGTAGGAGGCACCGTTGTAAAACGCCCCATGATTCCCCTTCCCCGAGATATCTTTGGGTGAGGAATTGACGGTGGTATCGAAATCCAGTAGCAACTTCTCCGGCCTAGGGGTTTCCGTATCCACGTCGTACCGAGAGATGCGGGGAACATCGAGGGACCTGGTGAGGCTCAGCGAACCCTTGTCCAGGGTCGTGGGGCCGGGGGTGCCGAAATAGCGGACTTCTACGATACGTGCCCCAGTATCGGCACCCGTGATCTTTGTCGTTATGAAGGCGTACTCGGAATAATAATTGGTATTTCCAGACACCGTCTCATTATTTTTAACATCCGCGACACCATCGGTGAACGTGTGAACATGGGACCACGTAGTGCCATCAGTAGTTCCCCAAATTTGCCCTTCTTTAGGGGATTTTGTACCGGGACCGGTGAACTCATAACTTTTAAGGCATATTTCGTAGGGTAATTTTAATGATATCCAAGGTCCATAAGGTGTATTAGACGCTAACCTTGTTGAACCACTCGTAGACACGGCTGGACTACCACCCGATGTAGATGTATACGTACTGGCAGCCGATTCCCAGTAATCGGTCAACGCGTCATTTTTATTAAATGCATTATTATATTTAAGTTGAGTCGAAACCGGTGGTGCAGTGCCTTTGTATCCAGATGCAAAATATTGCGACGCGTTCCCCGTGCCTGTATTTCTAACCCATAACTCTGTGTATCCCGGAAAAGCCGCTATATTATTTGGGATATAATCATCAAATCGACCCTCAGTGAAGTCATTGAAATTGGTTTTATTAGTGTAGTACCTTGTCCCGTTGACGACGGTCGCAGGATTGTAGAATATACGCTCATCATAGCCATTCCCGGTGTATCCACTGGCAAGAGCAATATCCAAGGCCTCCTGTTGAGTCATAGGTACGCCCAGAAACAGACCAAAATTGCTACTCGCTGAAGTGCAAAACACACCGTGTCCCTCCACCAACGTTTCGTAGCCCGTCAACCCCCTAGGAGGATACTCTTGGATTCGCTCATCTCCCGCGAGTTCCAATTGGCCCGAGGGTTCGGCGACCCCCACGCCCAAGTGTCCCTTGTAGAGGGTCACGGAGGAACGGGTCCCCAAGAAATAGTCTTTTTGGTAGTCGTAGAGTTCTTGGACCTGCCCAGCATTGAGGACCTTCGAGAAGAGACGGAAGTTCGCGATGGAACCTGTGAAATAGTCACTGGTATCTCTAGACCCCACAGTAAATTGTGTATTCACATTTAAATCAAGAGCTCCCGAACCTACTATTGTGGGATAAATATATATACCATTTTTGTAAATACTCATTTCACCGTTATTACGATAAAATATGAGATGAGACCATTCACCCACGTGTAATAAATCACTCGTATTATATTGCTGAGCAGTTCCTCCAACGACAAATAAGTTTAAAATAGCACTGCTTATATCTATTCCAAAACCCTTAGTGTTTGTATTTTCACCGAATAGGAATGGACTATTATCCAAAACATTTGGTTTTACCCACATGGATATGGTAAAATTTAATTCACCCGTACCATTCGTGACTGATCCACCAATAGAATCTCCCACACCATCAAATACGAAAGCTCCATTTGATACTTGTGGGTCACCAGATACCGTGCCATTGTTCGTATTTGGGGAAAGATCTGTCACTGACGTCACAGCCCCATCCACCAAATCCTTCGCATCATAGTAGACCTCCAACTGTTGGGTCCCCGGCGCGTTATACACGGACTTTAGGGTGGTGTCTAGGGACCCGCTACCTTCTTCGTGGCCATAGAAATACGCCTGCCCAATATTTGCAGTCCCTACATTGTTTACGAGGGATGTGATCTGAATCACAAAGTATTTATAAGATGTTATCGTATCAGTGCTATAACTAATTATTGATTGACTCACAGCAGGGTGTGGTCGTAAAATCCAAGTTGTACCGACCTTAACAACTTCGGAACCCAATGTGTGTTCTACAATTGTATTAAAAGACCCACTAGTTTTTGCACCAAAAAATGTATAGACTGAACCAGTATACGTAACCCAAGCTTCGGTGCCAGTAAAACCGTTAAAGTTGACAATGTTTGCGGTTTGATAGTTACTAGCCCAGTTGCCATGTCCACTCGGGTCACTAGTAGACCCAACATGACGAATATTTCCATCGCTGGATCTCCAAAAAAATGGACCATAATTGTTAGAACTGAAACTAGTTGCATTCTGAGCAGCTTGAGCTTCAGCCTGTGTCCTAAGTGGTGCTGCAGCAATCCCACCCGCTCGGGCTACGTTCTGACTTGGTTCGACGACACCATCGTCACGGGTGACTGAAACAATATCTCCATTAGTGGAAGAAATTGCAGATATAGAACCTCGTTGTTCGTATGGTGGACTTGTTATACTGGAAAGTTGATACCAATTTGTATCATCATTACTTCCATAAACATATGCTTGATCAAAACGTTGATCACTCACGGCGCGTTGGAATACTGTTTTTTGTAAACGAATTTTTTTAGGAAGTTCTAATTTTACCCACGAACCAGCACGAGTACCTGCTACACCCGATATTCCTGATAATCCATCAGTGGAAGGAGAATTTGCGTCAAATGGAGTAGATGTAGAGTATTTCGCAGTTTGGTCAGTAATCCATTCAGTTGTAGATACTTCATCAAATGCTCTCCATCCCTGAAAACCATCAGAGTGTGGTCGTAAAATCCAAGTTGTACCCACCTTCACAACTTCATCACCAATAGCGTGTTGTAAAGAATACGTGCCTGCCGTTTTGAAACCTAAAAATCTATAAAGAAGGCCGGTGTTTGGGTTTTTATCGGTTACCCAATACTCGGTTGGTGTACTTTGGGCAGGAATATCGTCAACAACGACATTTTGCCCGCCTGTAACCCAACTAGTGC
>Ga0257106_1000322_pt1 | contig 29771 bp, 34 predicted proteins | sample LP_taG_3_FD_190177 | JGI IMG/M metagenome (GOLD analysis project Ga0257106, IMG submission 190177) | Marine microbial communities from Northeast Subartic Pacific Ocean, Canada - LP_J_2011_P26_10m | ecosystem: Environmental > Aquatic > Marine > Oceanic | place: Canada: Northeast Subartic Pacific...
CACAGCCCTTGCTGCTGTGAAGAGTGCAGCTCATCATCTCGACAATCTCTTGAACTGAAATGGCGCTCCAAGGGAGAACATTGAAAACACGCCTCGCAATCGTCCTCGGACTCGGCATGGCGGGGGCATTGTTTGCCATTTTGAGCGGTGTCAATCTGACAACAAAACAGGTTGATTTCTGGACCGCACAAACCACAACGATTGTCTCCAACGATGCAGACCGAAGCGTTGATAGTGAGAACCTTGATTCACTTCTCGACGAAGTACCTCGCCCTTGGTTACTGGCACAATCACCAAGATCAGTAAAAAGTCCCAAAATTTCAGACTAAGGCCAAGTTTCCTGGGGTACTTCAACAAGCGCTGAAGCACAGTCTTCAAAGCTGACTTCCGAGTTTTTCTGCCACGGTATTCACATCTTTGTCACCGCGACCGGAACAATTAATCACGATTTCGCAGCCATCAGGAAGCGTTGGGCACAACGTTTCCAGCCAAGCAAACGCATGAGCCGTTTCCAACGCTGGGATGATCCCCTCCAACTCACTCACGAGCCGTAACGCTGAGATCGCCTCATCATCCGTCACAGCACCATATTCAGCGCGGCCAATTTCTCGCAGATAACTGTGCTCTGGTCCCACGCCGGGGTAATCAAGGCCAGCGCTGATGGAATGCGCTTCTTGCACCTGACCGTCCTGATCTTGAAGCAAAAGGCTCATCGCCCCATGCAACACACCCACTCGACCCTCAGTAATCGTGGCGGCATGACGACCGGTTGCCACTCCATCACCAGCGGCCTCAACGCCAATCAGGCGAACAGAGGTGTCTTGCACGAACGGATGAAACAGCCCCATCGCATTGGAACCTCCACCCACACATGCCAACAACACATCAGGGAGCCGCCCAAAGCACTCCATGCACTGCTCACGGGCTTCATTGCCGATGACTGCATGAAAGTCACGCACCAACATGGGATAGGGATGGGGGCCAGCCACAGATCCCAAGATGTAATGGGTGCTTTCCACATTGGTCACCCAATCGCGGATGGCTTCGCTCGTCGCGTCTTTCAAGGTTGCCGTCCCTGCCGTGACCGGTTGAACGGTGGCTCCCAATAAGCGCATGCGGAAGACATTCAGCGCCTGACGACGCATGTCTTCCGCACCCATATAAACCACGCACTCCAGGCCAAAACGAGCGCAAACCGTTGCCGTAGCCACGCCATGCTGACCGGCACCGGTTTCAGCAATGATCCGCTTTTTGCCCATACGCAAGGCCAACAAAGCCTGACCGAGGGCATTGTTGATTTTGTGGGCACCCGTGTGGTTTAAATCTTCTCGCTTCAACCAGATGCGTGGACCACCATCGGAACGGCGGTAGTGAGCGGTCAGCCTCTCAGCTTCATAGAGCGGAGTGGCTCGACCTACATACGATTTCAACAGCCTGTTCAGCTCAGTCGTGAAGGCTGGGTCCTTCCAAGCTTCAGCCGCCGCCTGCTCAAGCTCGGCCAGTGCTGGCATCAGCGTTTCGGGGACGTACTGCCCTCCGTAACGTCCAAACCGACCGTGAGCTTCAGGACGAACCGAAGGCTCCAGGCTGGCGGGATCGGGTGTGCTGGCAGTCGGCAGAGTGCTTGTCACAGGTCTGGCAGGCCGCTGAAACGGCGTCTTGCGATGCGTCAGCGTAAACAGGCGATCACGCGATGTCGTGGATCACAGGCCGTAATGCGCAGATCTCGAAACCCAGCCTGGAGAAGGGTGGCACTCATATCGAGACCGAAATAGTCCTCGATATAGGGTTCCGTACTCTTCAGAAGGGTCGCAACGGCAGCTGGTAAGCGTTGCAAGACCGATGAAGCTGGATCCTGATCCACCATCAGCAGCACCCCCCCCGGCTTAAGAAGTCGCGCTGCTTCCTCCAGGACCTCACGGGTGGCATTTTGAGGCAGCTCATGACAAACGAACTGAAGACTGATGAAGTCGACCGTCTCGCTCGCCAAAGCGGTGTGTTCGGCGGCGGCATGGCGCCACTCACTGATCAAACTGTCGCGATCTCTAACCCGTGCCACAGCCAGCATCTCAGGGGAGAGATCTAAACCGATCAGCCGTGGCCTCTCCAGTCCATGTTGATCTGCTCGGTGGTTCAACCAACGGGCAAGCGCCTGGGTGCTGACTCCAACGGAACAACCCAAATCCAAAACCTCGTGGATGGAATCGCTTAAAAGCGGTTCCATCACCGCATGGATCGCATCACGGAGTCGCGTCTGAGCCTGCAGCGGTGCAAGCTTCTCCTCAGGCCAAATACGCAGGGCCATCGCATCGGTGGCTTGCTCAGCCTCCGCTGCTGCCTGCCAACAGAGGTTGCCCTGCTCGTAAGCATGAAAGCGCGCTTGGTAGTAGGCGGGAGGAACCAGATCCTCGCTACGGCTCTGCACCAGAAAAGGAGCAGCAGCAGCCATCAATTCAGACCGTCGCTTTCGCCATGGAATCCCGTTGCGCTCAGCCGTTCGGATGATCAGCTGTCGTGCTTGGAAAAACAGCGGGCGACGCAACAGACGAATGCCGATCAACCGTTCAATCCAGCGGCCTAGCCCCCGGCTGGAATCGGCCCATTTAGGAGCAGGAGCGGACTCACTCATCGTGAGAAGCGGCAGGATGGGAGGGAATGCGAATGGCTCATGCGCAAGGGAGGTTGGCAAGAATTCAGCAGTGCTGACAGTCTGCAACGCCCCACTGGACCCTCGGCAGGCGTTACACCGAAGAATGAGCAGGTCGTTCGCGTGCAGCCCACGCGAGGCGGGAAAGGGGGCAAGACCGTGACGGTGATCAGAGGTCTTGAGTTGGATCCAGATGGCCTCAAAGCCCTTTTGAAAAAGCTGAAAACTCGGATTGGCAGTGGCGGCACGGCAAAAGATGGCGTGATCGAATTGCAAGGTGATCAGGTTGAGCTCAGTCTCGAGTACCTCAAGAAAGAGGGTTACAAACCCAAGAGGGCTGGAGGCTGAGACCTCGCCGGCTTCGTGCAGAGATTGCGCCGTGATCGTTTGCTCCACGAGACAATGCCATCTTTCGCGTTCCGTTCATGGCCGCCGCCGACAATCCAAAAGCCACCAACATCGTTTGGCACCAGGCCTCGGTCGATCGCGACACGCGCGCTAAGCAACGCGGGCACCGCAGTTCGATCCTCTGGTTTACAGGCTTAAGCGGGGCGGGCAAAAGCACCTTGGCCAATGCCGTGAACGCTGCTTTGTTTGAACGCGGACTTGCCACTTACGTGTTGGACGGTGACAACGTTCGCCACGGCCTCTGCAAGGACTTGGGCTTTTCCGACGCCGACCGAGAAGAAAACATCCGTCGCATCGGCGAAGTGGCCAAGCTGTTCCTCGATGCGGGCGTGATCGTTCTGACTGCGTTTGTGTCTCCTTTTCGGGCTGACCGCGACAAAGCCAGAGCCCTTGTGAGCGAGGCAGACTTCATCGAGATCCACTGCGCAGCCGATCTCAGCATTTGCGAAGAACGTGATACCAAAGGGCTCTATGCCAAAGCTCGTGCAGGAGAAATCAAGGAATTCACTGGAATCTCCAGCCCCTATGAGGCACCCGAACAGCCTGAGCTCAACATCAACACAGGCAACAACAGCCTGGACAGTTGCGTTGACCAGGTCATCGGTTATCTGGTCGACAAAAAGATCATTCCTGCGCAGAGCTGATCGTTCTTGATGGGAGATCAAAGCCCTGACGATCAGCCCAGGCGTCGATCAGGGTTTTGATACAGCTGGCCACTGGCACGGCTAACAACAGACCTAGAAGCTCTCCAAAACCAAATAGGGCGCCCGCTCGCGCACCAAGCGGTAGAGCAATGAGCAGCCAGGCCGGCTGCAAGCCAACGATGCTCCCCATCAAGCGTGGCTGGATCACCTGATCCACAATCTGACCCACGCCAATCGCTGCCGCCAGAATGGCGAGGCCCATTCCGGGATCTTGAACAGCCAACAAAACACTCACCGCAACGATGGTGAAGGCACTGGCATAAGGGATCAACGTGGTTAAGCCAATCAAGACGGCAAACAACACGCCATAAGGAATCTTCAACAATATGAATACCGCAATCTGACCAGCGCTCAAGATCAAGGCGAGCACGACCTGACCAGCGAAATAGCCCCGAAAGGTGCGCGTGATTGTGGTCACAACCAGCTGGCGCCACTCCTGAGGCAACCAACGCACCAAACCTGCAGTGATGGACTCTCCTCCCAGCAGAAAGAACACCGCCAACACCAGAACGATGACAGTGTTGATGGTGGTGCCGAGGGTTGCACCAAGGATGCTGAGCAACTGTTGACTGAATTGACTGGCTAAGCGACTGGCACGCGTCAGCACATCGCTGCTCAGATCTCCGAATTCACTCGGCAATCCACGGGCCATCGCCCATTCCTGGAGACGGCCGATCAACCCTTGGGATGCTTCAAGCCAACCTGGCAAGGCATTGATCAATTGCGCGAGTTGATCAATCAAAAGGGGCACCAACGTGATGCCTGAGATCACCAGGATTCCTATAGCCACCAAAAAAACAAGGGTGATCGCCAGCCAACCCGGAAGCCCCCTGGCACGAAGCCAGCGGGATGGGATGTTGAGCAGGAAGGCGATCAGAGCTGCCGTCAAGAACAACCCCGGAAAGGGCGCTAGCGGCACAAGCAACTGACGCAATACAAATAAGTTGAGCGTTAACAGAGGTAGGGCAAGTCCCCAACGCATCCAGGAAGGACCGAACATCAAACGTTTCGTTGAGAATGAATTGTGAAACGGACCACGACTGAAGCTGTGTGATCAGCTACTCGACATGGCATCCAGGTATGCGTCAGCACCGAGATCTTTGAGGCGGGCATCCTTAGCAACCACGGTGTCGTGGAGTTGCTGGCGGTACGCCTCCAGACGTTCAGAAAGAGCCGAATCACTGATCGCCAGAATCTGAGCGGCCAGCAAACCAGCGTTTAGTCCTCCGCCAATCGCAACGGTGGCAACAGGAATTCCCCCAGGCATCTGAACAATGGAATGCAGGGAGTCGACCCCCGAGAGAGCTCGACTTTTCACAGGTACACCGATCACAGGAAGCGTGGTGAGTGAGGCCACCATTCCTGGCAGGTGCGCAGCACCACCGGCACCGGCAACGATCACCCGGAAACCCTGCTGTTTGGCATGACGGGCAAAGTCCACCATTTCCAGCGGAGTGCGATGGGCCGAAAGCACACGCACCTCAACGTTGACACCTAGTTCTTCAAGAGCCGCAACCGCTGGCTTCAGGGTCGGCAAATCAGAATCACTCCCCATGATCACTGCAACACGGGGAGTGATAACGATTGTGGGCTCCGATGGCTTGGACACAGCAAGCTTGCAGCGAGACTGCCATCGTCCCGCACTGGCTTCAGAGGACCATTCCCCATGCGCCGGATCACACAGCTCTGTCTGCCCCAGAGCACTGCTCAAGACGTGCACGCTCAGCAGTGGTGGCTTCAGATCGATCAGCAAGACAGGATTGTTGATCTGGGAGTCATGCCTGATGGGTCTGCCATGGCCGGTGAAAGCTGGGGTGGAGATGTGCTCAGCCCGATGGGTGTGGACCTCCAGATCAATGGGGGCTTAGGACTGCCGTTCCCAGAGCTGACAGAGGCTGCGTTGCCGCAACTCCTGCAGCTACTCGATCAGCTCTGGCGTGATGGCGTGGAAGCGATCAGTCCCACTTTGGTGACCTGCGGCGTTGAGCCCTTGCGCTTAGCCCTTGCTGTGCTCAGGCAGGCGCGTGGCGCTCACCAGCCCTATCGCTGCCAGCTGCTTGGTGCCCACTTGGAAGGCCCTTTTCTTGCCGATTCAAGACGGGGAGCCCACCCGCGCCAACACCTCGCCAGGCCATCCATGAGAGAACTCAAGGCACGCATCAGCGGCTTTGAGCACGAGATTGCACTGGTCACACTCGCTCCAGAACTCGATGGGGCCGCGGCCTTGATCGAACACCTGTGTGGGCTGGGCATTCGCGTAGCCCTTGGTCACAGCACAGCGGATGCAACCACGGCCAACGAGGCGTTTAACAGGGGGGTCACGATGCTGACCCACAGCTTCAATGCGATGCAGGGATTGCATCACCGCAATCCCGGACCGATCGGAGCCGCCTGCCAACGGGATGACATTGCTCTCGGCCTGATTGCTGACGGGGTTCACGTGGACCCCACGATGGCGGTGCTCTTGCAGCGACTGGCCGGCGATCAACTGGTGCTCGTGAGCGACGCACTCGCCCCTTACGGATTAAAAGACGGGGTTCATCACTGGGATGAGCGTGCGCTTCTGGTTGCGGACGGCACCTGCCGGCTTGAGGATGGAACCCTTGCAGGCGTGACCTTGCCGCTGCTTGAGGGAGTGAAGCGGCTTGCGCGCTGGAGCTCCCATCCAAGTGCTGCCATTCATGCCGCAACCGTTGCACCCAGGAAGGTCCTGAATGCTGAGGCAACGTTCAAGCTGCTGGGACGGCCTCTGAACGAACTGTTGCGCTGGCACTGGGATAGCGAGACCAAGATCCTCAGCTGGCAACACGCTTACTAAAATTCCACGACCTTTCCGTCTGACGCCATGTCACCCGAGTCCCTGCTGGACGACACGCAGGCTGAAAAGCAGGAGGTAAAGGGGTACTTCGAAACCACAGGCTTTGAACGCTGGAATCGCATCTACAGCGAAACGGACGATGTCAACAAGGTGCAGCGCAACATCCGTATTGGTCACCTGAAGACCGTGAATGAGGTGTTGAGCTGGATTCAGGAGAGTGGCGAGCTCAGCGACGTGAGCTTCTGTGATGCGGGCTGCGGTGTTGGCAGCCTCAGCTTGCCCTTAGCAGAGATGGGCGCTGGCTCAATCAGCGCCAGCGACATTTCTAAAGCGATGGCGAACGAGGCGCAGCGCCGGGCCGAGGAAGCAGGCTTGAACATGAGCAAGCTCAATTTCTTCGCCAGTGATCTCGAAAGCCTCAGCGGCTCGTTTCACACCGTGTGCTGCCTGGATGTGTTCATTCACTATCCACAACCAGCAGCCGAGGAGATGGTTCGCCATCTCTGCAGCCTCACCGAGCAAAGGCTGATCGTGAGCTTTGCCCCCTACACCCCTCTGCTGGCATTGCTCAAAGGCATCGGCCAACTGTTCCCTGGCCCCAGCAAAACCACCCGCGCTTACACCCTGAAGGAAACAGGCATTGTGCAAGCAGCTGAACGCTGTGGATTCAAAATGGTGAGAAGAAGCCTCAACAAAGCGCCCTTTTACTTCTCACGCCTGGTGGAGTTCCAAAAGGACTGATCTCAATTCACTGATTTCAATCAGCTCGAATCACTTCAGTGGTTGATCGTGGCTTCATCGCCCAGCACCGTCTTGGTCTCTCAACAGCTTGGGAGGCTGAGCATGGAGCGATAGCAACTTGGTGGGCGGCCAAGCCAAACCCTCCAGGCGCCAAGCGTGCAATTGATACCCACCATCCCCTGGCGTTGCAGTTGCAGACAGCCCCTGATCGGATTGATACAAGGGATCTCCGAGCAAGGGACACCCCTGTTGGGCGAGATGAATGCGGATCTGATGGGGGCGGCCCGTATGAATCAACACTTCCAAAAGGTCTGCCGTCTCCCTTCGCTCCCTCAGTTGCACTGAAGAGTGAGCCGATAAGCGCTTACGCAATGGCTCCGGCATGGTTGGCTCTGGTCCCCACATCCAACCGAGCAACGGATGTTGCCTCTCCACAACATCGCTTTGGATAACAAGCGTCTGACCTTGTTGAAGACTCTCCATACGCTGCGTTAAGGCCAGGTACGTTTTTCGGCAATCACCCTCAGGTCGAAATTGCTTCGATAAGCCGGCCCGGGTTTCAGGCCGACGGGCGCAAACCTGAAGGCCAGACGTGAACCGTCCGAGGCGATGAATAGGCTTTGGCACCAAGGCTTCTCCAACAGAGCGGCTCCTACGCTCCAACAAGGACGTCAGTGTGTGGGTAAGGAAGCCGCCACCTGGCATCACCGGCAATCCTGAGGGCTTGTTCACGACCAGCACATCGCCGTCATCGTGAACGACCTCCCATTGATCAGGAACCGCAGCCTCCACCCAGGGAGGACGCGCCCAACGAATCCAATCGCCAGCCTTCACCTCGACGTTATCGGCACAAGCAAAACCATTCAGGGTGATTTCGCCGCTCGCCAAGCGCTGCTGCCAGATCACTGCACAGGAATGGCGATAGCGCTTTGCAAGAAGATCACCCAATCGAGAAGACGATTCCCCTGCTCCAACCCGATCGCAGTACGTCCAGCCGTTGTTCAACGCCGCCGGTCGCCATCCCGCCGGCTCCGCCATCAGTTCACAAGGTGATGTTGAAGGGCATAACGCACGAGCTCCGTGCGGCTGGAGGTTTCCGTTTTGATGAAGAGCCGGCTCACGTACTTCTCCACATTGCGAATCGAGGTCTCGAGCTGCCGCGCGATCTCCTTATTCATCAGACCCTCTGCCACAAGCTGCAACACACTTGCCTCCCGTGGCGTGAAATTGTGTTGGACCGGGTCCTGATTGGGTAGGGCATCTGCCTGGGCGAGAAGCGAGCGGATCTCTGTGATCTGCTTGGCCATCTGCCCCATATCGGTGTCAGCGAAGCGAGCTGCCTCCTGCAATAAGCGCTGCTGCCGTTGGGCAACATTTCGGACCCTCGCGACGAGTTCATCGGGGTCAAATGGTTTGGGGATGTAGTCATCCACGCCTGCGAGATACCCCTGAGTGCGATCCGCCGTCATTCCTTTGGCGGTCAGAAAAATCACTGGCGTTCCTCCCAGACGCTCGTCTTCGCGGAGCTTGCGAAGCAAGCCATAGCCATCGAGGCGAGGCATCATCACGTCGCTAATGACGACATCGGGCAGCATTTGCTGGGCTTTACTGAAGCCTTCTTCCCCGTCCTCGGCCGTCGTGACATCAAACCCTTCGTCCTCTAAGTAGGCCTGAACGGCGGTGCGCAATCCAGGCTCGTCATCGACGAGCAGTAGCCGTGGGGTCACAACCTCGCTAGGGGTCTCCGTCATGGACCTGACATATCTACGTGAAATCTAGAGGCGCTATTGGCTTGGCAACTGCAAAATTTCTTGGGATTCCACCTGCAGAGTGGAAAAACCCAACTCCTTGGCCTTGTCTTTCAACAAAGAGGGATCTTGACCACCAAGCTCTGGCTCACAGGCAGCCCACCACACCAGATGATGCTCTCGATTCGCCGGGGTAATCAAACCACCAGGGTTGAGTCGATTGAGGTAGATCGCGGTCTTGTCGCGCGTCACACGCATGGGCTCAGTACGACTACAACTCACCGATTCCGTTGGGATGATCAGATTTTCAGGCGATTCCCTCCAAAGCTTGTATCGCTTTAGATCAGGATCAGCCGAATCCACCTGGACGGCAAAAATTCCGAGCGTAGAAGTGCCTCCCACCTCACGCGTCTCGAGCACGACCAGATCGGCAGGCCGCGACGCCCGCATTTGTTCAAGCACTTTCTGTCGCACGGATTTCTCTGCCCAGCCTGGCTGCACGACACTGATCGCGAGCAGACTCAAGCTGGTGATCCAATAAGCCGCACGCATCAGATAGGACGACAAACTCACACCATGCTGCCAAGCCCTGAAGCCGTCTTGACTCAATCGGCCCCTATTTTCCTCGACCATCAAGCCACAACGCCGTGTCACCAGGATGTGGTGACGGCCATGGAGCCCTGGTGGACTGAACAGTGGGGAAATCCTTCTAGCCGGCAACATCGGCTCGGGCTGACGGCCGCCGCAGCCGTGCAAGTGGCCCGAGAGCAATTAAGCGATTGCCTGAACTGCTCAAGCGAACAGCTGATCTTCACCAGCGGGGCCACAGAAGCCAACAACATTGCCCTGCTCGGACATGCACGAGCCATCTCCCGCGAGAGAGGAAAAGCAGGGCATCTGATCAGCATGGTCAGCGAACATCATGCTGTTCTCGACCCCCTGCGGCAGCTTCAGCGCGAGGGCTTTCGCATCACCCTTCTCTCGCCAGAGCCAGATGGTCTCCTCGACCCCAAAAAGCTTGAGGCCGCCATCACTGAAGACACCCAATTAGTGAGTGTGATGCTGGCCAATAACGAAATCGGCGTCATCCAGCCACTCCCTGAACTCGCGGCCATTTGCAGAGATCAAGGGGTATCGCTGCACAGCGATGCCGCTCAAGCCTTCGGCCATATCCCCTTGGATAGCAAAAGTCTTGGCGCAGATTTTCTCAGCCTGAGCGCCCACAAACTGAACGGACCAAAGGGGATCGGCTCTCTGATTTGCAACCCAGACCTACCGATCGAGCCACTGCAATGGGGAGGGGGGCAAGAACGGGGGTTGAGACCTGGAACCTTGCCGGTGCCACTCATCATCGGATTTGCCAAAGCGGCTGCGTTGGCACGAAGCGATCTTGCTAGCCGCAGTCAACGTCTCGAAGGTTTGCGCAATCGGCTTTGGGAGGGCTTGAAGCAGAGGCAACCAACGGTGCTTCTCAACGGAAATGCCATGGCTCGACTGCCGCACAATCTCAACATCACCGTTCCAGGCGTCTCGGGAAGCAAGCTGCATCGTGCACTGCGGTCCAGCGTGGCCTGTAGCAGTGGGTCAGCCTGCAGTCGCGGTGAGCCGTCCCACGTGCTGATGGCCTTAGGACGAAGCCGCCAAGAGGCGGAAGCCTCCCTACGACTCAGCCTGGGGCGCAGCAGCACTGAGCACGAGATCGACCAAGCCATTCAGGCCATTAACGGCGTCATCCACCAATTGCGTCATAAACCATGAAATAAATGGTGCTGCTCGCTACTTTCCGGCCAAGCCTTCTCATCAACATCTGGCCATGAGCGACACCACGGAGAGCAGCAGGCTCCACGTCCTGCAAGCGATTGAAGATGGCTGGTCAGGCTTCTGCAAAGCCCCATTGCCCTTTGTGCTTTTCACCCTGCTATCGGGGGCGTTAGGGCTGATCTTTCAGGTGATGAGCCATGCAGCCACCGTCAGATCCTCTGCAGGGTCAGGCTTCGATCCAGGCACCGTCCTGCTGATGATTGTCTCCGTGATTGGCAGCACCGTGATCAGCCTATGGGCGGTTACAGGTCTGATTCGCGGAGCATGGAAGGCCCTTAGTGGCCATAAGCCCTCATTTGGAGACCTCACCCACTGGGATGGCCAAGCCGCAGGTCGCCTGTTCATTAACCAGCTAGTGCTGGCCGTAGTTCTTGCGATCATTTTGTTCATCGCCATTGCCATTGGCACTGGCCTGTTCCAGATCAATCAGGCCTTGGCCGTGATTCCTGGCCTCGTGGCTGGCATCGTGTTCCTGTATTTGGGAGTAAACCAAAAGTTCCTTCCCTTCATCGCGATCATGGGAGAGGGCAATCCTCTTCAAAAAATCCAGCGCGGCAGAGCCGTCGTGGATCCCAGCTGGGGGTGGATGCTCTTGCTCCTGATCGTGGAAGTTGTGATCCTGGGCCTTGGACTTCTACTCAACGGAGTGGGCCTTCTGGTGGCTAGCCCCTTGGTGATCTGCATCTCAACAGCGGCCTATCGCCAACTGTTTGGCACAGAAGACCAAACCGGTTTTCTTAGCGAGAGCTGAGTCCGATAAAAGCCACCAGGCCGAGCAGTGCCAAGGCCAATTGAGCCAGACGACTCACCAGAAGTCCGGCCACAACAGCCAATCCCACCACGGATCCGTGGCGCAGGGCCTCAAGCCACCCCAAATTCCGGGGTGGCTTTTTTGTGACCCAGGTCTCCACCACCAGCGCACCAAGCCAAGGGCCGAACAAGGCCCCAAGCAGTGGGCCTCCAAAAGGCAAGGCCGGAAGAAGGCCCAACACTGCCAAGAACAGCCCTACCCCCGCCCCTGCTGCAGACCAAGGGATGCTCATCCTTCGGGCCGAGCGGTGTCGGGCCTCCGCCTGGCAATTCTGAGTTTTGCGCTGCGACTGCGCGGATTGTCTGCCTGCTCCTGTTCTGACGCCATCAACGGTTTGCGCGTGACCCGTTCGAGCCGCTCGTCCTGAAGAAAGGCGGTTTTAACCCGGCGGTCCTCCAACGAATGAAAACTGATGATCGCGAGGAGACCATCAGGCTTCAGCCAACCGGGCGCAATCTGCAGCAATCGGTCCAGCACTCCCAGTTCATCGTTCACAGCAATCCGCAATGCCTGAAAGGTGCGCGTGGCGGGATGAATCCTTCCCCGCCTGGCTTTCGGGGGGTAACAACCAGCCACGGCATAGGCCAACGCCGCCGTGCCCGAATAGGCGCCTTCTGCCTCCAGATCCGCCTTGATCCGTCGAGCAATCCTGCGAGACAAGCGTTCCTCGCCAAAGGCGTAAATCAAGTCAGCCAGGGCATTCACATCCAGCCGCTCGATCAGCTCCGCTGCCGTTTCAGCTCCAGCCGCTGGGTTCATGCGCATGTCCAAAGGACCATCCAGCCGGAAGCTGAATCCTCTGGAGGCCACATCTAATTGGGGACTGCTCACCCCAAGGTCTGCCAGCACCAGAGACACCTGTTCCTGTGGTTTAAACCCAGCAAAGTTGACCGGCACGATCTGGACGCGCTCAAGGAAGCGCTCCAGCTTTGAAGCAGCAGCAGCCCTGGCCGTGGGATCCTGATCCAATCCAATCAATTGCAGGCCAGGACAGCGTTCCAGGATGAGTTCGCTATGACCACCACCGCCAAGAGTGGCATCAATCACAGCTGTGTTTTGCCAAAGGGATGGGGGCTGCTCAGACAAAACCTGCATCAGCGTTTCAGCCAATACGGGCACGTGGCTAAACGCCACACCAGAAGACAGCGAGTGATCGGGCATCGGTCCTTCCTAAGATCCCGATAACGCAATGAACCTCGGCTCACCATGACGCAGCTGGAAACGCGCACCGAGCCGATGGTGGTCAACTTCGGCCCCCATCACCCCTCGATGCATGGGGTGCTGAGGCTCGTCGTAACCCTGGACGGTGAAGACGTTGTGGATTGCGAGCCGGTAATCGGCTACCTCCACCGCGGCATGGAGAAGATCGCCGAGAACCGCACCAACGTGATGTACGTGCCCTACGTGAGCCGTATGGACTACGCCGCCGGCATGTTTTATGAAGCCATCGTGGTGAACGCTCCTGAGCGCCTCGCCAATATCCCGGTGCCCAAGAGGGCTAGCTACATCCGGGTCTTGATGCTGGAGCTCAACCGGATCGCCAACCACCTGCTTTGGCTTGGCCCCTTCCTCGCTGATGTTGGTGCCCAAACACCGTTCTTTTACATCTTCCGTGAGCGGGAGATGATCTACGACCTCTGGGAAGCGGCCACGGGCCAGCGACTCATCAACAACAACTATTTCCGCATCGGTGGCGTTGCCGCCGATTTGCCCTGGGGCTGGTTGGAAAAATGTCGGGATTTTTGCGACTGGTTTGGCCCAAAAATCGATGAGTACGAAAAACTCATCACCAACAACCCAATTTTCCGTCGCCGCATTGAAGGGCTTGGTGTGATCGGCCGAGAAGAGGCAATCAATTGGAGCTTGTCAGGTCCAATGCTGCGGGCCTCCGGCGTGCCTTGGGATCTCCGCAAGGTGGATCATTACGAGTGTTACGACGATTTCGATTGGGATGTGGTCTGCGAGAAGGAGGGTGACTGCTTTGCTCGCTATCGGGTGCGCATCGAAGAGATGCGTCAATCGCTAAAAATCCTGCGCCAAGCCTGCGACATGATCCCCGGCGGCCCCACAGAGAATCTCGAAGCCCACCGGATGGCAGAAGGCAAAGAGAGCCCCTTTGCCGGATTCGACTATCAGTACGTGGCCAAAAAAGTGGCGCCTACGTTCAAGATCCCGAATGGCGAGCTGTACACCCGCCTGGAATCAGGCAAAGGCGAAATCGGAGTTTTCATCCAAGGCAACAACGATGTGACCCCCTGGCGCTTCAAGATCAGGGCCGCTGACAGCAACAACCTCCAAATCCTTCCTCACATCCTCAAGGGACACAAAGTTGCCGACATCATGGCGATCTTGGGCTCCATCGACGTGATCATGGGATCCGTTGATCGTTGATTTCTCTAGATCCAACTTGTCATTAATCCTTGGCTTTTCGATCGCCAAATGAGTGGTTAAAGCTTGAGCGCATCGTTCGCTTTGGTGATACCGATGCAGCTGGTGTGATGCACTTCCACCAGCTTTTGCGCTGGTGCCATGAAGCATGGGAGGAAAGTCTTGAGCGCTACGGGATTGCCGCAGCGGATCTTTTTCCTGGATGCAGGGCAGCACAAGATCCACCAACTATTGCTTTGCCAGTGGTGCACTGCGCAGCCGATTTTTTACGTCCCGTACATGGTGGCGATCACTTGATTGTGAGACTCAAGCCGAACAGGGTGGATCCAAGCCAATACGAGGTGCGTTTCCTCTTTCAACTCGACGAAACCAACGTTGCCCAAGGAATCATTCGCCAGCTGGCAATCAACTCTGAAACGCGCCGGCGCTGTGCCTTGCCAGAAGCAATCGATCGCTGGTTGGAAGCATCAGCAATCGGCACCCTCGGAACCGTTTGAATCCTTTAGCCAAGCCAACCATCGAGCTCGCTCCCACTTACCAGCGCTAGTTGGCGCAAGATTTGGGCAGTGATGCCAGCGTCGGGGGCGCTCTGCAGGCAACCAATGTTCCGTCATCGTCTGGAGCCGCAGTAAAAACGTTTCGCCTACGCCCGGCTGACGATCCGCATCCTGCCAACGCACTAAAGCCACCAGACGTTCCCCCCATTCGGGGTCCTGCACGCCAAGAAACAGCACTGCTTTGAAAGGGAGACCAACCTCTCGCGCAGCAGCCATCAAGCGACCCTCTAGCTGCTCTGGGAAGACCGTGACTCCACCGGAGTGAATCGCACCATCGAGACGGCCCAGCAGCGTGAGCTGTGGAGTTTCCGCAGACCCTTTAAGACGAGCAGCGTCTCCAGAGCTCCACCAGCCATCCGCATCGGCCAGGGGGCTTAAGGACGGCTCCGTTAATCGTTCAGCCAGCGATCCATCCCCATCAGGCTTCCAACGGCCTATCGCCAGACGCCTGCAGCGCACCGCCAGCGCCCCATTCGGCTCCACACGAAGCTCAATGTCATCAAGGGGCTCACCCACTCCTTCTTCTCCATCCAAAAAACGCTCTGGGGATTGAGCGACAACCATCGCGGCCGTTTCTGTAGACCCATAACAAGGCGCCAGCTTGATACCCATCGTGCGGGCCTTCTCCGCAAGTTCGGATGGCAACGCTGCTCCACCCACCCAGATCAGCGCCATCGCTTGCAGCCAGCGCACACCTGCAGGATCGGCCAACAAGCGCCCCAGCTGCGTGGGCACGAGTGAAAGCAACATCGGCATGGAGTCCCAATCGGAGCGCTGATAGGACTCCTTCAGCAAAACCTGAGGGCTTTTCATCAAAGTTGGTGACAGCCAAACATGGGCAACATTCCACTGCTGAGCTCGCCACCAAGGCATTAAGCCACTGACGTGCTGAAAGGGCAGCGGATTCCAAACGATCACTTGCGATGGATCCAGTCCGAGCGCATACAACCATCGGCCAGTCGCCGCAGCCGATCGATCCAAATGAATGGATGGCTGAAGACAAAGCTGTCGACCACCGCTGCTTCCACCGGTAGAAAGCACCAATCCAGGCCCAGCGGGAAGAGCCTTAGGAGCCTCAAGCCGAACATCCTGGGGACCAAGTAAACGCACCCAATCCCCCCGCCCGAGGGCAGCCAGGAGAGCTCCAGCCGCTGCGATTGGATGGCCTGGATCACAACGCAGTTGTTCAAGGCTGCTCATCGCACTCCTCGCTCACATCGGCTAATGCCAACAAATCCGCCGCGGCCCAGACCTTTTCGGGATCGGGACTAAATAACGAGCTATCCGGACACCACCCGGGAGCCAGCCCAGGAGCCGCCGGTGTTTCGCCTTGAGCCTGGAGGGCCGCCAGGTGCGCCAACCAGCGGCCACCGATCCCGGTTTCAAACGTTGTGCTCAGCATGAGGCGAGGCTTACCCCGAAGCAAATCACGCAGGAGAGGCCTGGGGTCTCCCTCCAGCAACGGTCGGCGCACTTGCCAGCCCTCCCACTGATCACGCCAGGCGGGATGGGCCTGCAAGGACTCATCCAGAGCCACCGGCACCACAGCAGCGATGGCGTGAAGGCCCTCCCAATCATCGGCCGCAAGCGGTTGCTCGAACCACTCCAGCCGTGGATCCCCGCGCAGCTGCTCCACCCATCGCCAAGCCTGAGGCCTGTCCCAGCCGCCATTGGCATCGAGCCGCAATCGGGCGGAAGACGGAAGCTTGTCGAGCAGACCCTGCAGCAGGCACAACTCCTCATCGGGGTCGCAGGCCGCCACCTTCCACTTCAGCGCGAACGACAGGTTGGAGTCCACAGAGGACAGCAGGCGATCCAGCGCATCTCGCATCGCGACTCCTGCCGGCAACAAGAACGCCGACCTTGGCGCCTGTAGCCAACCAGCAGAGGAGACACTCCCCAGCTGGCCATCCAGCTCAGCGAGGGCAGCACCAATCGCGAAAGCCAACGCAGCTGGCACGGTTGCGAGCAAGTGTTCAAGGCTGCTAACAGTCCAGACCACCCCAAGCTCCATCATCCGAACCAAGGCGGAATGGCAAGCCTCATGCTGTTCAGCCTCCAAGGGCGACACCTCTCCCCAACCGAGACGGCCGGCCGAGTCCTCCAAGCGCAAAAGCCAACCTCGACGGTGCTGCAACACCCCGGCAGCGGTGTGCAAAGGCCGGCTGAGCTTGAACGCATAGGGCTTGATCTGCAACCGAAGCTCCATGACTTTCAACTCAGTAGGGGGCCCAGCGCTAATCCCGCACTTAAGCCAAGACCGTTGAGAGCTTGAAACCGGAGCGCCAAAAATTTGCTGCCAGCGATTCGATCGGGTTCGGCATGGTGATCACGAAGCAAACGAATCAGCGCTGCCGCCGCTGGTAGGCCAATCCCGCTGAATAGGGCCGTGAGCGGCCAATCACCATGAAGAACTGGCACCCATTCGAGCGCGAGGGTGCCGGCTACAAACCAAGGAATCAAGGTGGCAGCTTTGGCCGTACCCAAGCGCACCACCGGGGAGCGTTTGCCATGGGCCGCGTCCTCGTCCACCTGATGGAAATGGGAGCAGAACAACACCAGAGACGTGGCTAAAGCAGGTCCTGAGCCAAGCATCAGTGCAAGTTGCCAAGGCACTGCTTCTTGGTCAGAAGGGGCCAGCACCAGCAGAGCCGCCGCCGTCGCAAAGGGGCCAAAAGCCAACCAGCAAATCGGCTCCCCCCATCCCCGATAGGCCAAGCGAAAGGGTGGACCTTGATACAGGTATCCGAGTGCACAGCTCACCAGCACAAGGGGGAGCACCACGAACGAACTGCGCAGAGCGAGGATCAGCATCAGGCCTAGGCCCAGCATCAAAGCCAAACAAGCCCAACGCCGGACAGGCTTTCGTTGCCCTACCAGCGCCACGATCGAATGGGGCTTGCCAACAACATCCACCCCGGTGTCGGCATCAAATAGATCATTGCTGAGGTTTTCCCAAAGAAGCAGCAGCACCGCCGCGAGCAAAAAACCTGAGAACTGGGACCAACGCACCGACTCCTGACCCCCTAAGCGCCAACCTGCCGCCAACAGCACGGGCATCACGGCAACCGAATACATCCGCCACTTGATGGCGGCCTTCCAAAGGCGTCGACGATCGGACATGGAGTAACGGGTTGCAACAGCCTGGGGATCTGGCATGGGCAGGATCCAGACACACTGCGATGTGGCTCATACATTTGAGCAGGACGCTGCACTGATTCGCCGAGCCATGACAGCCGCACTTCAAAAACAAACGGCTGCTCAGCGTTTCGGCACGCTGCTCGACACTGCTCAGCGCGCCTGGGATCAGCGCCAAGTAGAGGAGGGCACGTTCAGCATCGCCGTGCAGGTTCCCGCTCAGGATCCGCTGAAGCAATTGCCATGCCTGGCGGGAGAAAGCTCTTTCCGGTTCCTGTGGGACAGCGCACCAGGCCTCTGCCTCGCTGCAGCTGGTCAATGCCAACACCTTGAGTTAGCGGGTCCGCGGCGATTCGAGCTGGCCCAACGTTTCAGCGACACGACCCTGCAACGCCTGATCGATGCCAGCCCTAAGGCACCTTGCCAGGCCCGTTCTCGCGTTTTGCTGGCCTTTAGTTTTTTTGAGCAGAGCAGGGAACAAAAGGGCAGCGTGGATGCGGCCCCCTGCTTACAAGCGCTGCTCCCACGCTGGCAATTAAGTAGCCATGGCCAAGAAAGCTGGTTGCGGATGCATGGCCATGCATCCGATGCATCTGATGTGCGCGCCTTAACGGAAGCGCTTTGGCAGATGGCCGAAGCGCTCAACGCAACTTCGCCCCACGATCAGCCAGACGATGCAACGGTCCTGGGCACCCCCGTGGGCTGCTGGCAAGAGCGCTATCAACCAGCACTCGAGCAAGGGTTGGCATTGGTGAATGAGGGAGCACTACACAAGCTGGTGCTGGCTGTGCGGCAGTCGATTGAACTCACTACACCTCTCTCTCCCTTACCCCTGCTGGAGAGGCTGCGGCATCAGCAAACCGGGAGCTGCCGCTTCCTTTGGCAACGAGGTCTCAATGATGCTTTTTTTGGAGCCTCGCCGGAGCGACTACTCAGCCTGCGCAGCGGACGGTTGCGGAGCGACGCCCTAGCCGGAACTGCTGGGCGAGGCGAAGGCGGCGACACCTTGATGCAATCGGGCAAGGACCGTCACGAACATGAGCTCGTGGTGCAGGCGATCAGCGAAAGCCTCCGCGAGGAAGGACTTCAACCGCAAAGCCCTCGGCGGCCACAACTCTCGCGCCATGGCCATCTAATCCATCTGCACACCCCGATCAGTGCCGATGCTTCTGGGCACCAAGCCCTTGCCTTAGCGGCTGCGCTTCATCCGACCCCGGCGGTGGCAGGCCTACCAAGGAGGGAGGCCATGCATTGGCTGCAAACACTTGAGCCATTCGAGCGCGGGGGCTATGCAGCACCCATCGGTTGGATCGACAAAGCCGGTGATGCGGAATTGCGCGTTGCCATCCGCTGCGGACACCTGCGCGGAAACCAACTTGATCTCACCGCAGGTGCTGGCCTTGTGCGGGGTTCGATTGCGGAGCGGGAACTACAAGAGGTCAGCCAAAAGCTGGCCGTCCTAGCCGACCAGCTTGATCTCCATTCAGGGAGTGGGGAGCGAACGCAGACGCCACTCCATCGATGACTGCTTGATGGTGTCTCCTTCCTGAAATCAGGTCGAAGACGCACTCAGCCGAGCAATCACCATGTCGGCCAAGGGCACATTCATCAGGCGCTCCACCTCGCGAATGCCCGTTGGGCTGGTGACGTTGATTTCACTCAGCATCCCGCCAATCACGTCGATACCCACAAAGAACAAACCTTCTGAGCGCAAGGCCGGAGCCAAGGCCTGACAGATCAAGCGTTCACGGTCCGTGAGCTCCGTGGCCTCCGGAAACCCCCCAACGGCGAGGTTGCTACGAAATTCCCCCTCTTTGGGTTTGCGGTTCACGGCTCCCAGCGGCTCTCCATCCACGAGAAGAATTCGCTTGTCGCCATCGGTAACGGCAGGAAGAAAGCGTTGGGCCATCACCGGAAGAGATCCCTGTTCCGTAACCAGTTCAAGCAACGCCCCAAGCCCTGGCGCGGAAGCTGAAACACGCACAACACCTAAACCAGCTCTTCCCCCGAGGGGCTTCAGAACCACTTCCTCTTGCTCGCGCGCAAAGGCCGATAGCTCCGAAATGCGGCCCGACACCAAGGTCGGGGCCATCCAGCGGCTGAAGCGCAGAGCACCAAGCTTTTCATTCCAACTCCGCAGTGATGCCGGACGGTTCAGGACCAAGGCACCCGCTCGCTCGGCCACATCGAGCAGGTGGGTTGCATAGAGATAGGCCTCATCAACAGGAGGATCCTTCCGCATCCAGATCGCTCCAAAGCGATTGAGCGGACAGCGCTCTGGTTCGCCGATCTCAATCCAAGGATCGGGCTGCACTGGCACCGCAACCGCTAAGGGCTCATCACCCAAGGCAATCAAGTCAGCAGGCGTGGACGCCCAGACCTCATGCCCAGCGCGCTGGGCCGCCTGCATCAAGGCGGCTGTGGAATCTTTTGCAGGGTTGATCCGATCCAGCGGATCCAACACGAAGAGGTGGCGCATGGCTGACACCTCTTCAGGCCTGACCGGCGAGCAGGGCATCTAGTTTCCCCGCACGCTCCAGGCCATGCAGTTCATCGCAGCCTCCGACGTGTTGGTCATCGATAAAAATCTGAGGAACGCTGCGCTTGCCGTTGCCTCGGGCCGCCATCGCATCACGTCCAGGCTCATCCCCATCCACCGAGACTTCGGTATAGGCCGCACCCTTTCGATCGAGCAGACCCTTGGCGCGCACGCAAAACGGACAGGTGCTCCAGGTGTAGATCTCAACCTTGGCCATCAAGCTGCCGCATGGGAAGGCTGAATCTTATGCAGGACGACCGCGCTGATAGCGTCAAGTCCAGAAGACTCCGTTGCCCAATTGCTGGACCTCACAGACTTCAAACGCGATCTTTCCGAGCTCACTGACCGCCTGGGCCATGCCCAGGACTGTCTTTGACGTCCCTGCACTGAATGCAAGGCAGCAAGATCTCGAACAACTCGCTGCTCAGCCTGATTTTTGGAACGATCAGCAAAACGCCCAGAAGCAAATGCGGCGCCTCGATGAAGTCAAGGCGCAGCTTCAGCAACTTGTGGATTGGCGTGGAGCGATCGACGATGGGCAAGCCACCCTCGAGCTCTATGACTTAGAGCCTGACGAAGACCTCCTCGGTGAAGCGCAGCAGGGACTCGATCAGCTGAGACAGGCTTTGGATCGCTGGGAGCTGGAGCGCCTTCTCAGCGGCGAATACGACAAAGAAGGTGCTGTTTTAAGCATCAACGCCGGTGCCGGGGGCACTGACGCCCAGGACTGGGCCCAGATGCTTCTGCGCATGTACACCCGCTGGGCCGAAGACCAAGGGATGAGCGTGACCGTCAATGAGTTGTCGGAGGGTGAGGAAGCAGGCATCAAAAGCACCACGATTGAGATCGAAGGTCGCTATGCCTACGGCTATTTACGCAACGAGAAGGGCACGCATCGACTGGTGCGGATCTCGCCCTTCAATGCCAATGACAAGCGGCAAACGAGCTTCGCGGGTGTGGAAGTGATGCCCAAGCTGGAGGAAGAGGTAAAACTCGATATTCCTGAAAAAGATCTCGAGGTCACCACCTCCCGCTCTGGCGGAGCAGGTGGGCAGAACGTCAACAAAGTGGAAACGGCCGTTCGCATTCTTCACGTGCCGACCGGCCTGGCGGTGCGCTGCACCCAAGAGCGCTCTCAGCTTCAGAACAAGGAGAAGGCCATGGCCCTTCTGAAGGCGAAGTTGCTGGTGATTGCCCAAGAGCAGCGTGCAGCGGAAATTGCCGACATTCGCGGCGACATTGTTGAAGCCGCCTGGGGGAATCAGATCCGCAATTACGTCTTTCACCCGTATCAAATGGTGAAAGACCTGCGCACCCAAGAAGAGACCACAGATGTGCAAGGCGTGATGGATGGCGATCTCAACCCCTTCATACAAGCCTTATTGCGCCAAGGTGTTGATCGCCCAGGCAGCGATGACGACAGCTGACCGACGTGCACCCATCACGATGATTCCTTCATGACTCAGGCTCCCGAAAACGACAGCAGCTCCTCTAGTCCCCAAAGCGACGACAAGGGAACGCCACCGCCAAGTTTCGTGAAATTGGCCATGCGCAACATGGTGCGCAAAGGGGGGCAGAGCCTGTTCCATTTCGGCCTGACCGCTGCAGGCGTCATCGGTTTCATTCTTATGGTGGCCTGGTTGGGGCGACCAACACTCCCACAGTGATTACCCTCGACCTGGCCTTCAGCCCCGCAGCCGCTGACCTCATTGATGCAGCGGATGACGAAGGCACGCGCTCGAGGCTGCAACAAGCCAGCGACTGGGAGTGTGAATTAAGCGCCTGGATCGAATCCCTTCGTCAGGACCTCGACAACCACTGTCCCGACGTTGTGAGGACCTGCGACTCGGTCAGCTTGGGGGTCACGATGCTCGATGATGCCAGCATCGCCGAACTCAATCTCCGCTGGCGCCAGAAAGCCACTCCAACAGATGTGCTCTCCTTTGCTGCTCTGGAGAGTGGGATGCCGATGGGTGAAGGCCAGGAACTTGAGCTAGGGGACATCGTCGTGTCGGTGCCCACAGCCCGTCGTCAAGCTCTCCAACAGGAGCATGGCCTGGAGAGGGAACTGCGCTGGTTGGTCAGTCACGGGCTTCTGCACTTGCTGAGCTGGGATCATCCCGATGAAGACTCGCTCGCTGCAATGCTGAAAAAACAGGAGCACCTGCTTGGCATGGGCGGTAACGTTCCTTCCTGAGGTGAGATCAACTGTGAATCAGCAGATGAAGTCACTGCTGAAACCTGAAGACGGAGCACCGGTGTCGGAGGAGATCAGCCAGCGCAGCACCCATCGAGCCCATCGTGCAGCCAAACGGGGCGCCTGGCGGATCGCCGGGGACCTCCCCTCCAGCTTTCGATACGCGGCCCAAGGTCTGGGCTACGGCTTCGTGAGCCAGAGGAACTTCCGTATCCACGTTTGTACGGGAGCTGTGGTTTTAGGAATGGGGATTTGGCTCCAGCTTCCCTCCATCCAGCTGGCGGTGTTGGTGCTCACGGTTGCTGTTGTGTTGGTACTGGAGCTGCTCAATACGGCCATCGAAGCGGCGGTGGACTTGGCGATCGGCCGGCGGTTCCATCCCCTCGCCAGAGTTGCCAAGGATTGTGCGGCTGCCGCTGTTCTTGTCTCAGCGATCAGCTCGATGCTGATCGCGATCCTGCTTCTTCTTCCACCCCTGATCCTGCGCCTGGGCCTCTGACCATGCTCTTGGTTATCGATAACTACGACAGTTTCACCTTCAACCTGGTGCAATACCTGGGGGAACTCGCCAGCCAGTTCCCGGTTGCGACCGATTGTCGTGTCGAGCGAAACGACGCTCTCACCATTGAGGAAATTCGCGACCTCAATCCATCCGCCATTTTGCTTTCACCTGGCCCAGGCGATCCGGATCAAGCCGGTGTTTGCCTCGAGGTCTTAGGCCAACTCTCACCCACCATTCCAACTCTCGGTGTGTGCCTCGGGCATCAGTCACTCGCTCAGGCTTACGGCGGACGCGTTGTGAGAGCCAGAGAACTGATGCATGGGAAAACATCTCCTGTTCTGCATCGCGGTGAAGGCGTCTTCGCCGGGCTCCCCCAACCCCTTACTGCGACCCGCTATCACAGCCTGATTGCTGAACGAGAAACGCTTCCTGAGTGCCTTGAAGTCACCGCCTGGCTGGATGACGGAACGATCATGGGGCTGCGCCATCGCGACTACCCCCACCTACAGGGGGTGCAGTTCCATCCGGAGAGCGTGCTCACAGAAGCAGGGCACCAGCTGCTGGCCAACTTCCTGCGTCAAGCAGAGCCCCAGTGACATCACTGCTAACTTCCTGAGCAAAAGACGATCAACAATGTCGGTCCACGAACGGGTTCAGAGTCTTTTCAGCCTTGTTGTGAGTGGTTCAGCTCTGCTGGCGATCGGAACGGTTGCTCCCGTTCGGGCCGCGGGCGTCTCAGTAATCAATTACGGCCATAGCGCCTTGCTGATCCGCGGAGGCGGCAAATCCGTGATGGTGAATCCGTTTCGGGCCGTGGGCTGCGCCAAAGGGCTCGCTGAACCTCGCGTGAACGCAACAGTGATCCTTGCCAGTTCGGAATTACCCGATGAAGGGGCCCGCATCGGAGGCGGCACCTACCTGGCCAAACCAGGTTCGTATCGAGTCGGCGGACTCAAGATCGAAGGGTTCGCAGCTCCCCATGACCGGGTGGGTGGCCGTCGCTTTGGCCAAGCCACGGTGTGGCGCTGGCAACAGGCAGGCCTCAGCTTTGCCCATCTCGGAGGCACCGCCGCCACACTCAGCGGTGAGGACAAAGTGCTTCTCGGTCGCCCCGATGTCTTAATCATCGGCGTCGGAGGCGGCGGCAAGGTTTACAACGGAGAGGAGGCGGCGAAGGTGGTGCGTGAACTCAATCCCCGCAGGGTGATTCCAGTTCAATACGTCAATGGGGAAGCTCCTATCGGCTGTGACCTCGGCGGAGTCCAGCCTTTTTTGGATGCGATGTCCGGTACAAAGGTGCGCAAGGTGGGGCCAAACCTCAACCTGCCGGGAACCCTCGGTGACAACACCGTGATCGATGTGATGCGTTGATCGGGCTTGGCGCTTAGCCCTCGATCATCGTCATCGATGCCAACAGGCCTGAAAGCTCGGCTCGCTCCATCCCAGCGATCAAGGCCAAAAGGAGCAGAATTCTCGCCTTCTGAGGACTGAGTGTTCCTGCCGGCAACAAACCAAGCTCATCCTGCAGCGCACAGGAATGAACAGGCCCGCTACCGCAACGACTCGCGCGCAGCATCAGGGGCAACACACCAGGCCAGGCTTTGATGGCTTCACGCTCCCCCGCAGATAACTGACCGGCCCCGGTGCCGGTCCATACCAACCCCTTCACCCCTGCGTGAAAGAGGGCCGAAACCATGGCCAATGGAGGATCCACACAGCCGTAAAGAATGGCCACTTCGGGCCATTGAAGCGGTAGGGCAAGCGTGGCGAACGGAACGGATCGGGCCCCGGATACCACGGGCAAGTGCACTCCGCTGTCATCCACCCAGCCCAGGGGGCCCAAATCTGGACTTTGGAAAGCACCCACACCTTGGGTGGCCACCTTGGTGACAGCCCTGGCTCCATGGATCTTGCCATCCATCACCACAAGCACCCCGTGCCCGCAGGCTTGTGGGCTCCGTGCCACTTGCACCGCTTGAAACAGATTCAGCGGACCATCGGCACTGAGGGCTGTGGCCGGACGCATCGCTCCCACCAACACCACGGGCCGCGGATCATCAATCAGCAGCTCCAACAACCAGGCGGTTTCTTCCAAAGTGTTGGTGCCATGGGTGATCACCACTCCCTCCAGTTCAGGGGACTGAGCAAAAGCCTCACGGATTCGCTTCACCAGCTGGATCCAATGCTGAAACTGCAGATCAGAACTATCCAAGTTGGTGAGTTGTTCCACCTGAATCTGGGCCACCTCCTGCAGCTGCGGCAGCTCCTGGAGTAGCTCCGACCCCGCCATCGTCCCCGCGGTGTAGGCGTTGAGGGAGGTGCTGTTGGCAGCACGCCCGGCAATCGTTCCGCCCGTGGCAAGCAGGAGCAACTGCGGGGCTGATGCGGACTGATCGACCATCAAGACTTTGAATCGATCGCTTGATAAGCCTGCCAAAAGCGCTGCATCTGCTCAGTGGTGCCGATGCTGATGCGCAGCGAACCATCGATCTGGGGCTTCCCAGCCATCGATCTCACCAAAATCCCCGCCGCCCGCAGCTCGACTTCAACAGCTTCAGACGAACGACGAGGCCATAGCAACAGGTAGTTGCCACCGGCCACATGGTGAACGACACTATTACGCGTCAGATGCGAAACGATCAAGTTACGGGCGCGTATCACCTCATCGACATAAGCGTCGGTATAAGGCTGATCATTTAAGGCCGCCATCGCCGCCGTGACAGCCAAACTATTGACGTCATAGGGGCCAGTCACCCTGCCGACCCGGTCCACGACATCGGGATGGCCAAGGGCAAACCCGATTCGCAAGCCGGCAAGGCCAGCGGTTTTCGCCAACGACCGGAGCACGAGCAGATTGGGAACGGCGCAAAAATCAACCGACGGCAAGACGCTGTCTCCTGTGAACGCCTCATACAACTCATCCACCACGACAAGCGTTTCAGGCGCCGCAGCCGCAAGGCCCAACACTTGATCCGCCGGCAAACGCGTTCCCGTGGGGTTGTTTGGATTGCACAGCATCAAGATGCGCGGCTTGCGCAATAAGGCGGCACGAATCGCCGCCAGCGGGAACACAAACCCGGGCAGCTCGTGGGGCACGGCCTCGATCGCCATCCCCTGCATTCCCGCACAGGGGGCGTAATACCCAAAGGTGGGACTGGTGGTCAGCAGCGTGTCACCGGCCGCGCCATAGGCATGAATGACCGCATGGATCGCAGCATCGACCCCGTTAAACAACCCAACGTGCGCAGTCGTTAATGCAGAGGCCAAACCTGCTGGCGACGACTCGAGATTGGTAATTAGGGCTTCCCGAAGGCCGTCGTATTCGGGATAAATCGCGATCTGATCAGTCGAGAAAGCTCGGATCGCCTCCGTGACCTTTGGGCTGGGTCCAAGCGTGTTTTCGTTGAAATCAAGCCGCAACAAACCTCTTCGCCCTTCTAGGGGAGCGCTGTATCCCTTGAGCTGCTCAACCTCTGGCCGAGCGCGCGGTGCATCGCGTTGAGAGTGTCCGCTCACAGCCAATCCCCAGTCACCAAACGATCAAAGCCTGACGGCAAATTCGAACCACAGCACCTGCACTTGCCAGTCATGGTGTCACTACATCCGCTCCAACGTGGCAATGCCCAAAAGTCCCAATCCTGATTTGAGGGTATCGGCAGTGAGACGGCACAACGCCAAACGGGATGACAGGGACTTGCCCTCAGCCTTGAGCACTGGAACCTGGTCATAGAAGCGATTAAACACTTGCGATAACTCGAACAAATAACTGCAGAGACGATTGGGCAGCAACTCCTCCTCTACCTCGGCGATCACCGCATCGAATTTGAGCAGTTCCCGCACTAGGGACCACTCCTGTGGCTCGCTGAACCGCAGCATTCCTGCCTCGGCCTCAAGATCGCCACCCTTGCGCGCAATGCCCGCAATTCGCACCACCGCATACAGCAGATAGGGGGCTGTGTTGCCTTGCAAGGCCAGCATGCGATCAAAGCTGAACTGGTAATTGGTGATCCGGTTCTGACTGAGGTCCGCGTACTTCACAGCCGCGAACCCCACCGTGCCAGCCACGTGCTCGATAAAGCTCTCATCCTCCTCACGCCCCTCCTCCTCCAAGCGCCGGCGTAAATCGGCTTCTGAGCGTTCCACTGCTTCGTCGAGCAGATCCCGCAGCCGAACTGTGTCACCCGAACGGGTTTTGAGTTTCTTGCCGTCTTCGCCCTGGACCAGCCCGAAGGGCACATGCTCCAGTCGGCCGCCCTCTGGGATCCAATTCGCCCGTTTCGCCACTTGAAACACACCAGCGAAATGATTCGCCTGCCCCGCATCGGTCACGTAAATCACGCGGTGCGCACCATCTCCATCCGAGGCCAGCGCAAAGCGATAACGGATCGCTGCAAGGTCGGTGGTGGCGTAATTGAAACCACCATCACTCTTGCGAACAATCACCGGCAAGGGCTTGCCATCCTTCCCGTTCACGCCCTCAAGGAAGACACACTCCGCACCGTCATCGGTGACGAGCAAGCCAGCCTCCTGCAGGCCACTGAGGACTGACGCCAAATAGGGGTTGTAGAACGATTCACCTCGTTCGCTCAGTCGAATATCAAGCCTGTCGTAAATCTTCTGGAACTCGCGCCGCGACTGGTCGCAAAGCAATCCCCACGCCTTCAGTGACACCGGATCCCCGCTCTGAAGCTTCACCACCTCTTCGCGGGAGGTGGTCTGAAAGGCCTCGTCGTCGTCGAAACGCTTCTTGGCCTCGCGATAAAAAGCCACCAAATCACCAAGGTCAACCGCATCGGCCCTATTGAGGGTCTCGGGGGCCACCTGTTTGAGATGGGTGATCAGCATTCCGAACTGCGTTCCCCAATCACCCACATGGTTGAGGCGCAGCACCCGATGGCCGCGGAATTCGAGCACCCGAGCCAGAGAATCGCCAATGATCGTGGAGCGCAGATGGCCAACGTGCATCTCCTTGGCGATGTTGGGGCTTGAAAAATCCACCACCACCGCTGCATCGTTTTGCACCTCAGGCACGCCCAGGCGCGGATCGCCAAGCCGTGCTGAAACCTCAGCCGCTAAGCGCTCCGGCCGAATGGTGAGGTTGATAAATCCAGGGCCAGCGATCTGGGGCTCTAAACACAGGTCGGTGAACGCTGGGTCCACCTGAAGAGCTTCCACTATCGCCCCGGCAATTTGGCGAGGAGCTTGCTTGAGAGGTTTGGCCAAGGGCAGGGCTCCATTGGCCTGGAAATCACCAAATTCCGGCTTGCTCGCTGGCGCCAACTGTGGATCGAGCAGCGCATCCACCTCCGGGAAGGCCCGCTGCATCGCCTCACGCAACTGGGCTTCAAGGGCGTTGGCGATGCGCAGCATGAAAGGCAGCAGTGAACGAATTCAAGTCCTGATCATCCCTCGGCGGGGGAGAAGCGCATGCTCAGATCCAGCCAGAAGCTGCGGGTCATTGGCGCACTAGTTGAAATCAAATCCACCCCGGTTGCGGCATAAGCCCTCAACTCTGAGGGCTGGATACCAGAGGCCTCCAGAACGACCGGAGAACCACTAAGCCGAGCCTTTGCCTCAGATCGCAGCTGGGGCACCAACCCGATCAACTCCTCTGGAGTGAACTCATCCAGCAACACACCATCAGCGCCTTCAGCCACCGCTGCACGGGCCTCCTCAGCGGTTTCCGCCTCAACAATCACCCGTGAGGGCCAAGGGGCCTCGGCCCTCACGGCCTTGATGGCAGCCGAGACACCACCAGCCCAAGCCAAATGATTTTCCTTGAGCATGGCGGCATCGTCCAGACCCATCCGGTGGTTGATTCCCCCACCGCAACGAACGGCATATTTTTCCAGATCCCGAAGCCCAGGCGTGGTTTTACGGGTATCTGCCAACTGAACACCACTGCCCTCGAGCTCCGCCACCAAAGCTGCTGTTTCTGTTGCGATACCCGACAGCCGCATCGCCAAATTGAGTGCCGTGCGTTCCATCGCCACCAACATCTCCGCCGGTCCAGAAAGTTTCAAGAGCCGATCCCCAGCCGCAATGGGTGCACCATCACAAACCAGCAGTTGAAGCTCTACCTGATGTCCAGCAGGTCCAACCAGCTCAGATAGCAGCGGCTTTAAAAGAACACCTCCACAAAACACACCGTTGGCTTTGGCGAGCCAATGCGCCTCGCCAACTTGTCCTCGCAGCGCAGGCGCAGAAAGATCTCCGCGGCCCAGATCCTCCTGCAACCATTCGCCAAGCTTGCGACGAAGCCCCGGGGTCATTGCCAGCGTGCTGGACGCCATCAGAGAAGCTGCACAGATGTCTCTGCATGATGATCCGCAATCCTTCGATCGATACCAGAGGGCATCAGGATCATTTGCCGATGCAGAAGCGAGAAAAGATCCGGTCCAACACCGACTCCGTGAGTTGCTCGCCAGTGATCTCACCCAAGCTGCGAATCGCCTGACGCAAATCAATCGTCCAAAAATCCCAAGGGAGACCATCGGCCGCCACCTGCTCACTGCGGGCTAAGGCCTCAGCCGCAGTGTCCGCCAAATCGGATTGACGCTGATTCAAGGCCAAGAGCAGAGGCTGTTCACTCAAGGCACCACAACGCTCCAATACGGCACGCACTAGGGCCTGTTCCCCGTCTCCAGTGACCGCGCTGAGGCGCACATCGGCAACCGACGCAACCTCCACATCAGCGTCAAGATGAAGGTCTGCTTTGTTGCCGACCCGTAGGCAGGGAACCTCCTCAGGGA
>Ga0257106_1000323_pt1 | contig 29706 bp, 17 predicted proteins | sample LP_taG_3_FD_190177 | JGI IMG/M metagenome (GOLD analysis project Ga0257106, IMG submission 190177) | Marine microbial communities from Northeast Subartic Pacific Ocean, Canada - LP_J_2011_P26_10m | ecosystem: Environmental > Aquatic > Marine > Oceanic | place: Canada: Northeast Subartic Pacific...
GATTCGTAGATGAGGAGTCGCATCCGATATGACGAGAAATACATCCGATTAACCAAAACTCTACCCACGTACGCGGGGGCGACTGCGAATCGATACCTAAAAACAACCCGGGATCGGCGCCCCGTGTCCCGGGCTCCCTCCTCCTCTTCCCCGTGTCCCTTCTATGGTTAGATGGGGCACTCCTTCTCGAACGCCGCCTGCTCAACCCTGCACTTCGTGAACTGGTTGCTCCTGTAGTCCATGCACTGCGCGTACTTGTTGAGGGTGTCCGGGCACTTCCCCTTGAGCTCCTTGAGGAGGTCGAGCATGCACCCCGTCACCTTGGCTCCCTCCTCGAGGCACGCCGCGGGGTTCTGATCGTTCTTCTTGCACGCGAGGTAGGCCGCGCTGCGATCCGCGCAGCGCGCCTGGAGGTGCTTGTGGACGCTGAAGAGCATCGAGCTCGTGTCCGCGCGCCCGCCTTCGCTCATCTCTCTAACCCTGATTGGCGTGTTTCGTCACCCCCCTTCGGATGAGTGTGTATCCCTGACTGCGCCTTCCGACAGTCGCGCCGCGTAGTCTCTCGTTCTTACGAAGAAAGAGCCGCGCGGGTTGGTTTCGCCGGGAACGCGTCCACGTGGGGTGCGGGGCGTCGAGAGCGTGCGTCCCTGCGCGCCTGTGCGTTGTGATCGAGGGCACCGAGGAGGGCACGGCTGGATGTTTTTTTTTCAGGGGCGCTGCTTCAGTGCTACCTTCGTATGGGCAAACGGTCGTTGAGTTAAATATATGGTTGACGGTCTATTTGCTCTTCCCAAAACAAAACTTCAAAATCACGTTCCAAGACGTTCGTTCCTCACCAACGCATTTTCCCTCGCGCACGGCTGAGATGGGTGGGGTGCTGGGCCGCCCGAGGCGGGGCCTCCCGGACCGCCCCCGCTACCTCCCGCCCGGCCGGTACGTCAGGGACATACGCGACCGCGACGTCGTCGTGCTGTGTTCCGCGGACGCGCCCCTGAACCTCACCGTCGTCCCGGGCGGCGGCGACGGGCGGTGGGGTCGCGACGGGGACAACGATTCAACAACTGGCCCGAGTAGCTCCGGGCCGGAGTACGCGCTGGTTCGCGGCTCCACCGACGTAGGGGGTCTGGTCGGGAGCGTGGTGGTGGACATGCGGGGAGGGTGGGCGACGCTCCGGTCGCCGGCCGCGGGCGACCGGTACTTACTCGTCGACGACGTCGCGCGCGCCGCAGATTTCGCGCGCGTCAACGCGACGAGCGGCAGGCACCGAGGGGACGTGAACCTCATGGGGCTGCGCTTCCGCTCGCGCCGGCGCGGGTGGAGGGGGAAACCCATCCACGCGGCGCTCTGGAGCGTCGAGCACGCGAACGATGGCGACGCCGGACAGATCGTCGTCCTGCGCAACCGCGAGTGCCCCGACGTCTCCCTGCGTCCCGTCGGGCCCCATCCACGAACCAAGTCAGCCGCGGCGACGGTGCTCGCCGCCTTCCTTCGAGAGGAACTCGCGGCGCAGATGACGACACGCGCGTCGCTCCTCGCGCTGGAGCGGTCCATCGACATCGAGCGCGACGCCGCGGTGGAGAAACTCACGTCCATCCGCCACACGTGCGCCGTCAAACTACGGGCGTTGGTGCATCGGCGGCGGAGGGCGGGGATGGCCGACGCGGAGCAATTCCTCGACGGGCTCACCGGAGTAGTCGACGCTTTGAGGGACCAGGTGAAGGGCGCTAGCGTCGAACCGGCGGCGCTCACGCGCGCGCTGGAGCACGCGACGACCGAGCGGCGGATGCAGACCAGGCTCGGGTTCAGCGTCGACAGCAGCGATACGGAGGGAAGCGATGAAGTGGACACGGACCCGCCGCCGCCTTCGTTTCATAAAACCAAAGCCAAAGTCGCGGCTTATGGGTCGGACGACGACGTTTACGGCGATAGCACGGCGCGGTATTACAGCCCCGACGGCCAGGAATCCCCCGCGGGGAAGTCGGGTGACTTCCGGAAGGTTGGTAACCCGGCGCGGAGCGAGGGATGGCGCGTGGACGCGGACCATTTGGCGCGGGTGAGCACGTGCTGGGACCTCAACGTCGTGGATTTCCGTTCGAGGCTCACGGCGCACGGCATCGACGACGACGTCGTGGCGAGCTTACAGGAGGCGATTCGCGAGAGTGCGTACGAGCACTTCGTGGTCACGGGCATGCGGCGGTACCTGTTAAACCAGGATGGTGGGGAGGATGAGTACGGGGAGGCGGCTTATGGGTCGGACGGTGATGATTTTGACGACGCGTCGTCAATGGCGACGGGGCTCGATGGATCCGTCGTCTCTTCGCCCGGTTCTCGAAGCGTGATGTCCAGCATGACCCCGGCGAAACGAGCGAAGGCTGAGGAGCGACGGGAGCGACGGGCGGCGAGACGCGCGGCGCTCAGGGCTCGTATCCGAGCCGGGAACGCGGCGGTTGACTTTCGCAAGTTCAAAGTCGGTAGCCTCCGCAATCAGCTCGAGCGAAGCGGCGTGGACGCGGGCCCGCTGGCGATGCTGGTGCACTCGCTGGCGCACGCGATGCGGGAAGGTCGGCCCAAGAAACGCGGCGGGTTCCTCGGCAGGTTAGCACGCAACATCCTACGCGGATCCGACTCGGACGACCCGGTCGACGCCGAAGAAGAAATGGCGAAGAAGAAGAAGAACAGAAATGAGACGACAGCCGCGAAGAAGAACGACGACGACGACGATCGGTTCGAGTGCAGAACGGGCGAAACCTTCCGCGCGGTGCTCGCGCACGAGAAGCTGTCCACCACGCGCGGCTTCGTCCGCGCCGAGGACCGCAAAGGGAGCGGCGAAGGGAAGCACGCGTACGAACACGAAGCGCCGGTGGGATCCAAAACTATAAACGATCCCTCGCGGGTCCGCCGCGACGCTCTTCGCGCCGCCGCCGCCGCCGCCGCGGACGCCGCGCGGGACGTACGTCTAAACCCCACGCACGACCCGGAGACGGCGGCGGTGGTCAACTTTGTCGGCGGGTTATCGTTGGACGACCTGCGGCAGGAACTGGAGGGCAACTCGTTGTTAGCGCGCGGGCTCGACGAGTGCGTGGAGGCGCTGTTGGAGACGGAGTGGGTCGGCGGGGTGGACGGGTACGTGGAGCGGCAGGGCGAGCGGGAGCGTGCGCTTCGGCACATCACCGTGGACGCCTTCCGTGTACGCCTCGAACGGCACGGGTTGGAGGGGAGCATGCTCGAGCTCAACCTTTTGACGAACGCGTTGGCAAAGACGCTGATTGACGACGGCGCCGCGCGGGAGCGAGAGAAGCGAAGGCTGTCCAACGCCAGCGTACTTCACAACGCGTCGCCTCGGCAGCTCAAAGCGCCGAGGCCGACGCGAATCACAATTGGGTCGTAGGTAGCGCTAGACTGACCGTGGTGACGCGACGATTGATCAATTAGCTATACGTATATTACTCGAGTGTTGAGACTCTTACCCTAGCGCGAGCAGCGTATTTCGTTTCCAAGTCCACGCGCTCACACACTCCCGCCACTTAAAACTTTGTGTACCTGTAGTAGACGCGGCCGTCCTGTTCCAGCTTGGGCGGCAGGAACGAATGCGTCCTCCAATCCGCGACGATCGAAGCCTCCACCGCCGCCGTCAACACCCCTCTGGATGGGGACACGCACTCGGCATCCGCGCCCTTCGCCCACCTCGCCGCCACCTGCACGGAACCGAACCTGCACCCGGCGCCGCGGTACCCCCGCGCGAACGTCCACCCGCCGCTGACACGCCACAGCCGCATCGTCACCGTCGTGCCGCCAAACACGGGCCCTCTGGAAGGTTTAATCGGAAACCCATCCGCGACACCCGCGCCGTCGGCTATGTACTCCACCCAGAGCACACCGCCGCTCACGAGCGAGTGATTCGAGCCGCTACTCAACCCAGAGTCGGTACCCAACCCGCTGAACCCGTCTGATTCACCTTCGGGATATGAATCGTCGGCGCCGCGCGTGAGCAGCGAAACCGCCGCCGCGACGTCCCCGCTCACGCCCCCGCGTCCACCCCGCGGAGGTATCTCGCACGAGACGAGCGCGGAGGATACGACCCTCGCGGACGCCGCGACCCCGACGACGCCGCCAAAGGCACACGCGCGGTTAGTTCCCTCGCCGAAGCCGCCGCCGCCAACCCCGTCGGACCAATCGCCGTGCAGGTCGCCGCCCGCGATCCACAATACGCCGCCTCCCGTCGCGGGGGACCGCGCGGGGGACGCCGCTCGAAGCCTCGGGGCGCCACGGACCAAAATCTGCACCCTGCCGCGGTACCCGGAGTGGTCACCGTCACCCAACGAAGAAGCGCTCGACATCGATGTCGAGCTCAGGGACACGACGTGGAAGCCCGAGGGTGGAAGCGACCGGAAGACGCAATCGATTCTCCCGGTATCGTCGGAGCTCGTCGACGCCGCCGCGGGGACGGGCGCGACGAGGCCGGGCGCCGTCGCGAACGCGCAGAGCGTCGCGTCGATCGCGCCCAACGCGCTCAACAACGCGTCGTTAGCTCCCTTTCCTCCTCCTCCATCGTCGATTCGCGCGGTGTCGCGTCGAAGGCCCCAGCCGTGCAGCGAGACGCGCGCGCCGATCGCCACGGCGCCGCCGACGGATGAAGCCATCGGCGGCATGACGCTCTCCGCCTGCCCCAACCCGGCGACGACGTCCAGCTGGCTCAGTGACACCCCACTCTCGCCGGCGTCCTCGTCACCCTCGGAGCACACGCCCTCGTCCGAACAGAGACGGGTCCGCACGCCCCCGATCCGCGGGCGCATCGCGGGTACGACACATCGCGCCTCACCGCCCCGGCACGACGACGCCGCGACACTTTTGATACTTCCAAACTCGCACGTGCACGCGCCTAAGGCGGACTTTAACCAGCTTCCGGTGAAGGTGACAAAGTCGCCGCCGGCTTCGCCCACGACCCCAGGCCGCGTCGAACGCACCGACGGCCTCGAACGCACGCGCGCGAATACCAGAGCGTTGTCGCTATTCACGGCGGTGGATTTGGCCGATGTCGCCGGTGACGACACGGATCCATCCGCATCGGGGGAGCCCGCGTGCGCGGCGTCCGATGCCTTCTCCGTTCCCGCATCCGCCCAGGGCGCCACCGAGAGCACCACCGGCTCGGACCCACCGAAAGTTCTCCCCGCATTTTCTTGAAGACTCGCGGGAACTTCGCACCGGACGAGCGCGGAACTGACCGCTGACCCTACGTCCACCGCGACGCCGCCGAAGACGCACCGGAGCGCGTCCTGGTATTCATTCAACGCGAGGTTAGTACCGGATATCGACGCCACGCCTCCCCCGGCGGACACGCCAATCTCCGGCCGGATCGATCGGAGCGTTGGCCGTTCGAATCCACTCACGGAACCAGCCGGGCTCGAAGAAAAAAACTCGGATACACTCGACGATCCGGCGGCGACGTGTGACCCACTGGCGGTCCCTGGTGGGTACCACGCGACGTGCACGGTGGTGAACCCCGGGCGCACGATCCCGGGCGCGAGCGCGCACGACACGGATAGGCGGTCATCAAGTGAGTCGAAGCCTTCGTCGTTCAAGCGGATAAGCGAGGAAGTTTCCCGGCCGCCGACGACGCAACGAACGCCGCCGCCGTTCGACAATCCACGCGCGGTGGCTTCCGATGCGGCGAACGCGAGGGACACGAGCGCGCCGCCTCCCGTGACGCGAAACGTTTCAAACGCGCGCCGCTCGTGTCCCCCGCCGATCCCGCCGACGGGCGCGACGGCGACGCGGCTCGGCGACGCGAACAACGCAGAGTCGCTATACATACGCGAGTCCCCGTCGCCCGCCCTCGCCGGCGCGTACGCCACCGTGAGAGGGTTAGGGTTAGGGTTAGGGTCCGTGAAGCCTCCTGGGTGCGGCGCCAGGGATACCGGGTACGTCCCCGGCGCGGACGCGGGCGCGACGCAGCGTAGTGAACCGGTCGATGAGCCCGATGAAGTCGAGTTGACGCCGATCACGCCGGCCATCGGACCGATGGTACCCACCCGGCAACCCCACGAAACATCCGACCCTGAGGAGGACGAGGAGGATGCTTCGATGTGTACGTCGCGCGTGAGGGCCAGGATGAGCGTGTCGCCCCCCCACGCGCCCCGCACTGCCGCGGGCGTTGAGCTCGCGTATGCCGTAACACCCTCGAGCGCCGCAATCGTGGGCGGGGCTTCCCCGCGGTCGTGCCCGAATCCCCCGCCGCCGGCGTCCGTGACCACTGACTCCCCGTCGAGGGTGTACACGTACCCGGCGTATGCGGCGAGCGCGGGGGACGGCGCGGCGACCGCGGGGGTTTCGCAGACGGCGAGCGCGGATGATATCGGTCGAAGCGATCCAATCTTTTTCCCGGTGGAATCGTCGACTACGCACCCGAACAAGGCACCCTCCGGTGCGTCCGTCGGCGGTCGCATGTCAGATCCGGTGAGCCACACGATCCCGCCGCCGCCCACGGGTACCACCCGCGGGTTGGCGCCCCTGGAAGACGTCTTGGGGGGCGCGAACGCGAGCAGTCGGCCGGCAGCCTCGTCACCCGAGCCGAGGTTTAAAAAAACTGAGGACCACCCGCCAGACGCCCTCTCGTGATTGGCCGAGACGGCGGGGACGCGCCACGTGGCGAACGAAGGGTGTCCGACGATATCGGTTCGTAAAGCGAGTGATACGCGTCGCTTACCGGACGCGGTCCACATGCGACCGGCGGTGGACGATGAGGATGAGTGATCTCCTATGGGCGAATAGGCGTCGAACACGCCGGCGAGCAACGCGGTTGTGACGTCGCCGCCCGCGGTGGACGCCGCCGCGCTCGGCGCCATCGCCACGCACGCCGATTCGTCACCACCCACGTCGCAGCGGTACGCGCGCGCGTACCGCAAACCTGGGGTGCTCGGTTCGATTCCTGAGCGCGTCGCGACGCCGACGCCGCCGACGGACACGGGGCGTACAAAAGCGTCGAAGTTCGCGGCGGGCGCGATGAATTCGAGGACGTCGCCGTGATCAGAAGATGAATCATCCCCTGGATCGATGGACCGCGCGTTCAATGGACCGATCGTGCCGACCCACACCCTCGCGCGCTCCGCGACGCCAAAGTCGCGTCCGGTGACCGTGATCGACCTGCCGCCCGTCGCCGCCGCCACGCCCGGCGACGCCGCGTGGACAACAGGAGTCTCGACCCACGAGACGGAAACTTTCGCCGATTCCAGCGCCGTCGACACGGCCGCCTCTAGTTGCTCATGCGTCCCCAACGCACCCGCGAGGAGCGCCACGGACCCGAGCGCCACGCCGGTGACGTCGTCGACCATGGAGTTGCCGTGGAACGAACCGAGACTCGGGACCTCGCACGTGGCAATCGTCGACGACGACCTCCCCGTCACGTCGGCGATCGCGATTGACTCTTTACCCCCGGACCCGCCCCCGTGCTGGACGACGAAGACGCACCGCGTCGGGGATCCGATGGGCACCGATAAACCCCCGCGCTCGATGCGCACCGACGTGAGGGACCCCCCGTTGTTGGTAAACGCGGGCGGGTACGCCTTCCACGCGGCAGCCGCCACGAAACCGTTCGCATCGTCCGAGTCGGAAGAATCCAAAGATGACCCGCGAACACTCACCGCGATCGGGGCGACGAAATCGAGGTACCCGACTACATCCCTCGGGTGCGACGCCCTGGACCGCCACGTGACACGCAGCGGGACACCATCGCGCCTTGTCCCCGTGGACGGAGCCACGCACGTGGGCCTGTGCGTCTTCACGCTGATTCCCTCCGCGTTCCACTCCACGTTTTCAACGATTCTCGCAGAAATTCCTGAGATTGTCCCAAAAGAACAACTCAACCCGGCGTGAAGGCTTCCATCGCCGTCGGACTTGTCTCCCTCGGACCACACCACGGCGACGACGCCGCCGCCCTCCGCGGATAAAACACTCGGGGTCAAGGCATTGGGACCGAGGGGCACACGCAGCGACTCGATCTCGACGCCGACGCTGGACCGCGAAGCACCGCGCGATAAATCACCCCCGACGTGCCAAGCCGCCTCGACCCGAACGAACGAACCCGAACCCTTACTGTTCGAACCCCCAGCCGCCTCGGGTCCGGAAGATGAATCGTCACCGCGGTCTTCCTCGTTCTTGGGTGACGAATTGGATGACAGCGACAGCGTCGTCGCCCACGCGTTGATAGCCTCCGAGTCGAACGGCGGACATGTCATCACGGCGGATGACACCGGCCGAGCCGGAGTCGCCGCGACGTACCCGCCAATCCCAAAACCGACGCACCACGCGTCGTTGACTCCCCCGTCATCCCCGGAGGTACCCGCTCTCGTCGGGAGGTTCACGCCGACGACGGTGAGCGGGACGTTGGCGTGCGAGCCACCAGTCGCGACGGCGCCAGGGTAAATACTCAGCACCGACGGTTCCTCCCGGACGATAAAGACCACAGGGCCGTGGGATGACCACGCGCCGTCAGCCAGCCCGGGTCCCCACCGGTCAACCCCAGACGCGGACGCGGGCCACGCGGTGAGGGCGTAGAAACCCCCGCGGGGATGCGCATCCGGCTCGCACTCGAACTCGTGTTCACCCGCTCGTACCGAAGAACCCTTCCTCGAGTCCCAATCGAAACCCCGTCCGGCGGTCGCGCACCGCAGCGCGAGCCCGCGCGAACCCTCGAACGAACCCACGAGCGTGATGGACGATCCACCGCGGCCGACGAGCGCGGACGTGGGACCCGGCGCGGCGATCCCCGCGCCACCAGACCTACCCGCGAATCCCGCGACGACGACGAGACCTGGCGGGTCATCGCTAGATCCTCCTCCTCCTCCCACCCACGGAACCTCCGCGTGCGTCGCGCCCACCGCGAAGGGTACCTTGCGTGTGGACCCGCGTGGACCACGGGCCCTGGGCGCGAGCGCGGGTGCGACGCACTCGAACGCTCCGGCGACGTTCGAGCGGAGGGCGGATTGGACCCCCGCGCCGACGTCCCTCACTCCCGCGACTCGAATCGTTCCGAAGCGACAGCCGAGCGCCGCGGACGCCGCCGCGAGCCGCTCCCGCGCGTCCCCGTCCGCCCTGTGCGAGCTCGTGTCCCACACGGTCAGTTCAGCGGTGAAGGTCCCTCCGCCGCCCTCTACGGTCGCGGGTTCGGACCCGGCGGCGGCGGCGAATGAATTCGAGACGACCCGCGACGGGATGACCCACGGCACTTGTACCCACGACGCGCCCGCGCGCTTATCTCCGTCCGGCGTGCTCCCGGCGGTCCCGAGCGGCTCGACCGCGACGTCGATAACCGCAGAGGACGGCACCCCCGACGGCACCTCGCATCGCGTCAGCGTCGACGACAGCTGTGCTTGATTCGAATCCGATAAATCGACGGCGGCGCCGCCGTCGAACGCGCAGCCCATGCGCGCGACGTCGCCGTCTGGGACCATCTCGTCGCCCTGCAGCGTCACCGGCATGCCCGCGGGTGCGAACGGCGCGATCGCTCGGCGCGTCACCGGCGCGTTCGCCCAGTTGACGATCGCGAGGTTGTCTCCGCGATCGAGGTACGTCCAGTCCGATCCCTTGTTCTGCGAGTACGATGCGGAGGCGAACCCGCGGAGTTTGGAGGATTCGCCCGCGGTGACGTCGCACGCCACGTGCGACGCGTCGATGTATCGCATCAGGAACCGCACGCCGTCGTCATCGCCCGAGAACCCGCACAGCTGTTGCGGCGGATCGAAGTCGCAGTACTCGCACCGGGGCCCGCCGGGGCAAAAGTTCTGGCCGTGCACCGTGACGACGGCGTCGCGGCCGGATATCGCGAAGGATGGGATCGTCGCGCCGGCCTTCCACTCGACGCCCGCGCTCATGTACTGCGGGGCGGCGACGTCGATGCTGGCGAGGACGAGGACGAGGAGCAGCGCGGCCCCCGGACCCAGCGTACCCCGTCCCACCCTCACCATCGCCTTTTTTGGCAGAGTTGACAACGGTGCTCTTCTGTTGCCGATGAAATGCCGTCTTCCCTCCTTTCCTAACGGCGGGTCAGTACCGCCGCGCCGCTAGTCGGCGTCATCGTGACGGGGTGGATTACGCTAAGTCTAGTCCCCGATAGATCGCTCGGCGGTCAAAAGAGCGAAGCCCCGTGCCCCGACTCCCTCCGCCTCGCGCTAAGTTGTGGCTCGTCGGGGCGAATTTTGAAAGCAGTCGGCTCGAGCTCGATGACTCGATCGGATGCGAGATTGAGGCCTCCCGCCAAAAGTTTTCGCACACCATGCCGAAGAGGGCGCCTAAGAGGGCGCGTGACGATGTCGTGAAGAAGAACGAGGAGGCGCCCGCCGCGGCCAACTCCTTGATGACGGCGTTGATGCGGCGCGGTTCGGTCTCGGTGCTCGAGGCGCTCGAAGTCGAGCTCCCCGAGGTCCTGAAGACGGAGGTGATCGCAAAGCACTTACCTCTCGATGATACCCTCGAGTTGGCACAGGTGAGCAAGTGGTGCAGGGACGCGGTATGGAGCCCGGAGACCCTCCGTAATTTTTACGCGGAAAAAATTCCTGTCATAGGATAGCTTGGGAGGATCATGCGTTGAGCAATCCCCTCGAGACGGCTGTGCGCTCTGGCAACCTTCCGGCGATCAAAGCCTTGATTGAGGAGGGCACCTACGACGTGAACGCCCAAACGGGATATATGGACTACGGAATGTATTGCATGTACCGCTTCCAATGGCATACAGCTCTTCACTTGGCCGCTCTGTACGGCCAGCCAAAAGTGATGAGACTTCTCGTAGAAGCCGGAGCCGACGTCGACGCCTATGACGCCCGAGGAAACACTCCTCTGCTCATCGCCACCGAGCAACGACGGACAGACGTTGTGATGGAGCTCATCAAGTTGGGTGCGGATGTGAACAGAAAAAAGAAGCCTCGCCTCGCGACACCCTTGCACGCCGCCGTATTACGCATGGACATGGGATCCGTAGTTGCACTGCTCACGGCTGGCGCTGACGTTAACGCAGTCGTTGATGGCAAATATTTGGAGTGGACTCCCGACACAAATTACAACCACCACTCACATGAAGAGAAGGTGCGACTTAACTGCGGGTGGTTCACTCCTTTGGACATTCTTGGGTTCAAGTGCTCGACAGGACTACATGACCCCTCATTGTACGATCCAACTGACGGAACCAGTGAAACTCCCAAGGTCAACCCCGCGAGGTATGATGATTACGTCAGGTACTTACAGGCGTTTCGCAAAGCGAGTGTCAGCGATGAGAGATTGCACCCTGATCTGAATCTGACGGCATTCAGCGCACTTGAAAGTAGGGGCCTGCAGCATGAAACTGAACTGAGAAAAAATGCCCCGAGGCCGAATGTTTACGTTGTTGGCGAAGGCAGTGACTGGTTCCAGTCTTTGACGAGCATGAACCTGATCCTCACACAAGCTGGCGCTAAGCGTCGCGACGAAATCAAACAGAGCGACGCCGACGACGAAGAATAACGACGTAAACAAACGAATTAATGTACTCTTACAAGCGCGCGCGTCCCTTCTTTCCTATCGGTTCATGGTCGCCATGTCCAGCAGGTCCATGCCTTCCCCTTCCTCCACCTCCTGCTCCACGCTGTTCACCTCCGGGACGTAATGCCGCAGCATGTTTTCAATCCCGCTCTTCAGCGTCACGCTCGAGCTCGGGCATCCGTCGCACGCGCCCTGCATCTTGACCGTCACCACCCCGGTGTCCGCGTCCCATCCCTTGAACACGATGTCGCCGCCGTCCTCGGCGACCGCGGGGCGGATGCGCGTCTCCAGGAGCTCCTTGATCATCGCCACGATCTCGTCGTCGTCCTCGTGGATGGCGGTGCCCGCGTTGACTTGCTCGGCTTCGTCCGAGATGACTGGCTCGCCCGAGGCGTAAAAGTCCATGACGGCGGCGAACACCTCGGGTTTCAGCACTCCCCACTCGTGGTCCTCGCTCTTGGTGACCGTGACGAAGTCCTGGCCGAAGAAGACGGCGGTGACGCCGTCGATGAGGAAGAGTTTCTTGGCGAGCGGGCTGGCCATCCCTTCTCGCGGGTTTGCGAAATTCTTCGTGCCGCCATCCTCGTACACGGGCTTGCCGGGCATGAACATCAAGGACGCCGGGTTGGGGGTGGTCTGCGTCTGGATGAAGATGCTTCGGCGGTGCTGGTGGATCCATGGATGATGCGGACGCGCGAAGCCACCGCGGGGTGCGACGAGCGCGCCGAAGGAAACCGCGCGGGCGCCCCCCACGGCACCCACCCACGTGGATCCCGCCCCGCGAGACGCGAGCGCCCCCGCCGCGGCGGGCTTCGACGCGGACGGCGCCGAGCCTCGCATGGGCGCCGCGATGCGCGCGGCGAGCGCGGTGAGTTTCGATGCGGACCTTCGCAGCATCGCGCCTTGCTCTGTGAGCGACGTGGCCCAGATCTCCCCGCGGAACATAGTCTATCACCGTTTGCAAAACTGATGTCGTGACCCAGCCCGAGTTTTTAACCGGGATTTTCAAAAGCGGATATTCGCTGGACTTTTTCGGACTTTTTCATCGAGCAAACAGTTACGACCATTGCCCGGAAATTAAATTTCAGCGGATTTGGCCGAAATTTTTCGAGTTTTCCTGCGACATCAGTTTTGCAGATGGTGATATCAGTCACGTGAGCGAACTTCACCACGGCCGTGTCGGCGGCGGTGTTTTCATAATCTCACGCGCGCCTCGTCACGGACGGCGCCAGCTGTGGGCCACAGGCCTTCCTTAACATCCGAGGCACGCACCGTTCATAAGTAGAGCAATGGATCCCCCCACGTCCATCCGCGCGGCCATGGGCGACGACCACGAGGGCGACGACGACATGGAGCCGGTCTTCATCGACGAGGGCGACTGCGAGGTTGCGCTGGACCTCGACGAGGAGGACGACGCGCCGATGGACTCGGACGACGAGATCGAGGGCGACCCCAACGCGCCCATCGAGGACCGCGACGCGGAGGGCACCGAACTCGTCCCGCCGTCCGAGGATGCCGCGGCAGTGGTCCGCGCGCATCGCGGCAGCGTGTACGCCTGCGCGTGGTCGCCCACCGCCGCCGACACCTTCGCGACGGGCGGCGGCGACGATTTAGCCTACCTCCACCGCATCGCGCCCGACTGCGCCGTCACGTCCACGCCGCTCAAAGCGCACACCGATACCATCGCGTCCATGGCGTTCAACCACGACGGCAGCCTCCTCGCCACCGGCGGCCTGGAGGGCAAGGCTTCCATCTGGAACGTCAGCACCGGCGAGCTCGTGAAAACGCTGGAAGGCCCAGGTGGCGGCTTGGAGTGGGTGCGGTGGCATCCCAAGGGCAACGTGCTGCTCGCCGGGTCGGAAGATTTCACCGCGTGGATGTGGAACGCGGAGAACGCGGAGTTGATGCAGGTGTTCGCGGGGCACAGCAACTCGGTGCTGTGCGGCGGGTTCTCCCCAGACGGCAGACACGTCGTGACTGGTTCCTGCGATGGGTCCTTACGGATCTGGGCGCCCCGCAGCGGCGAGTGCTCCACGCTGTTCCAGGGCCACCCGTTCCACGACGGACCGGTGACCTGCATCGACTTCCACGCCTCCACGCCAGGACTGATGCTGACGGGCAGCGAGGACAACACGTGCAGGCTGGTGAGCGGCGAGTCCGGCAAGGTGTTGGGCACCCTGGCGGCGCATACGGAGACGGTTGAGTGCGTCGGGCTCAGCGCCGACTTTCCGTTTGCGGCTTCCGGCGCGATCGACACCAAGTGCGTGGTTTGGGACCTCAACACGCTGCAGCCGAGGACGACGATGATGCACGACAAGGCGGTGAGCGCGCTCAAGTGGGTCCCGGGCACGGCGTGCGTGTACAGGTGAGAAGTCCAACCGTCGTCGACGGAATTATTTTTGGTTTTTTTTTGGTTTTTTTTTGTTTTGGTTTTCCCCGGAACAACGCAACGAAAGGGCCTCGCCCGGCTACCAGTGCCGGGCGGCGGTGGACAAAGCTTGCGACATCCACGACCCGGACATACTACGGTGCATCGCGGTACTCCGTTCGCGAATGAACAACCTTAGCTCCTGGCACATCCGCCGTTTATTCTCGAGGCGCCCGCATGCATAAACTGACGCTCCGTTTTGTTTTCCAATTTTTGCAGCACTTCGATCGACGGGTGCGTTCGTCTGTGGGACACTCGCACCTCGCAGTGCCAGGCGGCCAAGTGGGGGCACACCAAGGGTGTCCTCGACTTCGCGCCCTCCCCGGACTACAAGTCGCTGGTGACCGCGTCCGACGATCACACCGCGCGGGTGTTCCAGATGGTCCAGTAGCTCCGCCGTTTGTGTAAACCGAAAACTCTATTTCTTATTTCGATTCTCCGCCAGTCTCCTCGCCAGTCGCAATCACAATCTCAGGGTTATTAGAGGGCGCCCCCACGTCGCCACTACTTGCCAGAACCGATCGGCACGCGTGTGGCGTAGGATCGAGCGAAAATGGACGAGAAGGGCAACACCATCATCAAGGCCAAGCCCCGCCCCGGGCAGAAGGGCGTCAACCGCGTCCTCGTCACCGGCGGCGCGGGCTTCGTCGGCTCGCACCTCATCGATTACCTCATGGCCCGCGGCGATCACGTCATGTGCCTCGACAACTTCTTCACGGGATCCAAGGAGAACATCCAGCACCACATCGGCAAGCCCAACTTCGAGATGATCCGCCACGACGTCGTCGAGCCCATCTTACTGGAGTGCGACCAGGTGTACCACCTCGCATGCCCCGCCTCCCCGGTGCACTACAAGTTCAACCCCGTCAAGACCATCAAGACGAACGTCATCGGCACGCTCAACATGCTCGGCCTCGCCAAACGCGTCAAGGCCAGGTTCCTCCTCACCTCCACCTCCGAGGTCTACGGCGACCCGCTGCAGCACCCGCAGACGGAGGACTACTGGGGCAACGTCAACCCCATCGGCGAGCGCTCCTGCTACGACGAGGGCAAGCGATGCGCCGAGACCTTGGCTTTCGATTACTTCCGCGAGCACGGCCTCGAGATTCGAGTCGCGCGCATCTTCAACACCTACGGTCCCCGCATGGCCCTCGACGACGGCCGCGTCGTCTCCAACTTCGTCAAGCAGGCCATCGAGGGAACCCCGATGACCATCTACGGCGACGGCACGCAGACCCGATCGTTCCAGTACGTCAGCGACCTCGTCAACGGGCTCGTCGCTCTCATGGACGGAGAACACACCGGACCGATCAACATCGGCAACCCCGGGGAGTTCACGATGAAGGAACTCGCCGATAAGGTTCGCGAGGTTGTCAACCCCGACGCCACCACCGTCTACAAGGAGAACACCGCGGACGACCCGGGGCGACGGAAGCCGGACATCTCCAGGGCGAAGAAGCTGCTCGGGTGGGAGCCGGTCGTGCCGCTCGCGGAGGGCCTGCAGAAGATGACGGGAGACTTCAGGCGGAGGCTCGGGAAGGACGAGGAAGGAGACGGTCCGGCGGCGAAGAAGGCGAAGAAGTGATGATTCGGTAGACGTTGGAATGTGTATTGCAGGCATGTTCGTGGTTCAATCGTTAGTCACTCGCGTAACCCAAGTAGTAGTTAGCCCACCGCGAATATCTTTCCGATGTCTCCTCGTCGTACTTTTCCCAGCCCGGGAGCTCGTTGTCCACCAGGTACTCGAGGCAGTCCCAGTGTTCCTCATCGAAGGCGTGACGGCATGCGTCTTCATTGAACGGGCATTCATTCTCGTGGAGCCACTCAAGTGATTCCAATTTGCCTGTTATTGCAGCGTTGTTGGGTGTACTGTCATCCCATGGGCACCCGTTCTCATGCGCCCACTTGAGTATTTCCAAATTTCCTTTACCGGCGGCGTGAGCCATCGTATTCTCGCTCCACGGGCACCCGTGCTCTCGCAACCACATCAGACAGTCCAATCGGTTCTTTTGGGCAGATTTTTGGGATGCGCTTTCATCGAATGCGCACCCAGGATAAGTTTCTCGCATCCACTTGAGGATGTCCAGGTGGCCACCGCATTTACTCAAGAACCCGTCCAAATCGCATAGGCATCCTTCCTTTTGCAACCACTTCAGGAGTTCTAATTGTCCATACCAGCATGCCTCGGTACTCGTCCTCGCACCCCACGGGCATCCTTTCTCCCTCAAAAACTTCAGCACTTCTATGTTGCCTACTTGCGCCGCACCCATGCAGAGAATCTCGGGGTCACCGAACAAGCAACCTTGATCCAACCTGTCCTCGTCATCCTTTCTGAGTTGACGTTCAATCGGAAGCTCAAAGAACCATTCGAGCACGTGAATGTGTCCATACCGCGCAGCTCTGTATGCTGTCTCGTAGTGAACACACTTGTGTCCGTGGTCCCAGAGCCATTTTAATACATCCAGACGGCCCATCGCGGCGGCATAGTGTTGCCTGTTCAAGAAAGCACGTGTATCTCCTTGCAGTTCATGTCCACTGACTTTCAGCGGCTCTCCAAGGTCGTCTACAAGATCCCAATCGTAATTATTGTACATGTACAGATTATGGTCATATGGACTCGAATCCATACGCGATATGGGACACGTGCTCAAGAACTCGACGGGAGACAACTTGTACACGACGTCCTTGCACTCTTTGTTAACCTGCGCGAGTCGGAGGTGGTCTTCAACCTCGAGCTTCGACAGGACCTCCGCATCGAACAGGCTGGGAACCTCGCGGATCAGAGCACCGAGCAGCACGCCGAAGCCATCCTCATTGGATACTTTGATCCTCTTGCTCCTCCTCGGCTCCATGGCGACGTCGAAAGTGGCGGCTGTCGAGAGGGTCGTGGCTTTTTTCCGTCGTGGCTTTTTCTGGGAATCATCGATGTGACGGGGTGCCCAGCTTTCAAACGTAAGTCACAGCTGTGCGCGCGCCGTCCCGCCGCTCTCGCCCACGATGTCGGACCAACAGGGCGCGGACGAGCTCCGCGCCATGTTCCAGTCCATGGGCGTCCACCTCACCGCTCGATGGTTCGCCGACTGCGCGTCGCACCTGTCGACGACGAACCCAGGGTACGCATCGTTCGACTCCAAGCGCAAGGTTGACGAGGCGTACCTCCAGTTCCTCGAGGCGGACATGAACCACGCGGGCGAGGGATGCGTCCCGCCCGACGGGCTCCTCTCGCTCCCCACGGAGAAGGTCGGTCTCGACGCATCCAACGCGAGCGGAGGCGCGGGAGAGAACGGGAACGCGTCCAACGACGTAGCCCATCGCCGGGTGTGGCGCGGGCGATTCGTGCTGCAGTGCGACGAGATCGTCAACGTCGCGTCGTCGTTCCACGACCGCTACTCCGAAAAACGCGCCGGGGACGATCGCACGCTCAAGCTCTCCATGACGGACGGTAAGCGCCGCATCGTCGGGTACGAATACAGGCCGTGCGATGCCCTCCACGTCCTGGCCCCCGCGGGAATCAAAGTCGCGGTGACAGATCCCGAAGTTGGCGAAGACGGGATGCTGTACCTCCGTCCGGAGAACCTCACCGTGCTGGGCGGGAGCGTGGCGCGGCTGGAGGAGGCGAGGCGGCGGGTAGTGGCGCGGTGGTCCGAGCCGAACCAGCCGGCGTTGAACGGGAGGGGGAACGAGAGACGTCCAGAGACGTCCAGAGAAGAAGCGGTAGCAAACGCCGCGTGGGGCGAAGTGGGCACGCCCGAGCCGAGGTCGGAACCGGTGACGCGCGCTCAGGCGGCAGCCCCGGCGCCGGCGCCGGCGCCGGCGCCGGTGACGCGGCCGCCGATCGCGATGAACGACGGGGGGATCGATCTCACGGCGGACGACGACGACGACGACGACGACGACGACGACGATCCGGGGTGGGAGGCTTTGGAGGAGGTTGAGCGGAACATCTCGGCCGCGAGTAAAAATAAAAAGCCGCCTGAGCCGGAGCCGCCAAAGCCGGAGCCGAAGGGCACGCCCCCCGGGCGGGTACGGAAACGGAGGGTGGTGTGCATACCCGACAGCGACGACGACCCGACGCAGAGCGGCGGCGGGGTCAAATTCTCCGACCCGGTGTCCGAGTCGGTCCCCGTACCTCCGGATGTAGCTCCGGATGCGGCTCCGGTTCGAACGACACGTGGCCCGCCCCCCGAGTGGGCGGTGAACATGTGCCGGTCCACGCCATTCACCTACATCGCCGCCTTCCGTCGTTTACAGCGGTCCACCGGCCACCGGCCCGAAGGCGCTTCGTACAAGTCCGTCGCGGTCACCTTGCACTGCAGATACGCCGTCATCGGAGCGCTTACGGTGGTCGACGGCCCGAGTGCGGATGATAAACGTTTCCGGCTGAACGTTTCCCTGGACGACGGCACCGGCGTCGTCGCTGGGGAGCTCACGCACGAGTGCATCGTCCGCACGCTCGGCCGGGTGACCGTGTCCGCGTTTCAGAACCAGACCCCGGAGCAACGCGGGCACCAGGAGGACTGGCTACGAAGGTTTCTCTCCGCGTTTCAGGGGCGCGTGGCGGCGACGGTGAGCCAGCACGACGACGGGAGTCGCGCGAGGGTGAACAAGATGCAGGGACCGGACGACGTGTTCGACGTGAAGGACGTGCGGGCGCTGGGGGTGAGGTTCGAGAAATTCTCGAGCGCCCTCCGCGAAAAGTGATTGCGGTTCGGATCATCACGTAGCGATAGCATTGAATCATTGAATACGAATACAAGTGCACATCTAGAGGCTATAAAAGTACAGTCGGCGGGGTACTCGTACGATGACATCTCAGTTACTCGTACGATGACATCTCAGTTGAGCCGCTTGTTGACGTTGTTGGAAGTGACGTCCCCGATGCGGTATGCGCTGTTAGTCTGCACCAGCACGTACAGCGTGTTCCCCGCGCCCCTCGCCACCATGAGGTCCAGGTCCAGGTAGGTCAGCTCCAAGTCCGCGTACTCCCTCTGCTTACCGCCGCCGATGGAGAACAGCCCGAAAACCTTCGTCTGTTCAAACGTGAGCTCCGCCCCGGCGCCTTCGCCCGTCACCGCCAGCGCCGCTCGCTCAACCTTCACCGGCCACGTGTACGTAACCTCCGCGCGCTTCTCCTCGGTATCGAACGCCCAGTAAATCGGACCGGATTGCCTGGTCAGCGATATCTTCTTATCGAGACCCAGGAGTTGCCGCGATGTGGTGAACACCGCGGACCAACGCCCTTTGGTCAGGGACGATTTCATCGGCGCGGGCGTGGGGTTCACCGCCTCCAATTGGAGCACCGCGCTCTCCACCGTGCGGAGCTGATTGAGGTCGCAGTCGCGGCCGATGTTGGTGGAGACAACCGCGGCGAGGAGCTGGGCTTTCGCGGCGGCTCGCTCAGCCTCCGCCTGCTTAGCGCGAGCCTCCGGGGAGGTGAGCGAGGTGACCGTCTTCAGCGCGGCGCTGAAGAACGATCCGATTGAACCCCACGCGCTCATAGCGGATGGGGTGGACGCGGTAGACGAGGAGGACGCGTCTTCGGCGGTCGTCCGCGTCTCCGCGGCGACTACTTCAGCCTCGAGGCGTTCGTTCTCGGCGGCGGCTTCGAGCTCCTCGACGGCAACCTCGGCTCGGCGCGCCGCCTCGGACGCCGCCGCCGCCACCGCGGCGGCTTGCTCGTTCTCCGCGGCGATCTCCCAGGAGTCCGCGGCGCCGTCGTCGTCGCCCCAGCCGCTCAGGTTGGCGGAGGTTTCCGCCGCGGCGGCGACGTCGGCGAGGGAAGAGGTTGGTTGTTCATCGGACCCGCTCTTCCCCGCCTTGGCCTTGGCCGCGCGACGCTCCGCTTTCCTCGCCGCCTCGTCCTCCGACTTCTTGAGCTCCTCCTCCGTCTCCTTGAGGGAGCCACGGAGCGCGGCGAGCCTCGCGGCGGCAGCCTTGGACGCCTCCAGAAGCTCGGCGTTCATGCGCTTGGCCTCCTCCATCGCGGAATCCGGTCCCGCCTCGGGCTCGGGCTCCGCTATCGTCGCCTCGACATCCTTCTTCTTCGTCTCCTCCGCCTCCTTCGTATTATTCGCCGCCGCCGCCTCCGCCTCCTCCTTCTCCCGCTTCTTACGAACAGTCTCGGATTGAATCGCCATCGCCGCAGCCTTGGGCGACGGCAGCCGAGTTTTCTTCCTCTTCTCGTCCACCGCCGCCTCCCTCCCTTCGTCGACGTCCACCCGAACTTTCCCCATCTCCGACGCGGGAGGTAGTCCCCGGGTGGACAACACGTACGTTTCGATCGCCTCCGCGACGCCGTTATCGTCGTTGGACGCACCCACGTTACCCCTCGCCGCGTCCACCACAAGCGCCGACGATCCCGCCATCGCAACCGACGTCCCCGCCAGTCGAAGCATCTCCACGTCGTTCTCCCCATCCCCGAGCGCCAGCACGTTCGCGGGATCGATGTCGAGCCGCTTGAGCAGCTTGGCCACCGCCGCGCCCTTGGACGCACCGAGCGGCAGAAACTCCAACATGCCCGGCACCGCCGTGGTGATGGCGCATCGGCCCGCGAACTTCTTCTCAGCCGCGGCTCTCAGCGTGGGCATGGCGTTCGTGTCGTCGTCGGCGAACACGAGGAGCTTGTTCACCGCGATCCCTGCGTCCACCATGTTCACTGAGAGCGTACCGATGGCCTCGGGGGTGGGCTCGCCGTACGCGAGGACCAGGTCGGTCTTGTCGTCTCTGGACTCGCAGAGGATGCGGGATCCGCAAAACGCGACTAGAGACGCGCCGTTGTCTTTTGCGAATGACACGACGTCCTTCGTGACGTCCGCGTCGAGCTCGATGGACTCGAGGACGGTACCGTCGGCGTCGCACGTGAGCAAGCCTTGGATGAAGACCCCGGGCATCGGCATTGGGAGTTTGGGGATGAGTCGTTTGGCCCACGGTCCTCTGGATTTGCCGGTTGCGAGGATGATTGGTACGCCGCACGCGGCGGCGCGTGCGATTGCGACCTCCGTGCGCATGGTCAGCTCCTGGGATGAGTTGAGGAGGGTCCCGTCGACGTCGGAGACGATGGCGTTGATGACGCCGGGAGTGGTGCCCGTGTTGGCGTCATCGTCCCACTCGCCGCTGCCGTCGGGTCGCGAGAGGGATGAGGCGTCGAGGATGGCGCTAACCGTCTTGCTCTGCCGTTTCCCATGAGAGTTGCGCCCCGCACTGCCGCGCTTCCCCGGGGCCTTGCCGGCGACCTTCTTGGCGCCGCTCCCCGGCGTTTTGCCGCGTCGCGTGACCTCGGGCGGGCTCGGTGACGTGCCGGGGCTGTGCGATGCCGCCCGGGAAACGTCGCGCCCGCGCGCGGACACGCGAACACGTGTCCTCTCGCCGTGGGTTCCCCCGTTCTTTTTCCCTCGGGACACGCGCGCGCTGGGCGCCGGGGACGCGTGCGCGAGACACCCCGACATCGCGTCCGTTCCTTAGTCTACGTGAGGTGGGAACGCCGTGAGAGGAGGTGCGTGATCTCGGTGAGCGGTCCGTGTGGACTCAGGCCGCCACCGATGAATGCGCCTCGGTCGCTCCGAGGATTTCCTCTTCAAAAAAGGCACCGCCTGTGAGTTGGCCGAACGACGTTCTTTCCCGCCGCTTTCCGTTGAAGGTTCGTGAACGGTAAAACACGAGTCACGAATGCCCTATTTCCTTTTTGGAAATAATTCGAATCTCGTGTATGGGCATTTACTCTGATGAGAGATCTCTGAAATTCGATCCGAGTTCCGCTTTTTCCCACCGAACCGAAGCCTCCTTCGCGTCTCTTCCTCAGAGTGCGAGCGCGCGCCCTCCGGTGCCCCTTCGGTGGAGCGCTACTGACACGATGGTGCACGCGCTCGGCGTTCGATGCACGTCGTCGGCGGCGGCTTCGACGTCCGAGTTGACCCGGCCCGCCTCGGCCCCCGCGCGGCGCGGACGCGGGCTCGTCTCAGATCCCCGTCAGCGGTTGCCCAGGAACTCGATGACCCGTCACCGCACGACCCGCGCTTCTCACCCCGTGGTCAGGGCCAGGCCCGACGGATCCACCGGTGGTCTCGGACCGTCCCGCGGCGACCCTTTCGGCGACGATCCGTTCGCGAGCGACGCCTTCGACCGCACGATGACCGACCTCTTCCGCCAGAACCAGCGCGTGATGGACGACTCGTTTCGCGCGATGGAGAAATCGATCGCCGGCGCCGATGAACTTACGCGACGGATGGAGGAGGACGCCGGATCGACGATCGGAGGGCCCGGCCCACGGACGTACAGACGCGAGGAACGCAGCGAGAAGGCACTCCCGGGCGGCGGGTACAGCAAGTACTACTACAGCGAGAGCGTGACCACCTTCGGCGGGCCGGTACCTATCTTCGGCAACCCTTTCGCGGGGACGTCGCTGTTCGGGACGCTCGCGCTGTGCGCGGGAATCGCGGCGTATTACAAATACACCAAAAAGTTCCTCGCGGGGTTCCAACGGACCGCCTACCGAACCGGCCTACCGAAGCTCCTCATGGCCATCGCGTGGCCGGCGCTGTGGGCGATGAACACGCGAGGGTTCAGGGATGAGTTTGTCAAAGCGATTAATGAGGTTCGGAATGGCGTTAGCGGCGGCGGCCCGGGGCGCTCGGGGGCGGACGCGGATGCGACACTCATCGATGCGGAGTCGAGCGATGCCACCGAGGATGGCGACAGGGACGGACCGAGGGCCCAGGTCTGAGCCGCTGGCCCCGGTGATTAGGTAGAAACGTCGGGCGACTGCTCAGCCGACGGGCGGAATGTTGTGATTGAAAATAATCATCGCGCCTGTGATGACTGTTACTCTTAACTCTTACTCGCGAAAGTGGAAGCTGACGACCTGCGGCTGCATGAACGCCTGCGACACTGACATCGCGAACGGGAACACCGGGTGGAACACGTGCGTCACGCTCCGCTTCATCCGCTGCGTCGCCGCCGCCGCCGACGGCGGCAGCTTGAACCGTAAACTCCGAATCCCCCGACCACCCCCGCTCCCGCCCACGAGCGCACGCACCCACGCCTCGTCGTCGTCATCGCCCTTGTTCGTGACACCACCGTTCGTGACACCGCCTTCGTTCCCCCCCTCAATTCGAGCCTTGTCCCGGTCGAGCCTCGCGCGGACCCGAGCGATGGATCCCCGCGCCGCGGAGAACCGAAGGCTCACCTCCGTTGCCGCCCGCGGGCGCTCATCGGGCGTCACCGCTCTTCGGTCAAAGTCGAAGAGCTTCGGGTCAAAGTAAGGAGACCCGCACCAGTGACCCGTGGGCGCCGGGGTCTTCGGCCACTCGAAGTAACCGCCGCCCCCACCCGCGCCGCATGAAGACGTCGTGAGTGCAGCGGACTCCCCGCCGGTGCCGGTCCCGGTGAGCTTAGTGGACTCAAATCGGAGCGACGACAACACCGCGGGCACCGCGGGAGCCGACGTGGTCCCCGCGGCGAGTCGCATCCACTCGCTTCCCTCCGCCGCCGGGGGTTCCTCCCCGGTGACCTCCGTGTGCGCGTTCGGGTCCACGACGTTTCTTTTCGTGCGTTCGTGCGTCGACCCGCCGGCGCCGGTTGATTTAACCCCGATGAGTCCGCCGTGTTCGCCCCGAAGGTCTCCCACGTGAACCACCGCGCCGTCCGCCAATCGAACCACGGCGACCAACACCGTCTGCGGGCACCTGTTAGATCCACCCCCGTGCGCACCGCCGTTCGCGCCCACGCGACGGCCCCACGCCAGCACGTCGTCGCTACTACCCATGCGAAGCGCCACGTGCTCTTCGTCGAGTATAGCGCAGTGCCACACGCACATCCACTCGGCGTAGTACCAGTACCTGCGTGTTCGTGGGGGGGTGAGTGTGCGCGGTGAGTGGTGGGTTTGTTCGGGTTGAATTAGACAATCGTAACGGGTGATACGGGTTCCGCGTGGGTAGGCAAACAGGGGGGGCTCGTACCTGCCGTAAAACGCAGAGACGTGACGGTTCCGCGGGCGTTCAATCGCCGACGCCGAGGCGCCCGATAGCCCCGCGGGGACCAACGAGAAGGACCCGGCCGGACCCATGGACGCGCGCTTGCGCTTCTGCCCCGCCGCGATGCCGTAGCTCCCGCGCTCGGGCGGCGCTGGCGATTCATCGTCATCGTCATTGTCGGCATCATTATCCTTGTCGTCCTTGTTGTCCTTGTTGTCGACGCCGCCGCCGCGCAACCCAGAGTCGAATCCCGGGCCCCATCCGAGCGTATCGAGGAATCCGCGGGGGACGCGGTTCCGCCTCGCGCGCTCCTCCTCCACCGCGGCGGCGGCCACCTCCGCGTGGTACAGCTGCCACTCCTCGTCGTCCCGTCGCCGCGCTTCGAGGAACGCGCGCGTCATGATCTTCTGCTTGATCCCGGCGAACATCGGCGACTTGGGGTCGCACCAGCCGGTTAGCCCCGTCGCGCCAGCCGGGACCGACGGGACGCCGCCCTGGCCGTGCTCTCGGTGATCGCCCTCGTCGTCCGCGTCGCTCGCGTCCGCATGACGCCCCCCGCGCCGCCGCTCGTGCCAACGCGCCTCCGCGGCGTCCTGCGCGCGTAACGGTGCGTCGTCGTCGGGGGCGCATCGGGAACCGACGGGCGGCCTGAGCGCCACAAACTCCGCAGTCTCAGTCGCAATCGGCGGCTCAACCTCCTCGACCCCGTCCTCTCTCTCCGTGTCACCGTCGTCGCCGTCGCCGCCGTCGCCGCACTCCGCCCCGAGGCCTTCGCCGCCGCCAAAGCCCTGCGTCACGCCGTCGAACGCGCCCCACCGCCGAGCACCGGCTGACCTCGACTCCGGCCGTCGCCGTCGGCACCGAACCGCGTGAAACGCCTGCCGCCGCAACGACAAAATCGTGAGCAAAGTGGAATCCTCGCTCTCCCGTACCGCGCTCACCCCTTGCGCGCGTTTCAGCCGGATGTAATCGTCCCTGAACACCATGCGGTCGCAGAGCTTACCGTCGTGAAGACGCACCAGGTGGAAGGCGACGACGTCCATGGACGGCGAAGCCGGGAGCTCAGAGGCGCGACCGCCGGGCTCGCCTTCCGACCCGGCCCCGTTCACTGAACTGTTCGCGCCGCCGAAGCGTTCACGCGCGGCGTCGTTCCTCGCGCGTTCCACGGCCGCCGCGCCCTGCGCCGCGGCGTCCGTCGTCGCGCGTGCGGTGGCGGCGGTGGCGGCGGTCCGTCCCGAAGCGGCGGCGGCGGCGGCGGTCGGGTTCGGGTTCCCGTCGTTATTGTTCTCGTCGCTTTGCCTCGCCTCCGGCTGCGTGGACGACGCCACGACGACGTAATCGCCGTCCAGCACGGTCAGCGCGAAGTCTTTGTGCAGCAAGTCGGCGTCGATGACTAAGGGGCGGGAGTAGGCGTGCTCGAAGTGCGATTCGAAGGCGTCGTCCGGTCGACACCTGGCGTCGTCGTCGTTCTCATCGTTTGTGTCGTTTGATGGGTCCCCATCGCTGACGCTCGCCGTCGCGTTGTGTGAGGGTTCCGCTGCTGCGTCATCCTCGCCGCCGTCCTCCGCGCGTCTGCCCGCCGCGCGGTCGCCCGCGCCGGCCCCGTTCGTTCGCCCGGCCCCGTTCACCCCCCGGCCGCCCACGTAGCGGTAGACGACGAGCTCTCGTTGATTCCGGCTGAAGCACAGCAGGTACCGCCCGTCGTCGGTGAATCGCTTGACGTGCACGTCATCCGGGACGGTCACGTGGTCAACCTGCATGCGGTGGAAAGGAGCGGGCCCGGGGATGGATGAGTTCGATGGATACGTTGGGTGGAAGGTGTAGTTGGACGGACGATGCGCGGAGGGGCGGGAAGGACGGGTGGTCCGAGGGATTGATTCGCGGTTGTGTCGACGCACGCACCGTCTTTGTGGGGTAGATTGACTCGTAGAACCGCCTGCTGCGATGCGTGGACGCCCCCGGGCGCGCCGCCGTGACCTCCCTCGCGCGGAGCTTGTGATGGAGGTTGAAGCTGGCGCCCGCCAGCGCCTCCATCGTTCACCCCCGCGCTGCCCCGTGTGTCGACCCCGTCGCACAAATTGGGCACCGAGTGACGTGGCCTTCATCTGGACCGCTACAACGCCGAGCAGCCTGTGGAACTTTCACTCACCGGTCGCATTGGACGGGGCGCCCCACACATGGACAAGATCTCCGGTCTGGTCGGGCGAAAGGGCCTGGACGCGGTCGAGGATCTCTACACCGCCGCGGGCGAGCGCGTCGGGGACACCCTGGCACATGCGTCATCGCACCACAACCCGCACGACCTCCCCGACGCCGTGGGCAAGCGCGCGAAATCGTTCGCGCACCAGGTTGGACGGCGAGCGACGCGGTCTGAGACGTCGGTGGCCCACGCGAGCGACACGCTGCGCGATGACGTGCTCAACTCGGTCATCATGGCGGAGGCTAGCGCGCGGGACGGGATACCCGCGCTCGGCAGGGCGCTCGAGTCCGCGACTCATGGGGCGGAGGATCGGTTACACGAACTAGACAAGGCCACCGCCACCTACGGGCCCTTACGGAACCAAGTCCTGGAGCGCGTGCACGACCTGAAGGTTCGGATGGAGCGGAAGTACCTGGAGGAGACCGCGGCGGGGGAGGACAGGCACGTCGCGGAGGTTCGCGCCATCATGAACAAGGACAAACGGTGAGGTCCAAGCGTAGGATCGCCACGATTAGCGTTGATAGCAGTGGCATTAGCAGTGATAGCGGTGTGTGATCGATGAATGACGTCGTCTCTAACAAACCCGCGCGACGATGTCCGTCGACGCGTTCAACTCTAAGAATCATATGCACTTGGCGCACGTGTTCCCCGGCGGCATACCCCGCGGCGAATCCCCCGCGCGCGTCGGCTCAGCCCCGGGATCCAATCCGTCGTGCATCATCTCCGGGTACGATCCACCGCTCAGCCGGGAAATGTCCGACAGACGCCTCGTCTGCTCGGTGGAGTGATACGGCATCAACCACAGCCACGGGTTCTTCCCGAACACCTCCTCGAAGTTCCGTCGCGCACCGACGTTGTACCTCCACGGCAGCGTCTTCTTCTTCTCGTACATCTCGATCGTCGTCATGTTGCTCAGGTTCAAGTTGGCGTGCATGATTATGAAACCGAGGAGCGAAGCGGCGAACGCGACGTCCAGGACGAAGGTGACGAACACCGCCGCCATGCCGCCGCCCCGCCCCGCCTGCTGCCCGCCGTTGAGCTGATCGTTCACCATCACGAACCCGGTATCGTCCCCGTTGTTACCGTTGGCACCGTTGTTACCGTGGCTGGAAGCCTCCAGGTCCCTGAAGAAGTCGACGAATGGTCCCAACAAAACAACCGCGTCGAAGATGGTGGCGACGAATGTGTAGAGGAGAAAGAGGAGGAAGAACTTGTAGTTGTACGCCCCGACGCAGTTGGCGACCCAGACGCAGTGGTGGTCCATCTTCAGCACGCACCGTCCGCACACCGAGCAGTGGTGGCACCGCTCGGGTTTCCACGCGCTGCACTTGCGGCAGAACCGCCGTAACTTCTCCGAGTTGCTCTTTCCAATGGCAGCCTCTTCATCCTCGGCGGGTGGTGTCCAGCCGTCGGGGACTTTCCCGGGCTCCGTCAGGACGCACGCGAAGTAGGACCACAGCACCATGAGGATCAGCCCGTGGTAGATGACGAGCACGGCGGTGGCGAAACGTCCGTCGTTGGTGTCGGTGCCCGCCAGTGGTCCGTACACTAACGACACGGTGGTGTAGTACGTCAGCCCGACGAGGCCGAGGACGATGAGGACCATGACGCTGCCGAGCGCGCGGAGGAACTGGCACGCCTTGCTGGCGAACACGTTCCACCACATCTCACCAACCGTCGACCCCATCCTGTTCTTTCTGTCTGAATCCCCCCCCCGCTACGCGTGCCTAGTGCGTGTACCCGTACCCGTCGAAGCACCCGACGCCCCGATCTCAAACCCAACCCCCGCGGTCAGCCGCAGATGGGAGGTGTGTTGTGCCCCTACGTCGACGGCGGAAGGCCGTATCCGGCGCGCGTCGGCGTGGAAGCGGGCGGCGATGGGACGCTCGATCACTCGCGCGAGGTAAAGTGGCCTCTTCCGCGAGCGCGACGCCGCCCCGGCGCGCGTGCAATGCCGTCTCGGGCGCGATTTCGGCATTTATAACACCCAACACCCAAATGTATTTTTCTAACTGGGTCTCATACGACCCGAAGTCGCGGTCTATTTCTTGAGTCACGTGTCGATGGACCCGTGACACGCGGGTGTCAGAACACCCGCGTGTCAACTCTCCCACCGACAACGGAAAGCGTGCCAGATCTACTAACACTGTTAGCGGAGCACTACTCTAGCTAGCCGGCATGGAGGCCAAAAGGAAGCGGCTCCCGGCCACACCGACGGATGCCCCGAGGAACGACAGTGATGTGGCCAAAGGAATCGCGGCGATGTGCGAGGACTGCGAGCCGTGCGAGCTCCGACCGGCGGCGTTCTTCGTGGCGTGGTCCGGGGTCATGACTCTGGCGTGGCAGGGCTTCCCTCCGGTGCTCGCGGGTCTGAAGAGGCGAATCGCGGAGACGTTTCCCGCGCTTCCCCCCGAGAAACCCGGAAGTAAGTGGCCGAAGACGACGCTGGGTTGCCTCAAGGAGGGCGCGCGACTCACCCCAGATCAGCTCAGGAAGCTGACACAGCTGTGCGAAAAGTTCTTCATTCTCCCAGCGGCCGACCCGCAGTTGTCGCCGTTGGCCACCAGCAGCCCGTTTTTCATGCCCGTGGACTCGTTGTCCGTGGTGCTGTTCCAGTGCAGGTCCCTCGAGCGCGTCCTCAGCGAGCACGAGGTTAGGTTAGGTGGTCAAACGCGCAGGAGGGACCGACCGGCGAAATATGAAGAGACCGCTGTGGACAGGGTTCTCCGTGAATCCTCGGTCGAAAACTTAGAACGGTACTGGCCCCTCGCGGCGAGGGATGGGGGACGGGAGGGGCACTACCGCGACGTCAATTTCGGAGCCACTTTGGTCGCGAGGTTGAAGAGTTTACCATATCGTGTGGAGCAGTTTCGGAGAGCCGTGGACGCGGCGCTGCCCGGGATGTACGTGTGGTTCAGCGACGACTCCCTGCACGTCACCCTGCGCGGGCTCGTGGACCCGCCGTGAGTGGTGGTGAGTGATACGACACACGCGTGCGCGCACAGGACCGGAACGCGAACGCATAGAATAACTTAACATTAGAAGCGGCCGTAGAATAACAAAAAAAACAATTAGAAGTAGACGTCCTCGTTGTCGTCGACGGCGGAGAAGATCCCGCCGCCGACGTAGTCCTCCTCGCCGAGGTACCGCCCCGAGGCGCCGCGCGCCATCACCTTGCCGGCGACGTCCGCGCCGTCCATCGCGAGCGCCTCGCCGGAGCTTCCGTACGCACCGCCAAAGTTGGAACCTAAGCCGCCCGCGGCCTGAGCGAACCCGGCGACGCCGAGCGCCGCCGCTCGAAGCGCTCCCCATCCGTTACCGCCGCCGATGGAGCTCCTCGCGTCGTCGCCGGCGCCCGCGAGGAGCGCCGCGGGCCCGCTCTGCGGCGGGCGGTACTTCACGCTGAAAATCTCGCTTCCCGTGGCGAGAAGCTCGAGAAGAACGTCGTCGGTGGTCTTCAACTCGTCGCAGAGGTCGCGTTTCAGCGCGTCGGCTCCGAACCAAGTCTCGCCCGTGGCGACCAAGTCGATATCCAGCGAAGGCCTTTGCTGCGCCACGAACGTCTTGAACAAAATCAACACTTGTTCAATATCCGCTTTTGATTT
>Ga0257106_1000325_pt1 | contig 29589 bp, 28 predicted proteins | sample LP_taG_3_FD_190177 | JGI IMG/M metagenome (GOLD analysis project Ga0257106, IMG submission 190177) | Marine microbial communities from Northeast Subartic Pacific Ocean, Canada - LP_J_2011_P26_10m | ecosystem: Environmental > Aquatic > Marine > Oceanic | place: Canada: Northeast Subartic Pacific...
CTTTCCCAAAAAATGCTCTTTCCTCCATGTGTCGTCGTTAACTTCTTCTTCGATGAAGAAGAGAGAAGATATGCAATAACACGACGACGAAGAAAAGAACACAAAAAAAGGAGAAACTCGCCCGCGCGAGTCAAAACTCCCCGTACTCGAACCCCCTTTGTCCGTTCTTTCCCAGCTCTTTTCATTCGTTCATCTGCCATGCGGGAGGAGAGATACAAAAACGCTCGATTTGTATCTATAAAAAAGAAAGAAAGCATACGATGAAGAAAAGAGCTCCCACCCTTCCACCCACTATCATCGATAGACCTCTATCGATGATAACCATGCGTGTGACTTTCTCGCGCGCGTGCGCGCGCGCACGCAAAAAAAAAAGTGATATTATATGCGCGCGCAAATGCGCGCAAATGCGCGCTGAGAAAGTGAAGAGGAAATGAAAAAAAAAAAATATTATAAAAGTGATTTTATGCCTGAAGCACTCCGCTCTCTTTCTTCATAAAGTTGAGCAGGGATGACGACAACGACGCATCAACTCATAAGAGGAGGAGGAGGAGGAGGAGGTGTGAGAGGGTGCTGTTCGCTTTCGACGACCGCGAGGAGGAAGAGAAAGAGCGCTTTTTCGAGGAGGACGACGACGACCACTCCCAGGAGGAAGGCTTTGAAGGCGGAGGAGAAGCATTCGTCGTCGTTGACGTCGTCGAAAAGATTGGACGATGTTTCACTCGTCGCGAAAAGAGGACGAGTGAAACCACTTTTAGTAAAAGCGGTGAAGGAAGAACTGCTCTCTTCTTCCTCTTCTTACGACGATGATTCAGACGACGACAAAGAAATCGTCGCAAAAACTCTGTTCGGGGTTCCGATGACTCCGGAAACATCCGCCATCGCTCTCGTGTATTTCGTCCAAGGCGTCATCGGTCTCGCCTCGTTGGCGAAGAGTTTTTTCTTGAAGGACGAGTTACACTTGTCGCCGGCGGAAGCGGCGGTGGTGATGAGCATATCGTCTTTACCGTGGTTGGTGAAACCTTTGTGGGGGTTTATTTCGGATACCGTGCCTTTGTTTGGGTATAAACGGAAATCGTATTTGTGTTTGATGGGCGTCGTCGGATGCGTCGCGTGGTCGACGTTGAGTCAAGGCGTTTCGGTGGTCGATAATCGATGGACGGCAAGTTTTCTATTCGCAGTCGGGTCTTTGAGCATTGCTTTTTCGGACGTATTGATTGATTCGATCGTTGTGGAGAGAGCGAGAGAGTCAGAGGATAATTCAACGACTGGGTCGTTGCAAAGTTTGTGTTGGGGAATGGTTGCGTTTGGTGGCATAGCGAGTAGCTATTTTAGCGGCGAGTTAGTGGAGGAGAAAGGAAGCGCGTTCGTGTTTGCGTGCACGGCGGTATTTCCGCTGTTGATTGCCGGTGCGGCATTTTTGGTCAAGGAAGAGAGAAAGGATTTTTCGACGAGTAGTGAGATGGTTGCGAACGTCGTCGTCTCGGGTTGTGAGAGAGAGGAAGAGAAGAACGGAAGCGTGGTTGAAGCTGGGAAGGAAACGCTTTCAACGCTATGGTCCGTGGTGAAACAGAAACAAATATGGGGACCGGCGTTGTTCATGTATTTATGGCAAGCGACGCCGTCCCCTGGATCGGCCATGTTTTACTTTTCGACGAACGAGTTACACTTCAGCCCGGAGTTTTTAGGCCGAGTCTCCTTCGCGCGTTCGTTAGCGGCTTTAGGCGGCGTCGGGTTGTACAACGCCTACTTCAAATACGTGCCATTAAAGAAGATGTTTACGTACTCTGCGATTTTAGCGACGGCGCTGGGATCGACGCAACTTTTGCTGGTCTCGGGGTATAACCGCGAGCTTGGGATTAGCGACGAGCTCTTTGCGTTAACGGACAGCGCCGTCTTGACCGTGCTCGGCGAGATTTCGTTTTTGCCGGTTTTGGTTTTAGCCGCGAAAATCTGTCCGAAAGGCGTCGAAGCGACTTTATTTGCATCGTTGATGTCGTTGTTTAACTTTGGTGGCGTAACCTCGCAATTTCTCGGCGCTGGTTTGACTGAAAAGCTAGGCGTTACCGCTGATAATTTCGACAACTTGTTCGAGTTGGTCGCCATATGTAATTTCACCACGCTGTTGCCGCTCGCGGCGATTGGATTCTTAAACGAAGTCGAAGTCGAACAAGAAGAAGAAGAAGGCGACGACGGTGGCGGTGACGGAGAAGAAGGACAGAAGATGATACAGGCGTAGAAGTAGTAGTGATAAAATAGTCTAGCACCTAGAAATAAATGTCGTGTTATTTTATACGTTGTACGTAGTGTTTGTATTTTGGCATCCGATGAGTACTCGAAACTCAGCGACGAAGGAAATTTTTCCCGTCGCAACCATTTTCGGATGTAGAAAGCCCCTCTGACTGCATTTCGCAAGTCGTCATCGGGGACATTTTGTAAAGTTTTTTGTCAGGAACTCCCTCGAATCGCGAGTGATTGTCACTGGGACAACTACTACGAGCGTAAATCTACGAGAACGGTGATGAAATGTTTGCCCTCGAATCGCGAGTGATTGTCATCGGGCGTTGTCAAGCGGGATCTTTTCGTCAAAAACAGAACTTACGAGCGCAGCGTTGTCGCATACGATAATTTCGATAATCTTCTCTTTTCTCCTTTCCAGGTTCTCCTCTTTTCTTTTTTCCTCCCTCTTTTTCTCGCTTCTTTTTGTCTTGCGTTGTGTATTGTTCCTAAAAAACCATAAAATGAGACGTAAAACGTCAAGCTTTTACCGATTGTCAATTCATAATACTTCCGTGGATACCCATCCTCACGGTCTGTTGTTAATTCACCCCATAACATTATTTCTTTCTCTCTTTATTCCAACCATCATTTGTTGTTTTGAAACCTTTACTAAACACCACTTCATCCAAGATAAAATTCTAAAGCAATACCCGATAGTACTAATACTATAAATCAAGCGCATAAAGCGTAATAATAACGTGTGTTGTTGTTTCCTGTGAGGCATATCTATGTGTGTTGTTGTTGTCGCGTACTTTTCTAATCCCATGGGCATTGAACGAAATCAAACAAAGAAAAAACCAATAATGCAAACCAAGTGTGTAAAATATTCTATATAATAGCATCCAAGTTTTGAGACGGAAAATCTGCAGAGCGATTGTCGACGACGATCGAACATAATAATTCGTTGAGTGGGCAAACGGATATAAAAGACAATGTAAAGCGCATAGAACGTATCTTTATCCGGAATCTTCTCGTTTTCTGATAATGAGATTGCTGCTCCACCTGTAAAGATTTGTGTTGTGTCAGTTGACGATCGAGTTACGACGTTACTCTGGGGTAAAAAAATTCCTGTGTCCAGCTTTTGGCGCCTGTCCTTGCGTTCCTGTATGTATATTTTGAATCCTCCGTAAGAGAGCTTTTTATCCTTCCTGCTGCTGTAGAAAACAAATACAGTTTGAATGTGTAATTCTCACTTTTCCTCCATGTAATCAGTAGATAATAAAGCTTCCGTTTTTGGTCGTTGTGTCCTTCCAATTCCTTTTAATACGATATATTCCTCCTATAAACATAACTGAAAATCCGCACAGAAACCAAACCTTTTTCTGCTCCGCTGCAATCTGTGCTAAGAACGAACGTGATAAATCAAACATCTCACTTCTATTTCTAATAGCGTAATAGGGTGTGTGCGTGTATAAATGCGTCAAAGCGTACAAGCGTACTGTTGTTGTTGTCGATGCAGGCAGGGAATGGTTCATCTGGAAAATCTCATCGGGATGTCGCATATCGAAGCCGCGCGTGGCGAATACAGCGCGTATCGTCTCGTCGTGTACGTAATAATAATCGTCGTATATTTGTCTTCTTGCGCGCGCGTAAACGTCTTTTTCGGATTTCTTCTGGATTCATTTTCATTCGTTTTCATTCGAGCGCGTACTTCTGCGGGTACAGTCGTTTTTACGGGCAATTCTTCCTTCTTTTTTCTTCTTCTTCTCGATAGGGTACGAATAGATCTCTCTCGTATACGAATGAAGCAGGCGTACGTACGCGTGATAATACTATATCTGGTGTTCTGTTGTTCGTTTTTTTCCTCCCTGCGTGATATTATGAGAGAGTTGTTCGTCAGTCTTCGAAATGGAATAATCGTCGAATGATCTTACCCTAAGAGATCATGAGCGTTACGTGTTTTGATGCGTGAAACAAGTGGAAAACACGGCGAAGAAGTGGACGAACAAAGCAGTAGCAATAGTAGTAGTAATAATAATACTGGGCGCATCTGATTCGTAGTTGTTGTGCCTTTCCATCCTCCGCGAGAGAGAGAAAGAGAGAGAGAGATCAAAGAGATCTCAACTCGATCTCTTCTGCGTCAAGAAAGTAGCGAAGAGACAAAACACTTCAAACGGATTGTACGAGTTAGGTTTGGACACCCTACACTTATTTTTGGACTTCGAATGTCGTAAAGGCAGAGAAGACGCGCAAAAGATATGCGCGCGACGACGACGACGGCGGCTTCTTTTTCTTCTTCTTTCAAAAACGCCTTCATCAAAAGGAGTTTTGGTTTTAGGAAAAGAAGTTTTCTCATTTTCAGCACTGCGACGAGTTCGACGAGGAAGGGATTCATCGGGACACAACGCATCGTCATCGGAGACATCGTCGGTGCAAAGACAACGAGAAGAACAACAACAACAACAAAAGCGATGAGCAGTAGTAATAAATACGCGCCAGGGGACGCGCTGACGAACGTGACCGTGTGCGTCACCGGTTCCAACCGCGGGATCGGGTTACAATTGGCGAAAGAGTTGCTCGAAAACGACAACACGGTTATAACCACCGCACGAGATGTATCGAAAGCGAAGGATTTATTGGATTTGCAAAAGAAATACGGTGAATCAAAAGTAAAAATAACCGAGTTGGACGTCGGGAATGAAAACAGTATTAAAGAGTGGGCGAGTCAGTTAGCCTTGGAGAAGATCAAATTGGACGTGGTGATAAATAACGCCGGGATTATCGGCACCGAACCCGGGTATAAAAAATGGACGTGGGACCTCGTCGATCAGAGCGAGATGATGGAAGTCTTCAAGGTGAACTCGGTTGGACCGCTTTTGGTGTCGCAACAACTGTTGAAACAGAACGTTTTGAACCGCCCAGCGTTGATTGCAAACGTGACTTCAAAAGTAGGCAGCGTCGACGATAACGGGTCCGGTAAAGGGTACGCCTACCGAGCGTCCAAGGCGGCGCTGAACATAATCAACAAGAGCATGTCCATCGACTTGAAAGAAGAATTCGACGTGACGTGCATGTTATTGCATCCCGGGTGGGTGCAAACGGACATGACCGAAAAGAGAGGTTTGATTGAAACCCCAGAGTGTGCTAAAGGTCTGATTAAAGCCATGGAAGGTAAATACGGATCTTTGAACGGGCGCTGGTACGATTATAAAGGCGATGAGATCCCTTGGTAATAAACAATTAATCCATTCAGTTTCTTTCCTTCATCTCATCTCATCTCAGTTTTTTGTGACTCAAAATAGAGGAAATTCGTCTTTTTCTGCACTTTTTTCTGCACAAAAGAGACAACCACCGCACATTTTGTGTCGACGCGCGCGCGAGTGTTTTTGGCCTTGCTTGCGACGCTCTCCTCCAACTCGTCCTACTTAATAATAATCGCGTTTAGTTTTATCTCGTTCGTTTAAAACGACGTGCACATCGAGGATCAAAAAGTCGCACAGGAGTGAGCAATCCGAGTATTGTTTATTAAAATTATCTTATTCTAAACGACGGGAAATACGTGGCCATGAACGACCCGTCGTCGTCCTCGCATCAGAAACATCATCGAGGAGGAGGAGGAGGAGGAGGAGGAGGAGGAACTACCCCGGCGACGAATACTACTAATAATACTAATAATAACAAAATAACACCGACAGCGTCTCACGAAGATCTCGTCGCGCAGCTCGTTCGACAGTCCCCACCGGTCATGTTCAATAGTAACAGCAATAACTCGATCGCAAAGACGCCGAGTCAAGCGGAGTTTGAGCAGTTTTTTCAAGCGCACGCTCAGGCGCAGGCGCAAGCGATGATGGCGCAAGGGAACAACACGCCCTCTGGTGGCGGGGGCGGGATGACACAAAGTGGATCCGGGCAAGATTTTACAAACTTGAGCCCGACGGAGATGATGATGAATACGAACAATACGAACGTTGGGGGGTCCGCGGAACAACCGCCGAAAGGGATCCCGAAAGTCGCGTCGTTGGATATGTTGAGGACGATGTTTTTCCAATCCGGTATGGCGAATGGCGGAACCACGGGCGTTCCCGGGATGACGCCAGGGAACATGCTCGGGTTGATGCAAAATCCATACGGAGGGAGTAACCCGAATTTAGCGAATTTGGGGCAGCAGTTTATGCAAAATATGGCCAACACGACGACAGGGTTTACGCCACCGGGCGTGGGCGGAGCGGCGAACGGGGGTGCGCCGACGACCAGGACTGGCAAGCCGGGGAGACCGAGAGGGTCGACGAAGAACGGCAACGCGTCGACGACAGTTGCATTAAAATCGGCGGCAAAAGGAGCAAATAATAATGTACAAAAGCAAAACTCTAAGAGAGGTTCGATGAAAACGAACGACGGTTTAGAAGCGTTGGCGATGGCAACCGCGGCCTCGGATGCGAAGAATAGTAAAAAAGGAGCAGATGCTATAAACAACAAAAGAGCGGCGCCGGGCGCGACGACTTCAGGAAGAAATGAAACAAGTCCAAAGAAAGAGGACGATAGCAGCAACAAGAAGAGTAAAACTAGCAAAGATAAAGATACCGGGTCTGAGGAAGATAACACCGCGGAGCTCGTGAAGAAAAACAGCCACGTGCAACTGGGTGAAAACGAAGAGGACGACGACCCGGAGATGGCGGAAATCCGCCGTCAAAGGCGCATGCTATCGAACAGAGAGTCCGCGAGACGTTCGAGAAGACGTAAGTTAGATCACGTGGCGCAATTAGAAGGTCAAATCGCGAGTTTACAACGAGAACAAGCGCTGTTTCTGGAAAGATATCGCCAAAGCGAAGAAGCCAGAGAAACAGTGTTTCGCGAAAACTCTGTCCTGAAGAAAGAGCTGACGAAGAAAGGTGTGGACGTCAACGCGATGCTCGTGACAAGCATGCGTGAAAGTGCAAGCGCAGAGAACTTAGCGAACAATTCGGGTGGAAACGCCGCCGCTATTGCTGCCGCCGTAGCCGCCGGGGCGAACACGTTCATGCCAAAACAAAGTTCCGGTAGTATTAGCAACTTCCTCATGTCCGCTGGGCCGAGTAACGTGAACTTATCCGACGTAGGCGATGGCATGCTTCGCGTTCCGTCCATGCCGAGAATCTCATCTGTCGGCGACTTAGTCAAACGAACGATATCTTCCGAGGCGTTGGCGAATTTCGAGCAACAACAAGCTGCCATCGCCGCGCAGATGGCTTCCAACGCCGCCGGTCTCATGGCTGGCGGCGGCGTGCCGCAAAACGGAGCGAGCAAAGACGGCGCAAGTCCTCGCGGCTTCGTGCCTTTCCGACCGACGTCGAGTTATCAAAACCTACTCGACGCCGCGAAGCTTGCCGAAAGTAACGAACGAGCAGAAAAGGAGAAGAAGAAGACCAACGGCGCCAAGAAGGGTGCTTCGAAGAAGTAAAGTCAAGGAGAAGCCTTATTATTAGTTTATATACATAGTAGTTTCTCTTCTCTGTATCTTCTCCCGAGAGGGATAGAAAGAGAGAGAGAGAGAGAGGGAGAGAGATGAATGTATTTTATGTACAACAAATGAATGTAAAAGCGCTTAACTGGTTTCTCGCTAAAAACGTAATATTCGTCTTTCGCGCTCGCTCGCGAGGAGCGTTTTCGGTATATCGTGTTCCGTATCAATCGCGCGGCGGCGCTTCGTGTAATAATATATATATGCCGATAATGAATGTCGTGATGAGTAGACTTTTAGATACTCAAAATCTATCTCGTTTTTCTCGAGCTTCTTCTTCTTCCGTCGCTTTTAAACGCCAAGTACGTTAAACTGACCAATTGCAAAGCGATGATAATCACGAACCCAGTCATATCGCCCCCGGCTTTTTTCATCCCAGCATTACCCGCGGCCAGGAAATACAGCGTCGGCACGACCGTACACAAGAGCATTTTCATCAGTCTCTGATTGTTTTCACGCACCGCGATGACTTTCAAAATCGACACGAACACGTGGTTGATCCCCCACAATGCCCAGACCATCTTTTGCGCTTCTTTCCCTTGCGGGTTCATCAGTTGTAACATCTTTCCGTCGTCTAAAAGAGGTAAACCGTATAAAGGTGCAACAATATCTCTCCCGGCGGGTACGACGATAAACGCGGAGGAGAAGATGGCGATGTTTTTCATCAGTTTATCCATATTGTTCGTTATAATGAATTGGAATTGCGTGTGTTCAAATGAGGTTTTAGGGGCGAATGTGACTTCACTTTCTCTCTCTATATCTTTCTCTCTAAAGATCAAATAATGCCTTTGGCATTTGCGGCTTCAGTGGCTCCTTCTCCTCCTCCTCTATCTCCTTCGATTAGGGTTCGTTTTTTGTCGTCGTCGTGTTGTTCTTGTCCTCGTTCTTTCCCGTCGTCGTCGTCGAGAAGTAATATCTTCTTTGGTCGAACGACGGGGAAAACGAATGGAGAACGAGGACGAAGACCGAAGAGTCGCGGTGGTGATGATGAGTTGAACGCGCTGGATATGCTTTTGCGAGGACGAGGAGAGGAAGCGACTTCGTCTTCTTCTTCTTCTGACGAGAACGAGGACGAGGACTCGCCTCAAAGCGCAGAGAAGAAGAAACCGATGACGACGAAACCGGTGGTGGTGGTTAGGGAAATTACGGTCGATTTGGACGAAGAGACGGCGATAGACGTGTCCGTCCGAGTGGACTCGGCATCCTCTCGAGTCGTGCATTACTCTCAATATCCTCCGCTTGGAGTGATTGTCGAACCGACTCGAGAAGGGGTGATAATAACCGAAGTGACGGACGCGTCGTCTCCGTTTCGAGCGAACGATATAATCAGAGCGGTCTCAGGGATGATACCGACGATGAAGTACGGGCAAGGGAACTTATTATTAGGCGGTAACGGCAGACCTGGGTTTAAAAGAGTCATGTGTACCGTGCGTTCGGCGTTGGAGATTCGAGAAGAAGAAGAAGAAGAAGATGAAGACGAAGAAAGGCTGTTACGGTTGATAGATATGGAATTCGAGACGTGTTTGAAAGCTATACAGAGTAACGGTAAAGCCGGTGACTACGAGGTTGTTTTAGTCGTCGAGAGACGCGTGGCAGCGGCGGCAGAATGAAACGGACGATGAGTAGTAGTCGCGTAGAACTTAAGTAGTAGTTGCATCATTTCTCGTTTTTGTGCGAGTGTTTTTCGTAGTAATAAAAATTAGAAACCAACCATGCTCGCTAAACGCAGCTCGTTAATGTTCGCTTCATCCATACCACTTCCACCGTATTTCGGTCGCATGTTTCGAAATTTTGCCAACTTTTCCCAAAAGTCGCTCTTACCCAGGCCGGCGACCGTGGCGTCGAACACTTCGCGGTCGTCCACCATCGCCAACAACATGCGAGTCGACCCAAACGCCTCCGAATTCAATTCAAACTTTTCCTTTTCCGCGTTGTCTAATCCCGCTACGTCTTTCTCTAAAGAACGCATGATATCGTCTATTAAATCTGGCGAGCATCGCAAACCGAGCATTCGTAACGCGATGGCTAATCTTAAACCTGGACTATCTACAGAGGACACGTCTTTACATTCCAACAGTTCCGGCACTTTCGCTTCCACCTCGCTCGCACCAAACACGTCTTTATAACACTTTTTAATCCCTTCGAAATGATCCGCACCGACCACGACAACCACAGAATTCGCGCTCTGTCCGTCCTCACTAGACACGCACTTACGAATGCACGACGTCATGATTTGATCGCGTTCGTCGATGATGTACTTTTGGAACGCGTCGTTCTCGGTTATAATCGAATCGCACTCCTGTCTCAGCTTATCACTTTCCGGCAACAACAACCTATAATTTCTCTCCGACTGTTTGCTAAACGCCTCGTCCAACTCCTCTAACGTTGGTTCAGTGACTAACCTCCCGTACGTGCTTCTTTTCGGTCTATCCGCAAAGACAATCTTCGCGTCCACGTACATCGCCGCGGCGTATACCAGCGGTTCCGCCGGCAACTGTTCTCGCATGGACATCCAAAAATCTCCCACCAACGCGTCCTTATCCACTTCCGATTTCATCTCCCCGGCCAATCGAGTCACAAACGTTAACGCTTCGTCCAACGTCGGATCTATCATCATCTGTTGCACGCCTTGCTCGAACGTGACCATGTTCCCGTGTTGCTCGCCGTGGCCCGCCGAGACGGCGGTTTCGCACACCACGAACTTCGGTTTCGATTTCATGATATATTCCGCCGCTTCGTACTCCTTTTGCGTGTGCGTGATGCCGAATAAGGAAACTTTTTCGTCCAATCTTTCGCGAGTTTGGAAATTCTTTTCATTGTTATTCTCTTGTTGCTCGGCGGCGACACCGACACCGCGACGACGACGACGATGGTGATGACTTTGACGATGGGTTTTTTCCCGGTGGAAATGTGCAACGAGCTGATTCTTCTTCTTCTTACTCGCTCTGACGACGAACCCTCCTCTCGAGCAAGAGGAAAAGGACTCAGAAGAAGCACTGCTGAAAGACGTGCTCGTCGAGTTGTTTTGAAGCGAAGGAAACGCGCGACAGAAGTTGTTTAGTAAGAGCGTCATAATTTCGTTGTTTGCTTTTTTGTGCGGCGGTTTTATCCAAAAACAACTTTATCATCAAAAACTCCTCTACTCCTAAACTATTATATAGACTATGTTAAAGTCCCCGATGAGCGTCGTTATTTCGTCGGGTTTCGGCTTTTCTTACCAGCGATGTGTCGATCCTCCTCCTCCTCTTTCGACGACGCGGATTTGCTCTTCTTCTTTATCTCATGTATCACATGTCCTTCTTACCGCTCCTTTCGCGATGTTCGGCGTACCAAACGGGAACTTTCACGTGGCTCGTCGTCGTGAACGTCTTCCCGGCTTCCCCTCCAATCATGTCGTTGCTTTTCGGTACCTGGTTTCCTCCTCCTTTGGAAGAACTTTTCTTCGCCTGCTCTATGTCTCGTTTCAACTGTTCTGCTTTCTGTTCTTTCTTCGCCTTGGACGCGTCGCGTCTCGCTTTCGATTTTTTGTTCGATTGTTGCTTGTTTCGAGGTAACACATTCGTCGAATTCTTCGTTGAATTCACGGATGATCCTCTCTTTGTAATGTTCTCTACGTTGAACGCGGGTCCACCTTTCTTCTTCGTCGTTTTCTTCTTTTCCTTCCCTGTTCCATCTTTCTTCTTTTTCATTAGCACCCACCACGCCGCGCCGACAACAACCAAAGCAAGCGGGGCTGCAAGGGAAAAGCTTTCATTTTCATCGGCGGAAATCTTCTTCTTTAACTTCTTCTTTGTCGTCTTCGTCGCCATCTTTTCGCGCACAAAAAAAGAAAGAGCTTATCGTATATCAGAGAGCAGCGAGAGAGCAGCGAGCGATTCTATGTCTCGTCTTCTTCTTCTTCTTAAACGAGAGAGAGGCAAACAAAGTCTCTCAAGAGTTGTTGTTTGTCTCGCGTTTTTTATCCAAAATGAGGGGAAATCAAATATCAAAATTTAGGGCGTCAATCTGAGTAAGATTACGTACTTATAAGTCCGTAGTTCTTACTCAAATTTGGCTTTATGAGTGCTTATTTCTTACTCAAGTAAGTCTGTATTTGCTTACCTCATTGTTTTAACGAGTTTCGCCCCACGAAAAACAAACAGAGAGAGAGAGAGAGGGAGAGAGAGACACAAATTGAGAGAACAGATGATGAAGAAAAAAGGAGGAGTAGGATTTAAAGCGGTGTCCTTGAACGACTCTTTCGAGGAGGAGGAGGACGAAGAAGAAGCGTCTCCTTTTCCTCATCCTCCGACCAACAAAAGTAACAACGACGACGTGAACGAAAAAGAAGAAGAAGAAACATTCGCGACGCCGATGACGACGTTTAAAATAAAAACGTTGGGATCTGATGATGCGACTGCTGCAAACGACGACGGCTTAACTTCGGAAGAACGAGGAGGAGTTTCGGCAAAAGCAAACGTCGCGAGTGGTGGTAATGGTAATGGTGGTTTTGGCAGCAACGAATCCTCGCCGACGACTTTAATTGCGAACGAATCGAGAGATACGATTTCAGAGTTGAGAAACAACAACAACAACATCAATGCGTCGTCTCCGACGAAGAAGAACAATACTAATTTCTTGTACAACAATAATCATCATCAGCAGTATAATCATCATCAAAACAGAAACGAAAAAGACAATAACGAGAGTGACGTGTACCACGTGCACAACCGGTCGATAAGCGCGACGAGTATGGATGGGTTAATTTTCCGGTTAGACGAGGAAAGCGGGAACGGAGGAGTCGGCGAGAGGACGAACGATTCGCGATTCAACGAATTCTCGGACGGCGGCGGACGACGGAGAGAAGACGGTAGCAGTAGTAGTAGCAACGCGATTGTTCGAGCGTGTTCGAAAGCGTTAGATATTCCGTGGTGTTTCGGAGAATCGAGAAAAACGAGGAAAAACGTGGTATCGATATCGATCGTTTTGTTGTTGATTTTGTTCGCCGCGATTCCGTTGCGACATTGGCAGCACATGTCGTGATGAAGAGTTTTAGAGATAGTATATATAGTGCTTTTTAGGAATATGCCAGCGTTTAATTACAGGTACAAGGTACAACAGCTTTTTTGATATACATTGCGAAAGCATTTTCTTTCGCGCTTTAAAGTCTTTCTCTGTCTTTCTCTCAAATCTATTCGCGCTGCTCAAAAGTTTCTTCCGAAATCCGGAATATCTGGCGGCCCGATGTAATCGATCCTCGGTCCCATCCCCGGATGTAACGGCTGCCTCGGAAACGACGGCGGCCCTCTGCTGCTAAACGGATCGTTTCTGTCCGGATACCCTCCTCCGAGTATTTCGTTTTGTCGTTGTTGTTCTTGAAGTCGTCGTCGTTCGAGGTCCAAGCGTTCCCACTCCTTGCACTTCAAACACTCCTTCTCTTTCGCAGACTCGACCATCCCGCGGTGGTTTAATATCTTCTCCTTTACCATTTGATTCACGATATCCTCCCCGAGCTTTCGAACGGATTCTTCTTTGATGGTCACCAACAGCGTCTTTATCTCTTCTTCTTCTTCTTCTTCTTCTTCTTCTTCTTCTTCAATATCTCTTTCTGTTTCAAACGCAAACGTAACACTCAAAGAGTGTTTACCCACTCTCGTCGAGCGCACGTCGACGAGAGTGCTCAGTTTTCCATCATCGGAATCGAATCGGTACATAGCGCTGCTATCACTGCTAATATCACCGCTTTTGCTGCTCAACCACGGCGGCAACAAAACGTCCACGTCGTCGTCCACAATCTGATTCGTTTCCCTAACGAGAACCCAACCGTTGCTCAAAAGGAACGAGTGCACAAAAACCATGGCCAAAAGATCATTTTGCGTTTGACTTAAACTCCCTCGTCCCAAAAGTGCAACAGTCATTCGCGCGAGGGCGAACGTGGACGCTCGCGCGGGGACTACCGGAGGACAATCGTCTCTCATGATGATGTGTTTGTGTGTGTCAATTTGTGATGCTGTAAACTCTTCTCGATACGGAAAAATGTGAATACGCGATAGACATAGAACACGTGCTAACTTGCTCTCATTACACGAGAAGAGACAAAAAGAGGCGAAAGAAACTTTGAATCCTCTTTCTTTCTTTCTCTTGTCTCTGTCTTCTCACTTTTTGTGTTGTTGTTGTGTGATGATGGTACACAGACAGTAGTCGTGGCATCGTTTCGTATGCGTAAATAGAACAAAATCGAAATCGAACAATTAATTCTCTCTCTCTTACTCTCTCTTAAAGGTCTTCTAAATCGGTCGGTTGCTCTCTCTCCCGAAACGTTTTCTTCTAACGCGGAGGAGCGAATTATGGAACGTCTTCGATCTTTGTTGCCGAATCATCAGATTGATGACGTTATTCGCTCGAATTCCAAATCTTAGTACAATGGTGATAACAAGAGTCTCTCTCTTATTATTTCCGGAACCCCATCAACCTCCCCGCGCTATTCTCCACCGCTAAGAACATCCCACACATCCCCCCACAAATCATCGCCGTGATCGCGGTTGGTTTTTTCAGGCAATATGAACTCGTGTTGACTGTTTTCGCCCCTGCCCACATGCCGAACGGGTAGGACGCTATTGGAAACGCGATCGCGGTCGCCCAATCTTGCGCGTTGAAGTTTGCGATGCATTTCGAGATGGATGGATGTTTGTCCGTCACCGGGTACTCAGGTTGGTCCGTTATCACGCCCATTATTATTATTCGTATCTATTTTTCACTAGTAACTATTCCTCTTAAACTCTCTTTCTCTCTCTCTGCTAAAGTAATAAAGAGTCGCGCTCTTTGTTGTTGTTGTTATTCGCTCCAAAGAGTGAAGTTTTGAATCCAATTTCCTGCACAAAAACGTAAGAACGCAAAGAAGAAAAGATGCCGCAAGGTATGGGTCAAGACGCGTCCTCGCCGCCGAGGTTCGTGGAGGAGTTGGACGAAAGCGTGAAGAAAGAGAAGAGACATCATCGAGGAGGACAAGAACACAAAGCGACGGGGAAAAGGAGTCGGAGATACACTTGGTGGAATGGAAACGATGATGGTTCCCCGGGGAAACATGATTTAAAAATCACCAATAAAGACGACGACGATTTGATGTTGATGTTGAAAGAGAAGACGAAAGAAGACGAAATAGACGAAACGATGAAGACGAGGACGACGTCGGATACGACGAAAATGCTCGTTTCCGGCGGCGTCGCCGGCGCGTTTAGTAAATCGTGCACGGCACCTCTCGCTCGGTTAACCATTTTAAGACAGTTGCAAGGCACGAACGCGGTGCCCGGGTGGTCGAACAGCGTCGTCGCCAAGCAAGATTTAGGGATCGTGAAGAGTCTCAGGCACATCGTGAACACGGAAGGCGTTCGGGCGTTGTGGAAAGGGAACGGAGTGACGATTGCGCACAGATTACCGTATTCCGCGATTAATTTTTACACGTACGAAAACACGCTCGACTTTATCGAAAACGAAGTCGAGGGGAGGTGGAACGTGAAAGAGTATCAGGCGTGGGAGGTGACGAAAAGGTTGGCGGCCGGGGCGTTTGCCGGGTGTTTTTCGTGCACGATGACGTATCCTTTAGATTTGGTGAGGACGAGGTTAGCCGCGCAAGTGACGCCGACGATGGCGGAGACGAGCGCGAGCGGAGGAGGAGTCGCGTCGACGACAACAATAAACGGTGGGCAACAACATCCACACTATAAAGGGATTTTAAGGAGCATGAGAACGATTGTCAGCGAAGAAGGCGCGAGAGGTTTGTATCGCGGCTTACCGCCGACATTAGTCGGCGTCGGGCCGAACTTGGCGATAAACTTTGCCGCGTACGAAACTTTGCGGAACTATTTCGGCAACAACACCGGCGAGTTTGGAAAAGAGAATCCGATGTTTATCAGTTTAGCGTGCGGGTCAGCCTCGGCGGTCGTTTCGGCGTCGGCAACGTTCCCTTTAGATTTAGTGCGTAGGCGCATGCAAATGCGCGATGCGACGAGAGGAGACACTTTCTTAGCCGTCTTCAAAAGAGTCATCCGGAAAGAAGGTTTTGTCGGTTTGTATCGCGGCATCTACCCGGAGTTTGCGAAAGTAGTACCGGGCGTTTCGATCACGTACGCGACGTACGAGTTATTGAAACGATTAGCAGGAGTGGATACGGGTAGAATGTAAAATTAGAACGATTAGATATACCATCTAGAGCTGCTTAATAATGTGTTAATGATATATGTTTTATTATTTAAAATATAGATACTCGCTTCTTTCTTTCTCAGTGTTTGTGTGTTTTTATGTGTGTGTGTGTCTCTCTCTCTCTTTCTTGCTTTAATATTGGTGCAAAATATTTCCTCACGTGCACAGCATTAAGTTATAATACGGCGGTTCTGGCGCGAAACGACGAATGATTTCATTCACCAACACGTCTTTTGGAATATCGCTCAAGGTTGTGATACGAGTAGTAACACTCGCGGAAGCTGGCGGCGACGAATACATCGATGCATCCGTTTGTTGTTCGTTCGTTGCTTTTTTGTCTTCTTCTTCTTCCTCTTCTTCTCGTTTGGCGTGCGCGAAAGTCCACACGCGCAGAGTTTCCCTAAGAGCCGACTGGAACGCGTTGCTCTGGTAACATTTCAAAGTTTTGTTCGTTCTCGGACTCCAATTCGTCACAGTCTTCGGGTACGTGATTGAAAACACCTCCACGCTCGATCTTCCTACAGACGAAGGCGCCATGTCCCCTTCGTCGTCGCCAGAATCTTCTTCCGAATCCATCGTTTCCGGTAGTGGATAAAACACCGGACTATCCCGAATCACCAACCTTTCCGGCAGCTCTCTTCCTTCTCCTCCCTCTTCTTCTTCTCCTCTTCCTCTTCCTCCTACCTCCTCGTCCTCCCCGTCGTCCGAATGTTCTTCTTCTCTCGAAGACGCCGTTTTAAACGTCCAAGGGTGTGTCAAATACGTCTGCTGCCGATGTCTTTGCCCAGGTTTTAACAGCTTATACGGTTGGTGGTTGCCATCGTAATCAATCCACAGCATTCGAACGTTCTCGTTCGTCCTGTTTTTATGTGATGAGATATAAAAAAGCAAACGTATGTGCGCGTGAGTCGTATTTTAAACCACCAGACAAGACAGAGACAAGACAACTGGATAAAACGCCGAAAGAGACAAAAAGACGAAAAACAATTTCTCTCTGTGATCATGAATATCATCTGCATCAAACGTACCCGTTCTCGAACCAGACGTGACAGCTTCGCTCCGATCGACCCGACCTTACGTTGTTCAAAGTAGTGTTTTCTTCGTCGTCGTCTTCAAACATCGGATCGATTCGGTGCGGAAACAACCACATCGTTTCGTCTTTGCTCAGACGATGACATTGACGCGACGTTGATGTCGTCGTTTTAGTTTCGCGAGAAAAAGATGCGCGCAGAAAACGACGACGTCGAAAACCCCGACGAGAATTGTTGGTGGTGTTGTTGGTGGTCGTTTTCGTAAACAACACTTTCAACGGGTGCAAAAGGAAAGAGAGAACGACGAGGAACGCCGCGCGCATTAGTAGGATTGCTTTATGATGCTGCGCAAAGAATGTGAAGAAATTTCGAGTGACATGCGATAATACGCGCGCGTTTTCTCTCTCTTTTTAATAAATTTTTATATCTAGCTAACTCCTAATAATAACTGATATTATTTATCTAACGACTATTATCTGTTGTTATCGGCTAATAACTTTCTCCAGTGCGAGCGAGCGGACCAGGTGTGATTTAAATCGCCCTCGCTTCGATGAAACTCTTCCTCGGTTAACACCACCCCGGCGGTCCAATCGACCATTTCCGGCGCGGTCGGATGCGAGATGCGATATTCAGCGGAATATTCGCCTTTCATGTTCACGTGAACGTGAATAGGATCGTGTTGATATTTCAACCAACAGTCTTGGTATTTAAACTCCCCAGCCGCCGGCGCGAAACAGCCCGGTTCTTTCGGACAATAAACCCAAACGTTGCACGGATAATAATTCGGCGCTTTCGGAACGTAGTCTTTGCACGATTGACAACACCGGCCGGCGTCTGGCTGTTTATTTTGGTTCCCCCAAACGTTGGCGTAGCCGTCGTAATCGGTGTGTTCGCTCGTAAAACACGACTCGTGTTTCTTCAACTCGTTTCTCGCTTTGTTCCTCTCTAAATCGTGCGCGAACAACCACTTGATTTGAGGGCCGCAGCAGTTTTCGTTCCCAATCGCTCGCAAAACTTTTTCCGCCTTTTCCTTGGGGAACCCGGCTTGGATGAGACCGTTCACGTTCTTCTCGTCCGGGTCGTACGTTTTTTCTATAACCGGCGTGACGCCAGAGTTGGAACTCATCACCGAAATCCCAAGCTGCGCGTGCGAGGTAAACGACGACGAAAAAGAAAGCAGCGAAAACAAAAACAAAAACAAAGGAGGAGAGAAGTTCAACAAGGAGAACGATTGTTTGGAGGAAATCATCTCAAAATCGCCAAACTCTCTCTCTCTCTCTTCCTCCTCCTTTCTCTCTTTAACTCTCTTCCCTCTTTATGAGTGTACGTATAAGATTTCTTCTTTTCTTCCAAAGAAGAATCTGCATTTTTTTCAAAAAAAAGTAATTTTCTTTTTTCTCTCGTGCATGCACTAAAAAAGAAAAGGAGCCGCGTCTCTCCTCCATTAGTATACTTTGACGCACAAAACATCTCGTCTCGCTTTGCGCGCATTAGAACGCAACAAACGCGCGGTATTATTAGTAAAGAGAGACAACAATTTGCCAGATACGACTGAGAAGTTTTACTACGTGTGCACAGATCATTTACAGAGAGAAAGAGAGAGAGAGAAAGAGAGATTAGATTTTAGAAATGTCTGCGACGTCTCAGTACGGCGCGAATGCGAATGCGAACAACGATCCTTCTCAAAAAGGAGGATCGTTAGGCAAGAACGAGGCAAGAAGAGACCAGTGGAACACACCGGGCGGCCCGACTGATCCAGGCGTTTTAGCGAAATACAACGACTGGGTTCGCAGACAACCGTTACAAGCGATGGTGGGTTCTTTAGTTTTTATCGTCCTCTTAGGCGTCTTTGAGTCGTTGAGAGACGATTGGTCGATATTACCGTATTACGGCGAAGCGGTGATATTAGAGACCGTTTTGAGTTTAGATAACATCGTCGTGTTTCACCAAATCTTCGAGAGTTTGAAAGTGCCAAACTCGAGACGACCGAGTATTTTACTGTTGGGGGTACCGATTATGATTGGCGTAAGGTTGGCGTTGTTTTTGGTGTTAAGAGGGATGTTGTCCAAGTTTTGGCCGGCGTTTATCGTTATTGGTTTATATTTAGCGTACCAAGGGTACCAGACGATGATGGAAGAAGACGAGGACGAGGACGAGGACGAGGACGAGGATAGCATAGACGAGCAAGCGCAAGGAGTCACCGCGTACGTGAGAAGAACGTGTCACTCCTTCGGGTGGGTCACGAGGAAGTACCACGGAAGCGCCTTGTGGGTCACGGGGGGAGACGAGTTGGTTGAGGATGAAAAGGGAGGGGTCGTTTCGTCTGCGAGAAGATGTATGGTGACGCCCGCGTTGGTTTGTCTCCTCGTCATCGAGTTGTGCGATATTATCTTTTGCATCGACGGCGTGGCGACGATTTACGAGTTGGACCATTACCGATTGCGAGCGGCGATTATGGGGGACATCACGGCGGCGGTGTTTGTGAGAACGTGTTATCCAGTCGTCGGGAACGCGGTGAATTTATTTCCAGACGTGAAATATTCCGTCGGTTTAACGTTAATTTTCGTCGGTTTGGATATGATATTGGACGCGTTTGATATCGATTTACCGGCGTGGGCGTTGGGCGTGTTGATGCCGGTGTTGTTCGTCATCGGCATCGCGAGTTCAATGATCAGAGGTGGGGGTACGTCTAAAGATTTGAGTAAAATCATGGGTGACGGGTGCGATTATACCGACAGGAAAGTAAGTAACGAGGAAAGTGGGGAAGTCGTCGTCGACTCTGGAAAGAAGTGATGATGTTGACTACGACGTTAAATAGAAAACACGACGCGTTTGTAATATTAGTTGCTTAAAAAAATAAATATATTATTGCCCATCACCCGTATTATATTCTTACTTCTACCGCTTTGTTGCTGCTGCTGCTGCTTCTGCTGTTAAGTACTGTCTCTCGTACCTCTCCACTTCCCTTCCCAGAGCGCTTTTCAGCGAGAGCACCTCCGCGGACGCTTTCGTCAACTCGCGAAACTTTTCAATCACCGCTCTCGCCTGGTATACCGGTTTCTGTCTTCTTCTTCTCCCAAAACTTTTACTACACCTTTTCGTCGTCTGCGCATCTTCTTCTTCTCCCTCTTCCTCGTCGTCGTCGTCGTCGTCCGTGATGAACACCGCTCGAAACGCGTTGCGCTCATCATCATCATCACTCGAAGAAGAAGTCACTTTTGCGACGCAGCACTTCGCCGATGTTTTCTTTGCTTCCACGTCGTTCGCCACCGCTTCCCATCCTACCGCGCCGAGCGAATATCTCGCCCGTGCGATCGACATCATCGCCTCTCTTGTCTTTTCTTCGTGCGCTATTCGCGTTTGCGCGTACTTGTCCACTAAGTCGAACACGTTCGTAAACGTTCGCTCTTGATTCTGTTGTTGTTGTTCCGATGAATATGCTCCCGCTCCTCGAACTTCTTCTCCCCTGTCTTCTTTACTATCTTCGTCGTCGTCTCTGTGTGTGTTCTTCGCGTTTTCGTTGGTCTCCATCGCGTGAGAATGTATATATATACCACGGTGGTGTGTGTTGTTGTTGTTGTTGTGTGTATTTAACTGTTTCCTGCCAACAAAGCTCACTGAGAGACTCCTGTTTTTCCCAAACAACATTTTTAATGCAAAGAGCAGGAAAAAAGTGCAAAAACGTGATCACTTCTCTAAAAACTGATGATGAACTCTTTCACCTGTGTGCTCTCTTCTGTGGCTGACGGGCCCCAAGCGTTTCCTGCTTTTTTTTTCTCTTTTTTGTTTGCCTTTTTTTTCTCTCTCTCTCTCGTTGTTGTATGTGACTCTTCGACATCATCTCATCATCACAAAAACACACGTCCAAAAATCTCATCAGACAGTTCTCTCTCTTTCTCTCTCTCTTCAGACGAAGAAGAAGAAGAAGAAAAAAAAAAGAAGAACGTGGTAGTAGTATTCGTTCGTCTCTGATCTGATCTTCTAAAAGAAGAGTTTAGGAGGTGAGAAAAGAAAGGCGAGAAGAGAGAATATTAATTTTATTAATTTTTGGGGTGGCGTTTCAGGGAAAGCGGTTACAACAATATCTTCTTCGTTTTCATCATCATCAGAGAAGCTTAAGAAACAGAAACAGACGCAAAGTCTTTGACGTCCTATCCGTCATCATGGCCGACATCATCACTATCGTTTGATAAATCAATATCATAATGGGGTGCACGTCGTCGAAACACCCGGCGATGTACGTCGTCCCAAACACCACCACAGCTTCCTCGACGAGCGATCGAAAATCATCCGAAAATTTTGGTGTCGAAGAGACCAAAAAAAACAGTGGCTCAAAAGGACAAGAAGCCATCACGGTCGGTTTCGCCAAGGAGGCGAGGAAAAATTCTACGAGAAAAAACGATGCAAAGGACGATGTCAAAATGCCTCGTTGGAACGAACCGATGACGAATGCGAACGTTTTTACGTTATCGAGCGCGGATCAGATCATACGCGAGGAGGAGTACGAGAGACAACATTCAGTAAACGCGCGAAACGCAGTCGCGCCCAAAAACACGAAACAACAACAGAAAGGGAAAAAAAAGAAAAGAGATGCGTCGACGTCGCGGGCAAGTAGCACGTCACCGGCGCCGTCGTTGGCGCGAGCGCAACATCAGCACAGCTCGATGAATCCGTCTGGGAGTATGCCGCAGTATTTAGGCGTGCCGCCGCCAAAGTCGCTGAGCGTCTTGAGGAGAGACGCAGGCGAGAGTAGTTTTGAGTGTGCAAATTTTGCGACGACTCATTCCTCGTCGTCCGCGATGAAGAGAGATGACGTGGATTTGAACAGTGAGATTGATCGGTATATCATGGTGACGCTTTTAGAGAGAGAACGGGACGTGGTGAGAGGGAAGGCGGACGTTTTGAGAGCGACGAGCGGAAAGATTTCGAGCGCGTTGGAGAAGGAGAGGAAGAGCTTGAAGAGTAAGAGTGGGAAGGAGAATAAGAAACAGAAGACGCTCGCGGCAACAACAGCGACCAGTACAGATCCAGATCCATCATCTCTGCAAGACTCTTTGAGCAACGTGTTTGGCGCGCTCTTTTCCGGCGTCGCGCCAGCCACGGAGGAAGAACAACAGAAACGAAATCTTCTCGAGCGCTCAAGCAGTAGTGACACGACGACGACGACGACGATGCACATGAACAATGACACGTCGGTGCAAGATTTATGCGGCGAGCTCCTGAAAAATGAGCGCTTTATACACATGCACGCGGCTTCAGGCTCGGTTCTCGATTCGCGATTCATAAACGGGAGAAGAGACGCGCCCGGGGATTGGGTCGAAGTCGCGCCACGGTCGCCGGAGCAAAGGAAAAGCAGAAAATCTTCGTCGTCGTCGAAAAAGAAAAGTAAGGATGACAGAAATAGCGCACCATCGCGCACACCAGCAGCAGCAGTAGTAGTAGCAGCAGCATCAACAACAGCAGACACGGCAACAACAGCAACAACAAGAAGTGGCACTAATATTAATAGAGGACGCACATCATCAAATCATAATACTAATACTAGAGGTGAAAGCAGCAAACCGAAAGCTCCCGCCGCAGTGGACGATCAGGACTATTTCAGTCCAATCGATACGCCGAAGAAGCAAGAAATGCAGAAGTCGTCGCCGAATAGTCCTGGGAATATCGCGAACGTTACCGCCAATATCGGAGCAGACAAACTGAATACTCTGTCGCGATCTTCTTCGCGCTCGAGACTCTCAAACTCTGCGAGCGCGAGAGATAAGATGCTTAATTCGAGCGGCGCGTCCAGATCAGGAGGAGCAACGGACAATAATTCAAATAACAACAATAATAGCAATACCATGGACGGGTCGATTTCGATCGGGTATGAGAATCGCGAAAAGGAGTTGAGAACATCTCCCGATTCAAATCTCGCGCCGACGAGCCCGGGAGAAATCGAAACTGTGCAGGAAGAGAGAGGTTGAAAAAACAAAACATTCTTTATGTAACATACCATACAACGATCATTATTTGCTCTGTAATACATTTCAATCAATCAAGTATACACGCGTTCGATAGCGGTTATGATGCCGCGATGATCCGATAACGGGACGTTGTTATCGTCCCGAAGCGCGCGAACGACCCGAGCTTTGGTTTTTCTTCTCCTCGACATCTTCACCTCTCCTTCTTCGCTGATCTCGAAAATATAGTCCAATCTTTTCTTCTTCGTCGTTTCATCCACGACGACGTATCTCCCTTTTTTTAGAGAATACGTGCACTCTGGAAACGTCTGTAAAGACTCGTCGTCGTCGTCCCCGATCGGAAGCGTATCGCGAAACGTTTGTTTTTCGCCGCCGAGCACTTCCATTATTTTCTCATACTCTGCGCTCCCTGCGATGCAATTCAAGTCACCACATACCACCGCCGCATCAATAACATCGCTCGATGATGATCCAACGAATACTCGCGAGTGTATCGATTTCTGAACGAACGTCTTCATTTCCTTCGCTTGCTCCTCTCGGGTTTCCCTCGACTCGCGCCAGAAGTCAGACTGAAGATGCGCGTTAAACATGCACACGGTCGTGTCCTCGTCCGGATCGCTCAGCGCGACTCCGAGCACGCCTTTGTTAAAAAACAATCTCTCGCCTCCTGAGGACGTTTTAAATTCGTGGAAAACGCTGTGTCTCACCGGAAGTTTGCTCAAAATCACCAACCCGCTCTTCGCTTTTCCTCGAATCACGTGAGGAAAATACGCGGAGAGCTTTCTGATCAAAAGCGAAGTGCTCTCTTCATCGAAACACTCTTGCAAGGCGATCGCGTCCACGAATTCCTCGATCGATGCCAATCGATTCGCCAAGCACGCCGCGCGTAAGAGAAGGTACGATGGCCTTCCGCCCTGGCCTCGACAGACGCCTCGCAGGAGTTGACAGTTTAGAGAGAAAAAAACGTACGACGTCTCTCGCAAAGAGGAAGAAGAAGAAGATATGGAAGAGGAACAAAAGTGCGCGATTTCTTCGATAAATTCGCACTGTTGGGAACACTCGCCGCAATCGGTTTCGTCGATGTCGTCCTTAGTCGCGCAGCAGGAAAAGAAGAGGCACATGGTATGTCTTCTGTGTTTCAAAGTGTGGAGAGAAGAGATACAAAATTTGACTTTTCTACGTACGACGAGTTCGAGGCGAAGCGAAACGATACTACTACAGATGATCGGTTAACTCTTTACGATGTTTTATTTTGGTTTATTACAAGCTATACGGTTTGAAAAACGCCTCTCTCGTCGTCGTCGACGACGAGGAAGCGGTACACTCTATGTATGTTCTTTTTCGTTCTGTGCGCTGGTCGGTTGCTAAAAGTCTCGTACTCTCGAGCAACCTATAAGTTTTTCTTCTTCTTCTCTCCATTCTTCTTTCTCATCATCTCCGATGTTCTTCCCTCTCTTTCTCTCTTTCTTTCTGTGCTTTCTTCTAATCTAATTATAAAATATTTCTTTTGCAGTAGTATTCACAAATTTAGAAGACGCCGAGGGAGATGGCCTTGTCGATCGGCATGGTGGCGCCGATACCCATCCAAATCGCGTAGAAGGTACCGATCAAAAAGACGGTGGTCGCGACCGGTCTTCTGAACGGGTTTTGGAACTTGTTGATAGATTCCAAAAACGGAACGGTGATCAAGCCAACCGGGACGGCAGCCATGGACAAAACGCCCAACAATTTGTTCGGGATGACTCTCAACGCGTTGAAAGTCGGGAAAAAGTACCACTCCGGCAAGATTTCCAACGGCGTGGCGAACGGATCCGCCGGCTCGCCCAACGCCGTCGGTTCCATAACCGCCAAGGAGATGGACAACGCGATGGTACCCAAGATAACAACCGGGAAAATGTACAACAAATCGTTCGGCCACGCCGGTTCACCGTAGTAGTTGTGGCCCATACCCTTCGCGAGCTTGGCTCTCAACACCGGGTCGGACAAGTCCGGCTTTTTGGTGACCGAGTTGGAGATGACCAAGGAGCGAGACGACTTGGTGGATTTGATGCTGTTGTTGGTGTAATAGGAATGAAGAAAAATTCAGACGGTCAGTCAGATTCCCGATGATCGGAGGATATCCTCGGAGGAGTAAAAAGAGAAAAGGAATCACAATCGAGGCAAAGAGGATCGAGGCCTCTTGATGGTGACGTTTTATCATCCCGAGAATCAAAAATCACACATCCCTCCGCGTTTCCGAAAACGACGCAGAAGCTACCACTCGCGAACAGATTTCGAGGAATATCGGAACATTTACGACGAAAACGTATTCGCGCGCGCACGATTTTCGCGACAACATTCGCCTTCCCCGATTGGATTTTCCCACCACAAAACGTTTAGCGCGCGCGATTGCCATTTTTTCCTCCATCTTTTCAAAGACAACACAACGAGATATGAGAGAGAAAACGGGACGCTCTGACGTAATCCAAAAAAATGAAATCTATACTACGAAATCTACCCCATACCTCAACGGTGCGAACGGTAAAGCGCTCGACACGGACGCTTTCGCCGTTCTCACGGATTTCGTGAAAGTCGGGCGCGCGGTGGAAACCGCGTTGGAAGACGCTTGGATGGCAAACATATTTGTTTTACTTCTTTGTGCGTGTATAAAATAGTGCAGATTTACCAGAGAACCTCCTCCTTTCTCCGTGTCTTCTTGAGAAGATCAAACAAAAAAAAGGTATTTAGGGTTTCTCGTTTTCCAGCAAACAAAAGAAGGGAAAAGTTTCGTTATTTTTACATCAAAAATCACATGGAAGAAGAAGAGTTGAAACGAGCGTTCGAACGCTGCGTGGAATCCTCCCGTCCACTCCCACCGTTAGCAGTAAAAGGAAGAGACGTATTGGATGATGATGATAATCTTGCCGCGTTGAAAGAGCGCGAAGATGCGGAAAAGGCTGGGGAGTACTTGGAAAGTTTGATGATGAAAGAAGATGATTTCGACGGGAAAAAGAAAGCGAGACGATGCGCGGAAATGTTGGGACCGGTGGACGCGTTTGGCCGGGAGATGCCGTTTAAGTTAGAGTTTTGTATGATTTTGTTGTTGGAGGAGGAGGAGGAGCTCGGGATGGTGGAGAAACTGACGCGGTTGGCGAGGAAGTGCGAGGTGCAGTTGGGAGATTCTTCTGCTTCTGCTTCTGCTTCTTCTGCTTCAACGAGTATATGGAAACAAAGGCGGAACGAGGTATTATTTGCAATTGTAAACGCGCGCGCGAAAAGAAACGAATATCAAGCCGCGTTGAGCGTATGCGGACGAATTTGCGCGACGAGCGGTGTGGAGGGCGATGCGCGAACCGAACACGCGGCGAGGTCGACGGCGCTGAGGATACTCGTCGCCTCCGGAGACGTCGGGAAGGCGCACGCTATGTTGGAAACAATCGATGAAGCGAGTATAGGTAGGGATGCAATGTTGATGAACATGGTTTTGTTATCGACGGCTTCGGGTGAGTACGAAAACGCGCTGCGTTCGTTGCAAGGGGGTGAAGGCGTCGACGATGCCGCCGCGTGCGCGAAAAAGATTTGCGAATGCGCGTTACTCGTTCTTAAAGCGCAACCGAAAATCGCGCTGAAAGGCATGTTGGATGCGTTGGCGAATCACCCGTCACAGTATTTATCGACGAAAAATGAAGATTTGGGTATAGTAGCGTTGACCAATATTTGCGCGTGTTACGATATATCTCCGAGCGACGCGAGCGCCAAGATGGCATTCTTTCGATTCGTGAAATCGAACTGCGGTGCAAACGAAAAGATAGGCAACTTTATTTTGAAGAAACAGCAGCAACAACAACAACAACAACAAACCGTAGCGGCAAACTACTAATATTCGCGAGCGTAGATAGATAGATAGATAGATAGATAAGGAGAGAAACTTCTTATAAAGTCACTATAAAACGTGATTATCGTTGGCGTCCCTGTGACAGTCTAGACTGACGAATGCTTTTTGATACAAATTAATAACAACTTTTATTTTATGGGCTTTTAACGCCTAACCCCTCAGAAATCCCCCAACTGACTAAATACGCGCAAATCGCTGCTAAGCCACCGTTCATTAACATAAAGAAACCACTCTTTACTTGCGCTTGATTTGTAAACTTCGCCTTCGCTGCCCCTAACGAAAATAGCGTAAACGCGGTCAGAGCGCACGCGCTCACGAACAACGCGTCTTCTGACCCGCTCTTTGCCAACCTTCCGATCAAATACGGCATCAAAGGCACGAAACCAAACAAAGAAAACGCTACAAAAGTTACCAACCCATTCATAAAACTCGACTCTTCCTCCGGAGGCATCAACCCCAACTCCTCGACCATCATCACGTCCACGAATATGTCTTCGTACTTTGACATCGTCTCGATGATTATCGTCGCGTCTTCCTCTTTCATCCCTCTTTGCATGTAAATCTCCACCATCTCTCGCTTCTCGCCTTCCGGGAAGTTATCAAACTCCCACTTCTCCCGTTTTTTCTCCGTCGTCGCGTATTCGTGCTCCGCTTTACTCGATAAGAAATCCCCGAATCCCATGGACAAACCGTCCGCGAAGAGATTGGCAAAGCCCATCAGCAAGACAATCTCCGTGCTCAAACTCCCACCTTTACTCGCCGCGACGACCGCAAACGTCGTGATGATCCCATCCAGACCCCCAAAGACTAAACTTTTCACGTATTTCCCTCCCGCGCCCGCGTGCGCTTCCTCCGCGTCGTATTTGATCTCACCATCGTTCGTGTTGTTGTTGTTCCCGGGAGTCGAATTTCTCGCGTGCGTTGTAACAGTCGAAGCATTCGCTTTGGATTCGTGCGCCGCTCGAGACGCCGCGACGTCGTTCTCGTTGAACGCGTCTTTCGCCGCGGATAATCGACGCGTTATGTTCATTTTATTATTGCGTGTTTGTGTGTTTATGTGTTTATGTGTGTGTGTATTGTTCAGAAGAAGTGTGTATTTAATAATGAGGAAACTTTGATGCGAGACGTGGCAGTCTCTCTCTCTCTCGTTAAAAGCTCTTTCTACGCTCTTTGCACCTTTTGGCGGCGTCTTTCGCACGTTCGGATGATTTTCCTAGTCTCTGTTCGCGCGCTGCTGCCCTTTGGAATACTTTTTTGGATGATTTCCCTTCGGCGTTGCACGACTTTTGACTGTTATTCTGATCTCTTCTTTGCGCGCGCTCCGTCGTAGACTTCAGGAGTCGTCGTCCGCCTTCCTCTCTTTGACGAAACTCGGCGTGAACGACTGTTTTCTTTTCACGTGTCTCTTCTCTTCGCGAAACTCGTCCTCGTATTCATCGTGTAATTCGTTGAGATCTTTATCGTCGGAGAGTCTCCACACGGAGAACGACGCGTCGAGTGAAGGAGGAGAAGGAGGAGGAGGAGATCTCGTTCTTCTTTGCGAGAGAGGTAAAGGGGTGAGCGAACGACGAATCTTCTCGCCGCGGCGGATGCCGTCTTTATCGTCGTCGTCGACGAAAGAGAAGAAAGACGAAGAGGACGACGGAGGAAGCTTTTCCCCGGGGTGGTGCCACGTTCGCGCGCCTCGGCGAAGAACGCCGCCGCCGCCTTTCGTCCTCGTGTTCGGAGGATGTTCTTCTTCTTCCTCTTCTCGGACGAATACACGCACCGCCACCAACCGAAGTTGTTCTTCTCTCTTCTTTGTCTTCTTCTTCTTCTTCTTTTCCTTCTTCCCGCCACCACGATCAACGATCGCGCGAAACGCATCCGCCGCGGTCGAGGCGAACGTCAACAAGCCGAGCGCGAACTGATCGTCGAAGGAGGAGGAGGACACCTTCGTCTTTCGCGTATTTTTTTCCCCGTCGTCCTCAAAGTCCTCCTCGTTCAAAACGGAAAGTTCGACGCTTACCGGTGCGTTCGGGTAGAGCAAAGAGAGACATAAAGACGGCAACGAGGGGGAGGAGGATGTTCCTTCGGTTGTATTGACGGTATCACGAGCAGCAGAGGATGTCGTCATCGCGCAAAGTGGCAGTGTTTTGTTTCTTTTTTGTTTGTTTTTCTCTTCTTTGCTGGCGATTTTTTTCCGCATTTAATTGTGCATCAAGGGTTCTCGCATAATTAAAAAAAGACAATTTTATTCGCCATAAGAAGGGATCTCTCTACACGTCTAAAGTACCCTCTCTCGTCGGTACAGCGGAGGAGTCACGCGTTTTGTGGTCTTCATTTGTGCGCTGCGCGTTTTTTTTCTAACCCGCGCGTTCATTTCGCAGAAGATCGCGTACACAGAGAAAGAGAGATCACCCAATTCTTTTAAATAAGAAAAAATGTCCCCCTGGTATCTGTTGTTTTTTGCAATAGCGTTCGGATCGCTCGGTGCGAACGATGTCGATGCAAACGGTTGGCCAATCGTGAGGTTTTAGAATGGAACAGTTGGCGTACAAAACGACGGAGGTGAAGTGCACGTGCGAGCAGACGTGATGAAATTACACACGAATGTGTTGATGTTGAACGATATCGATTTAATACCACCGAAATGTATGGCGCCTGGAGGAGACAGGTTACAACATAATGGCACGCACTTTTTTTGCGTGTGTGTGGAGCTTTGGAGTGGAAGGAATTGTGATATTCCTCCGAGTCCGCCGCCATCTCCGCCGCCGCTTTCTCCGCCGCCGCCGTATGTAGCGCCGCCGCCATATACAATACCGCCGTCGCCGCCGCCGTTTTCTCCGC